>OKRR01000135.1_pt1 | contig 82816 bp, 85 predicted proteins | sample 1601211 | NCBI WGS metagenome assembly OKRR01 (sample SAMEA3541525, study PRJEB24748) | human gut metagenome | biome: human gut; feature: human-associated habitat; material: faeces | place: China | collected 2012
AAATAATTAAAAAAATATATAAATTTATTTTTCAAGAGCATTTTTTGGCAAAAATTAATTCATAAAATTAATAGATTGTATTATCAAAAACAATGAGAGGGTTTATTTTTATGAATGAGATTCTTCCTGTATAAATGATTTTGAAGGATATGAATACAGGTGCTATGCATAAAACTAATGATTGTTCATAAAGGTGATACATGGTATACTTGATACAAAAAAAGGGGATGAGCATGTTGGAAGAAACATATTTGTTGTTGATGGAAAAAATCGTGGCACTGACAGAAAAAAATGGTGAAACAGATGCGGCTGCTTTGGCCTGGGAAACAGGTATGAAGCATGGAGAAATCCTGCAACGGTTAAAAGAAATGGAAGAGAAAAACTGGCTGGTTACATATGAAATTGATATGTGCTGCGGCGAGGAATATATTGTGGATGGATTGACCGACGAAGGAAAAGCTGCATTGGCAGAGCTGAAAAAATAATGGCTTTCAATAGGCAAAAATAATGAGTAAAAAAACTCCTGATAGATGTTCCGGCATGGGGTTTCTGAAACCTCATGATGAACATAATGCTTATTATATCTTGACACCTCAGCGTATGGAAAAAATCATGGAATTTGCAGATGCAGTGGAAGGTCAGATTTCTCTTGTGTTTTATGATGAAAAACTGTTTGCGGCAGTAAGAAGGGAAAGTATGTTTGATGCGGTGATGGATGAACCTGTATCGAAGCAAACAGAGTATATACTGGAAGATGCGGATTTCATTCAGAAAGCAAAGGGAATTTTGATTGCGTCATAAAAAACAGAAATCGCAGAATGAATATCCATATAGTTTCATAAGAAATGTTTTAGCCTGCATTTGCAGGCTTTTTTAAAATACTGTATCACAGAAGTGCGGAAGGAGGGCATTATGGGATTGTTTGACAAAAAGAAAAACAATACGGAAAAACAGGAAAAACAAACAGAAAAAACAAATCAGAAATCATATCAGCCATTGGGCGCCTGTATCGTCACAAAATCTTTGTTAAGCGGAACATCCAGACTGAAATGGATGTTTCGGGAAAATAACGGCATCGGTACAGGATGGGTTGCTCTGGGGGATACGGATACCCAGGAATATATCAATCAGGTGGAAAATCTGACTGTGGTGGATTTTTCTTTGTTGATGGAAATAGAACCTGCGGTGCGTAATGTTTTTTATATGCCCATAGGTGCGGATTTGGAATTTATCAGTGATGGAAAGTATTTTGTAGATACCAGAACAGGTGAAGAAATTCGGGAACCTGTGAAACATCCGTTGCAAATAGCTTTTGAGAGAAATCTAAAGTTTTTGAATCAAGAAACCTATGATGCTGTATTCTTCCAAAATCTGTTTCGTAAAACGGAGAAGTTAGAAAGAGTGGCTGTTGGACAGGTTGATTTGCCCACAGGTCGTGTGGTTCTTGCAGACCCGATGGCTTATTTGGGCAATGAGAAATACCAGACAGTTTTGGAAAAACAAATTCCGAAAGGCTCTTATGATGCGGAGCTTTCTATTATGCGGTCTGCTTTAGCAGGTATAAGAGTAGCGGCGGCAAGGCTCAAAATCACTGACGAGATTCCTTTGCGGTATGAAATTGCCATGCCGAAAGGATTTGAACCCACAGATCTGCAAAAACCAGGTGTGTTTTCCTTTTTTGGGGTAGATACCGGCCTGGCTTGTTTTGCGGATGTGTCCACAGCAAAGGAATACAAAGTATTTCTGGAGGAATGGAAACAGGAACATCCGGAAGAAAATCTGTATCAGGATTATTTTTCTTACCTGTTTGCGGAGAACGCAAAGAGTGATCTTGCTGTAAAAGTGGGCGCTGGCAATTTCCTGTTATGGAAATTACCCCAGAGCGGAAAAAGGCTGGTGATGTTTGTCAGCGGAATGGGCGATGGCATTTATAGTGCCTATTGGGGTATGGATCAAAATGAAAAATATCACAGAACTGGTTATACCATTTATGAATCTGGAATACTTTTAAACGGTTTTGTGATTATATATTGAAGTGTAATTGTAAAAGACTCTCTGAACCACTGTTTGGTGGTTTAGAGAGTCTTTTTTGAGAGATGTGTTTTCTATGGAATGTGTATTTGGGGGATGGTTGTTATATGAATCAATCTTTTACAGCATCATAGCCAGCAGTCAGTGCTCTGGTATTGGATTCTGCAAATTTTGCTTTACCTTTTTTCGCAAACATATTGTTCATAGCTTCAATGGCTTCTTCTTTGGTAAAGTCTTTTACCAGATGAATGATAGCGCCTGTCATGATGATGTTTGCGCCTTTGGGATTGCCGATTTCATCTGCAATCTGCATGCAAGGGATTCTTACAACTGTTACATCGTCACGAATGTTTGTGTCGCAGGTAACCATGTCGCTGATGACACAAATACCGCCGGGTGCAACGATTGGCATAAACATACGGAAAGATTCTTCGTTCATAGCCAGCAGTACGTCAGGCTGTTCCTGCTGAGGGTTGTAGATGTAATCACTACCATATTTTACTGTACAGTTAGCGGTACCGCCGCGCATTGCGGAACCATAGGAAGGAGACCATGTGGCATTCATTCCTTTACTAACAGCGATATCAGACATAATCAGGCCGCAGGTCAGAACACCCTGACCGCCGGAACCAGCAAAAACCATTTCTTTCATGCTTCTTTCACGCTCCTTTGTTTAAATTCTCCCAGAGGGAAATAGGAAATCAATTCGTTGTCAATGCGTTCCATAGCTTTGATGGGTGTCAGATTCCAGTTGATGGGGCAGGGAGAAAGTACTTCAACAACGGAGTAACCTTCTTTGTTCATCTGCGCTTCGATTGCGTTTTTGATGTAACCTTTCAGCTGGTTGATGTGCGCAGGGCTGCTGACAGTACCACGTGCAGCGTATGCAATGTGGAATTGAGATGCAACCAGTTCAGGGAAACGCATAGGGAACCCAGTGATGGAGCAGTCACGGCCATGAGTGGAAGTGGATGTTTTCTGACCTTCCATAGTGGTAACGCTCATCTGACCGCCTGTCATACCGAAGTTGGTATTGTTTACAGTGATAACAGTGATGTTTTCATTTCTGTAAGCGGCATTGATGGATTCAGCAATACCGATGTTGTAAGCATCGCCGTCACCCTGATAAGTGATGATGATGTTATCGGGATTTACACGTTTCATACCGGTTGCAACAGCGCCGGCTCTGCCGTGAGGACAGTGCAGACGGTCTGTAACCAGGCCACCGCCCAGGTTGGAGGAGCAGCCAACACCGATAGGGAAAATGATATTTTGATCCTGTCCCAGTTCTTCCAGACATTCACAGATCAGACGGATAATGATACCGTGACCGCAGCCGGGGCAAAAGGACATGGGATTGTCGATAATTGCGGGTACTTTTCTTTCAACAGCCATCTTAATATACCTCCTTTATTTCGCCTGCAAGGATCTGCGCGAATTTGGCTTTGATTTCACGGATGGGAGGCACGCCGTAAACGAAAGGCAGTGCGTAAACGGGAATATCTGCGCGCAGAACTTTTTTGGTAAAGAGAGCCGCGTCGTCTACCAGCTGGCCGGTAGCGTTGGCTTCAACAGTGATGATGCCTTTTAAGTTCTTATTGATGTGTTCAAAGGCTTTTTCAGGGAAGGGCCATGCAGTGATGGGTCTGATCAAGCCAACTTTGTGGCCTTCTGCCCGCAGTTCACGAATGGCACCCAGTGTGCTTCTGCCGGGAACACCGTAAGCAACGAATACATAGTCAGCATCTTCAATGCCTTCTTCTTCCCAACGCTGTTCGTTTGCTTTGATTTCAGCGTATTTTTTGTTCAGTTCAACAGCTTCTTTTTTGGAATCTCTGTCGAAAATACCGATTTTCTTGTAGGAGTATTTGCCGTCAAAGCCCCAGTAATTCCGTTTGGGTTCCTGGAAATCAGGCAGTGTAACGGGTTCCATCATCTGACCCAGAGCGCCTTCTGTCATCATCACTACAACAACTCTGTATTTTTCGCCAAGTTCATAAGCGGTAGAAACCATGTCCACAGCTTCCTGAATGCTGGAAGGGCACAGAACGATACATCTATAATCACCGTTGCCGCCGCCGCGAGTTTCTCTTAAATAGTCGCACTGAGAGGAGAACAGTGTACCAAGGCCGTTGCCGTAACGAACGACGTTGATTACCAGTGCGGGCAGTTCTTCGTCAGAAAGAACGGAGATCCCTTCCTGTTTCAGGCTGATCCCGGGGCCGGAAGAAGCAGTCAGAACTCTGACGCCGCAGCTGGAACCGCCATAAACCATATTGATACCTGCAAGTTCACTTTCTGCCTGAACAAAAGCACCGCCAACTTCGGGCAGACGCCAGGACAGATATTCCATAATTTCGCTGGACGGGGTAATGGGGTAACCGGCATACAGGCGAACCCCTGCCCGTACGGCAGCTTCTGCAATTGCGATATTGCCTTTCATCATTTCAGCCATTTTCTAATCCTCCTTATTTATTTTCCCAATACATGGAATACGCCATCGGGACATGTGGTATAGCAGATACCACAGCCGATGCACTTTTCATCATCGATTACGACCGGATGGTAGCCAGCCAGGTTGGTATGATCAGCGTGGCTGATTGCCTTTTTGGGACAGAATGCATCACACAGTCCACATTCTTTGCATCTTTCCGGTTTTACCAATACTTTCATGAATTGCACCTCCTGTGTTCTATTAGATAAAACGATGTTCTATAATTTGCCTAAATCATAGCACTGGAATTTATACAAGTCAACTCCCAATATTTATTTTTTTGCAAATGTGTGCAACATGCACAATATGTATCTATAAAAATCCGTTGGAAAGCCTCTTGTTTTTCATGGAATTTTATGGTAATGTGAAAAACAAGTTCTAATCAATAGAACAGGAAGGTGGGATTACATGACATCGGTTATCATTAATTCCGTAGACCGTGCGCTGGATATCTTGAATTATCTCTATGAACAGGGAAAAGAAGTTTCCATCACACAGATCAGCAAAGATTTGGATATTTACAAGAGTACGGTCTATCGGACATTAGCAACATTGGAAAGCAAGGATTTTGTGGAAAAGAATCCGGAAACCGAAAAGTATGGCCTTGGTATGAAGCTTTTTGTCATCGGCAACAGCATCGGTGAGAAAATTGGTTTGCAGAAGGTCATCAAACCCTATGCACAGCGTCTCCATGATGAGTTCAATGAAGCAGTCAATGTATCTGTATTGGAACGCAGTGATGGCGGTGCTTATCATAGCGTAATGATTTACAAAGAAGAAAATAAGCAGATTCTTGGATTTAATTCTGATCTGGGCTCCAGAAATGAGTGCTATTGCGCTGGGGTAGGGAAATGCTTGCTGGCATTTAAAGACCAGATTGATTTGAGCGTTTACGAAAAACATCCCATGAAGCAATATACAGAAAGAACCATTACCACCATAGATGGTTTGGAGAAAGAATTGGAAAAGGTTCGCAGACAGGGATATGCCGTAGATGATGAAGAACGAGAATTGGGCTTGACCTGTATTGCGGTTCCCATTATGAAGGGTTCTACAAAACAGGCCATTGCAGCCATCAGTCTTTCCGGGCCAACAACAAGAATCAAAGACAGTACCTATGAAACAAAAATCAAACGATTGATGGAAGTAGGAAGAGAAATATCTGAAAAGTTAAAATGAGAATCTATTTATAAAAATGACTTTCCTTTGGGGAAGTCTTTTTTATTGTCCCAAGATGAAAACCTTGAATTTTCGGGGTTAAAAGCCTAGTTTACAACTATGAGACAGCCGGTATTTGCATGTTATTCGGATAGATTTATGGATAAATTGTCTATTTTTTATATGCAAAAAATGTGAGTGTTATACAATTCGCATACAAAATAGAACAAAGTTGTTGACATTAGAACAGAATTGTGTTTATATTAGTACAACGAATCAAAAATAGAATAAAGTTCTAGCTAATAGAACAAAGAAAGGAAGTGCTGATATGTATTTGCTGGTGATCAATCCAGGTGGTACATCAACAAAAGTTGCTGTCTATGAAGATAAGAAAGAGGTTTTGAAAAAGAACATTACACATACGGGTGGAGATCTGAAACAGTTTCCCCATGTATTTGATGAATATGAATACCGTAAGAACATGATCGTAGATGTGCTGAAAGAAGAAGGCTTTTCTTTGGATCAGTTCGACTGTGTTGTTGGCAGAGGCGGCCTGATGAAAGCCATTCCGGGCGGCACTTATCGCGTAAATGACAGAATGGTAGAAGATTTGAAAAATGCCATCAATGGCGAACATGCTTCTAACCTTGGCGCAGTCATTGCAAGAAATATCGGTGATGAAATCGGTGTACCATCCTTTGTTGTTGATCCGGTTTCCGTAGATGAAATGATTCCCGAAGCAAGAATCACCGGTATTTCTGATCTGGAAAAATTCAGCTGGTTCCATGCGCTGAACCATAAGGCTGTTTCCAGAAAAGTTGCGGAAGATATGGGCGGCAAATACGAAGATTTCAATTTCATTGTGGCACACCTTGGTTCCGGTATTTCCATCGTTGCCCATGAAAAAGGCAAAATGATTGACGGCAGCGGCGGCAGAACCGATGGGCCTTTCTCCCCGGAACGCAGCGGCGGCTTGTTGGCATATCAGCTCATCGAACTTTGCTATTCCGGCAAGTATACAAGAGAACAGATGGTTCGGAAAGTAAGCGCAGAAGGCGGTATGTATGATTACCTTGGCACCAAAGATGCAAGAGAAGTAGAAGAAAGAGCGGCAAACGGTGATGAAAAAGCAAAACTGATTCTGGATGCTTTCATTTATCAGGTTGCAAAAGAAATTGCTCTCTATGGCGCTTCTCTGAAAGGAAAAGTTGACCGTGTGATCTTTACAGGCGGCATTGCTTATTCCGAAAAAATCGTCCATGACGTATATGAAAAAGTTGCTTATCTGGCTCCCAAAGCTGTTGTTCCCGGTGAAATGGAAATGGAAGCATTGGCGCTGGGTGCCCTGCGTGTTCTTAGTGGCGAAGAAGAAGCAAAAGAGTATCTCTGATTTGATTGCTATTATATAGGAAGAAAGGCGGTAAAAATATGCTGAAAAACTTTACGGATCTGCTGGAAAGAGTAAAATCCATCGAACCCAGAACGGTCAGTGTAGCGGTTGCTCAGGACGAAGCGGTTATGTCCGCAGTTCGTGACGCGGCAAAAATCGGCTTTATTAAACCTGTTTTGGTAGGGGATGGCGCAAAAATCCGTGAGATTGGAGAAAAGATCGGTTTTACGGATTATGAATTGGTGGATTGCCCTGATGAAGCGGAAGCAATGAAAACAGCAGTGGAACTGGTAAGAAACAAAACAGCAGATGTCCTGATGAAAGGGATTGTCAATACAGCAGTATATATGCGCGGTGTACTGAACAAAGAATACGGTCTGCGTACAGGCAATCTGCTGAGTCTGCTGGCAGTGTATGAACTGCCTCAGTATCACAAACTGATTTACTGCTCTGATAGCGGCATCAACGTAGCACCTGATTTGGAACAGAAAAAAGTGATCATGCGCAGTGCTTTAAATGCCATGAAGAATCTTGGATTTGAAAATCCCAATGTAGCGATTCTGACAGCAAACGAAATGGTGGATCCAAAAGTAATCTCTACCGTTGACGCAGCGGCTCTGGTAGAAATGGTAAAGAATGGTGAACTTCCCGCTTGTACCGCAGAAGGCCCCATTGCTTTTGACGTAGCTTTTGATAAACATGCCGCAGAACATAAAGGAATCGACAGCAAGATCGCTGGAGAAGTGGATCTGCTGATTTTCCCAAATATCGAAGCAGGCAACATTGTGGGGAAATCCTGGCTGCAGTTTAATGGTGCAAAATGGGCAGGTATCGTTCTGGGAGCAGCAGCACCCGTTATTTTGGGCAGTCGTTCCGATACACCGGAAATCAAGATCAATTCCATTGCGCTGGCATGTCTGGCAGCTGCGAAATAATATTGCGTGTATATAATAAGGAAGAATTTTGTGCGGAAAGCATTTATTTAGGAGGTAATGTTATGGGATATTCAATTCGTATGGACAGGGTAAAACCTTCCGCAATCAGAAGCGTGCAGAAAAGAATCGCAAGCAAACAGGGTGTTATTTCTTTTGCAGCGGGTCTGCCGGATCCAGATCTGTTCCCTATGGACGATCTGAAAAAATCCACAATGGAAATGATCGAAAAGAAAGGTAAACAGGCTTTCCAGTATGGTCTTTCCAAAGGTAATCCTGAACTGCTTCAGGTTTTGGCAGAAAGAATGCAGAAAAAAGAAGGCGTAGATGCGAAACCTGAAAACATTGTTGTGACCACTGGTTCTCAGCAAGGTCTGGCAATGGCAGCTATGCTGTTCTTGGATGAAGGGGACATCGTTGTAGCAGAAAACCCCAGCTATCTGGGTGGTATCAATGCTTGCCGTCCTTATGGATGCAGCTTCCTGGGCGTAGATACTGATGAAGATGGTATCGTGATTGCTGATTTGGAACGTGTACTGGCAGAAAATCCCAAAGTAAAACTGCTGTATGTCATCCCTAATTTCCAGAATCCTACTGGCAGAGCATGGACACTGGAAAGAAGAAAACAGTTCATGGAAGTTATCAACTGTTATGATGTGGTTGTTGTTGAAGACAATCCTTATGGCGAAATCCGTTTCAAAGGGGAACATATCCCTTGCCTGAAATCCATGGATACCATGGGCAAAGTGATTTATCTTGGTTCTTGCTCCAAAATTCTCTGTCCCGGTCTGCGCGTAGCATGGATTTGCGCATCTCCGGAACATGCAGTGATGTACGAAAGACTGAAAGAAAGTCTGGACTTGCAGTGTAACGAATTTGCACAGCTTCAGGTTGTAGAATATATGAAAAACTACGATGTGGAAGGACATATTCGTAAAATCCAGGCTGCCTATAAAGTAAAATGTGATCTGATGCTGTCCTTGATGGAAGAAAACTTCCCTGCAAGCGTGAAATTTACACGCCCTGAAGGTGGTATGTTTATCTGGGTAGAACTGCCTGAAGGTCTGGACGCGGATGGTATTTTGGATGAAGCTGTGGAAGCAGGTGTGGCATATATTCCCGGTGAGTTCTTCTATGCAAATGATGGTGCGAAAAACACAATGCGCCTGAATTTCACAACAGTATCAGAAGAACAGATCCGTAAAGGGATTGTTTTGCTGGCAGATGTATTGAAAAAACACGCTTGATGTCTTTTTGAGGTACGGTTAACAATAAGGAGGAATCAAGATGGAATTGGGTGACACTAGAAAGAGAAAACAACCAAATATCATGGTTGCCTTGGCACCTTTGATAACTGTCATTGTTTTGCTGGTGTGTTGTCAGCTGTTTTTAAACATTGAAATCCATTTTCCTTTGTTGTTGGGAACGATTGTAGGGGCACTTATTGGTGTGTTTTATTTGAAATATCCTTGGCATGAAATTGAAAAGGGGATTTTCGATTCAATTTACTCTGCAATGCAGCCGATTTTGATTACAGGGATCATTGGTTTTATCATTGGTGCTTGGATTTCCGGCGGGATTGTACCAGCCATTGTATATTATGGGTTGAAAGTGTTATCACCTGATTTCTTTCTGGTTACTTCCATGGTGATTTGTTCCTTGGTAAGTGTAGCCACCGGCAGTTCCTGGACAACAGCAGGAACTGTCGGGCTGGCATTGGTTGGTGTTGGTACCGGTTTGGGGATTCCGGCACCCATGGTGGCGGGTGCGGTCATTTCCGGTGCTTACTTTGGGGATAAAATGTCTCCATTTTCCGAAACAACAAATTTGGCACCTGCCATTGCTGGCTCTACATTGTTTGATCATATTTGACATATGGCATATACAACAGGTACAAGTTATGTACTGGCTATGATTGGGTTTATGATCTTAAACAAAAATTATTCCGCTGAGACAGTGGATGCGGCAGAAATTCAAAATATGCTGGATGCGTTGGATATGTCCTTTGTGATTTCTCCGCTTTTGATTTTGCCTTTGGTATTCATTATTTTTATGGTGATTTTTAAAATTCCCGCGATTCCAGGGTTGATGCTGAGTGTATTCATGGGTGTGTTCTGTGCCATCTTTGTACAGGGACACGACATCAGTAGCGTAGGATATGTTTTGCAGTATGGATATGTCAGTGAGACCGGAAATGCCATGGTAGACGAATTGCTGACCCGCGGCGGTCTTCAGTCTATGATGTGGACATTATCACTGATTTTGTGTTCTTTGAGTTTTGGTGGGGTTATGAGTGTGACAGGCATGCTGGAAACCATCGCAAAGAACATCTTGAGATTTGCAAAAAACGTTGGTTCTCTGATTTTCTCTACCATCTGCACCTGCGTTTTTATGAACCTTGCATCTGGTGAACAATATCTGTCTTTATTGATTACAGGCAAAATGTTTCAGGAAGAATATGAAAAAAGAGGTTTGGCACCGCAGAACCTTTCCAGAGCACTGGAAGATGGCGGTACGCTGACTTCTCCATTGATTCCTTGGTGTACTTGTGCAGTAGCCATGAGTACGTATTTAGGCGTTAGTACACTGGATTATTTACCTTACTGTCTTTTGAATTTGATTAATCCATTGGTTTCAATCATTTTTGGCTTTACAGGTATTACGATTTTGAAAAGCAGAAATTTATCTGTGAAAAAAGAAAAATAAACGATTTGAGGAGGCGTATGTATGGAAAAGAAATCATTAAAGCTGCCAATTACTCTGTTGGTGCTGGGAGCATGTTGGTCCATTGTATATATCATTCCATTTATCCAGTACATCTGGTATGATCCTTTTCAGCAATTTATGAATGCCACCAATACACAAATGGGGCTGTTGATTACAATCTATGGGTTCGGTAATGTATTTGGGGCACCTATTGGCGGCTGGATTGCAGACCGATTCAACTACAAGTATATTTATGTAGGTTCAGTACTTTTGAACGGTATTTTTACTCTTATTTTCGTAATGTATCCTACATATTTCATGGCAGTATTGATGTGGATTGGCTTTGCCATCGCCAGCCTGCTGATGAACTATCCCACACATATCAAGATGATCCGTGATTTAACAACAGACGAAAACCAGGGTAAAATCTTCGGTATGAATGAAACATGTATCGGTATTTTCAACATTGTTTTCAATGCAGTAATGATGGTTTTCTACATGAAATTTATGGAAGGCGTTGCAGGTCTGAAAGCAGCTATGATCAGTATTGCGGTACTTTCCTTCGTATTGACAGCAATCGCTATGATCGTATTGGATAATCCTAAAGAAAAAATTGCGGCAGAACGTGCGAAAAAAGCAGCGGAAGCAAAAGAAAAAGCTGCAAAGAAAACCAATGTGGTTGCTGACTTCTTGATGATTATGAAACAGCCCGCAACTTGGCTGGTTGCTATCTCCATCTTCGCAGTTTATTCCTTCCTGACAACATTGACTTACTTCACACCATACTTCACAGATGTATTGGGTGTTGCAGTTACATTCTCCGGCGGTGTTGCGATTTTAAGACAGCATGGTATGACTCTGCTGGGGGCACCCATTGGTGGTATCCTGACTGATAAAGTGGGGTCTCCTTCCAAAGTACTGTTGGGTGTATATACAATTGGTATTTTAGGCTTAGGTTATCTGCTGGTTGCGGATGCAGGTGTAGCAGCGCAGCTGCTGATTGCGCTGACATTGATCATGTCCGCAGCAGTATACATCGGGCGCGGGGCTTATTACGCTACCATTACAGAAGCAGGCGTATCTAGAAACTTAACTGCTTCTACAATCGGTATTGCAGCAGCGGTAGGTTTTTCTCCTGACCTGTTCCAGTTCACACTGTTTGGCTATTGGCTGGATACTTTAGGAACACAAGCATATACTTATATGTTCATCTTCCAGGCGGTTGTTCTGGTGATTGGCACACTGGCAGCGCTGAAAATTCTGCATATCAAAAAGAAAAATGCGCAAAATGTGTGTGCAGTAGCAGAAGCAGAATAAATTGAATTTATTGATAGAATACAACTTAGAAAAAGACTTTTGTTTCATACAAAAGTCTTTTTCCTATCATGTGTGTCCAAAGAAATTGAAAGAGTGAGGAGGTTTGTGTAATGGAATCTTATGATTTTTTGTTATTTGTTGCGATTATATTGTTTTCTACTAAAATATTCAGCTTGCTTTCTCAAAAAGTAAATATGCCGCAGGTTGTTGGCGCATTATTGGTCGGGGTGTTACTAGGGCCAAGTTGTCTGAATATATTGCATGAAACGGACTTTCTGACAAAGTCGGCAGAAATCGGCGTAATCTTTTTGATGTTTTTGGCAGGCTTAGATACAGATTTTGATGATCTGAAGGCAACAGGGAAGTCTGCGGTAATCATTGCTTTTGTTGGGGTTTTGATCCCTCTGGGAAGTGGGTTTTTGACATATTTCCTATTTTTCCATGGTGAAAGACCTGATACCATGATTTTCTTGGAAAGTGCTTTTGTGGGCATCGTTTTAACAGCAACATCTGTAAGCATTACTGTGGAAACGCTCCGTGAGATGGGAAAATTAAAAGGGAAAATGGGAACATCCATTTTGGGAGCAGCTATTATCGATGACATTCTGGGGATTATTGCATTAACAGTGATAACCAGTTTCACAGTCCCCGGGGTAGAAATTATGGTGGTATTGCTGAAGATCTTTTTGTTCTTTGTATTTATTGCTGTTTGCGGCTTTTTTGTATTTCGACTGTTCCGTAAGTTGGAAATCGTATATGGAACAAAAAGAAGAGTAGCGATCTATGCTGTTGTATTTTGTTTGCTTCTGTCCTATATTTCGGAAGTTTATTTCGGAGTTGCGGATATTACCGGGGCTTATTTCGCAGGATTGATTCTTTGCAATGTTACAGAAACGAAATCCTATATTGCATCTAAAATCAATATCACTTCCTATATGTTCTTTACCCCCATCTTTTTTGCAAGCATTGGGATTAAGACAGTAATTACGGGGATGTCACAGGAACTGATATTATTTACACTTGCCTTATTGATCGTAGCTATCCTTTCTAAAATCGTTGGGTGCGGTTTGGGAGCAAAAATCTGTGGCTTTTCCAATATGGATTCCCTTGCCATTGGCGTGGGGATGATTTCCCGTGGTGAGGTTGCGCTGATTGTGGCACAGAAAGGGGAGCAGGCAGGATTGATTTCATCAACACTGTTTCCTGCCATTGTATTGGTGGTAATTGTTACTACTTTGATAACGCCCATTCTTTTGAAGGCAGTCGTTTATATGAAGGAACAAAAAAGGTGGATGCCATTGCGGCAAGGTGATGGAAAAGACGCATGAAAAAGAATATCGGATAAATCATAGCAAAAATGTGAAAGCTGGAATCCTTATAAATAAAGGTTTCCGGCTTTCTTATTTTACTAGGAATATATATAGTAGGTGTTTTTTTGAAAATCACCATCACAATTCCTCTTTCAGAAACCAATGAAAAAGAAAATCGCTGTATTCTTAGGTTAAATCTTCTTCAGAAAACACCTTTTTCGGGATTTTGCTTGCCAAAAGGCAGAAATATGGTTATAATAAAACGGTTCATAATTTTGTAAATATTTCTTCGCAATTTTGTAAAGGAGATGATTGTATGAAACGGCTGGTAGGTGTAGCCGTAACAGCACTGCTGTCTGTCAGTGTTTGTTTTACAGCCTTCGGGGCAGTTTCGACCAATGCTTCCCCTTGGGCAGTGCCTCATATGGAACAGGCATATTCTTTGCAGCTTATTTCCGCACCTTTGCTTCAGCAGGCTCAGGATACCATGACAAGAGTGGAATTCAGCGAAATTGCGGTGGCTTTTTATGAAAAAGTAACAGGAACAACAGCACCTATGCCGGAAGAAAATCCTTTTTCCGACTGTAATGAACAAGCAGCACTGAAAGCATATGGATTGGGCATCATTGCTGGTGTGGAACCGGGAACATTCGCGCCGGAAAATCCTCTGACAAGAGAACAGATGGCAATCATGCTGGTGCGTACACTGGAAAAAGTGGGCGTTGATATGTCTCTGTATGCAAAGAAAAATCCATTTACAGACACCAAAAACATCAGCGCAACGACAGTATCCTACATTGATAAGGCTTATGGAGCTGGTTTGATCTCCGGTTATCAGAACGGAACATTTGCCCCCAAAAATACATTGAAAGTACAGGAAGCAGTCACTGCGTTTCTGAGCGCTTATACATTTTATGAAGGCGTGCAGAATGGCACTTCTGTACCCAAAGGCGACGCGGTAATGGAAAAAACAGTTACCATTAACGGCAAGGAGCTGACATTGGGACAGACAACAGAAGAAGTCAAAGGAACATTCGGCGCTCCTACACGAATCGACGAAACAGTATATGGCTTAGATCGCTATATTTACACAGGAGATGGATATTTCTGGGTGACATTTGAAAATGATGCTGCTGTGGAATTTTTCACACCATCCAGTAAGTTCCAGTATCAGGAAATCAAGGGTGGAGGAGTGCTGAATGATGCGTCTCATGTGGACAGCATCAGCAATGTGGATCATTGTGCAGTATTGAATGGAGAATATGCTTCCGCCAGAATTCCTCTGGATTATGAAAATCAGATTTGTGGTCTGCTGCTTCAGACAAAGGAATTTGCTGCAAAAGACGCGTTGACTGGTTCTTTGAGCGGTGCGCAAAAGACTGATATTGAAAAAGAACTGCTGGAAATCATCAATGTCCAGAGAAAAGAAGCTGGCCTAGCAGTTTTGACAGAAAATCAAGGTCTGGATCAGACTGCGGCTGACCATAGTACGGAAATGGTCAAAGAAAAATATTTTGATTACAAAAGCAAAGACGGCAAGACACCTTTCCAGCGTATGATGGAAAACAATGTGCAGTTCCATACTGCTTCAGAAGTCATTGCAACAACACGAGGTGATGTGGTGCAGCTTTATACGGAACTGCTCCGTACAGCGGCAAAACACAATGGCATTATGGACAGCACCATGACACAAGCTGGGATTGGTGTTGCAAATGATGGCAAAGTATTGTATCTGACCATTGATTTGTGTAACGGATAAAGAAATATAATAATGAAGAAAAAAGACCTCATGAATATAACGGAGGTCTTTTTCATTTTGAAAACAAAAAGGCATTGTGATTCTATGGAAAGAAATCACAATGCCTTTATTCATTATGTTATATGGATAGCAGGAATATTACAGATCTTTCGGGGGTCTAGGGCCTTCAAACTGATAATAGTCTGTTTTGATACGGCCATTGAACAGTTTCCGTTTCCGGTCGGCTTTTCTGCCAAAGAGAGATTCAAAATATTCCATGGAAGTGATGAGGTAAGTAGACCAAGTAGGGTTTTCCTTCATGATGCCGCCCAAAGCACGGTACATGTTTTCCACTTCCTTCAGTTCACCGATACGTTCGCCGTAAGGAGGATTGGTAATCATGACGCCATATTTCCCGGGCAATACGATTTCCTGACAAGGTTTTACTTCAAAGGTGATACAGTCATCCACACCGGCTTTTTCTGCATTGGCTTTTGCCAGCTCAATGGCATCAGGATCAATATCGCTGCCGTAGATTTCCGGCATGACATCATAGTTGATTGCCTGATATGCTTCCACACGGGCTTTTTTCCAGAGATCTTTGCCGATGCGTTCCCATTCTTCAGAAGCAAATTTGCGGTGAATGCCAGGTGCAATGTTCCGGGCGATCATGGCAGCTTCAATGGGAATGGTACCGGAACCGCAGAAGGGATCCAGCAGAATACGGTTTTTCCGCCAATAGCTGAGCTGAATCATAGCAGAAGCCAGTGTTTCTTTCAAAGGTGCATCCAGTGCGTTTGCACGGTATCCACGCATGTGCAGACCGGAGCCGCTGGTATCAATGGCAAGGGTAACAACGTCTTTCAAAATACCTACTTGGATGGTGTAGGAAGCGCCTGTTTCATCAAACCAGTCAGTGTGATAAGTCTGTTTCAGTTTTTCTACAACGGCTTTTTTGACGATAGCCTGACAGTCGGATACACTGAACAGTGTGGATTTTACGGATTTGCCAACGACTGTGAATTTGCCGTCCTCAGGAATCCAGTCGGCCCAGGGCAGTGCTTTTGTCTGATCGAAAAGCTCTGTAAAGGTAACAGCTTTGAATGTGCCCATTTTTACCCAGACACGCCCTGCACACCGCAGCCACATGTTGGCTTTGACGATGTCGGCTTCTGTGCCGGTAAACTCTACTTTCCCATCAGATGTTTTGATATTTTCAAATCCAAGGGCCTGACATTCCCGTTTTACAACGGCTTCCAGACCAAATGTGGTTGTTGCGATCAAATTGATAGACATAGTGATTCTCCGTTCCATACCTGATTATATTCTTACCTTATTATGATAAGGCACAGGAAAGGGGTGTGTCAAGGGCGGCTCTGTGGGCTTTTCCGTGAAAAAAGGTATGATTGCAGGAAAAATTCTTGAATTTCCATAAAAAACAGGATATGATAGTACAGACAAAACTTGAGCGGAAATGAGGTAAGATATGTATAAATTATTGAAAACTTGCGGCAGAGCCAAAAGAGGGGAGTTCCATACCCCTCATGGTGTTATTCAAACACCAGTATTCATGAACGTAGGAACCATTGCGGCCATCAAAGGTGCTCTTTCCACAGAAGATCTGGAAAGAGTGAAATGTCAGGTGGAATTGTCCAATACTTATCATCTGCATGTACGTCCCGGTGATGAAATCATCAAAAAACTGGGTGGCCTTCATAAATTTATGGTTTGGGACAAGCCCATTCTGACTGACTCCGGCGGATTCCAGGTGTTTTCCCTGACCACACTGCGTAAGATTACAGAAGAAGGCGTTTATTTCAGTTCTCATGTGGATGGAAGAAAAATCTTCATGGGCCCCGAAGAAAGTATGCGTATTCAGTCCAATCTGGGTTCTACCATTGCCATGGCATTCGACGAATGTATTGGTATCCCTGCGGAACGCAGTTATGTAGAAAATTCCGTAGCCCGTACCACACGCTGGCTGGAACGCTGCAAAAAAGAAATGGCACGTCTGAATAGTCTGGATGATACCATCAATAAACAGCAGATGCTGTTCGGCATTAACCAGGGTGCGACTTATGAAGATATTCGTATTGAGCATGCAAAACGTATTGCGGAAATGGATCTGGACGGCTATGCCATTGGCGGTCTGGCTGTTGGGGAAACACATGCGGAAATGTATCGCATCATTGAAGAAGTGGTACCTTATCTGCCTCAGAACAAACCTACTTATCTGATGGGCGTTGGCACACCGGAAAACATTCTGGAAGCGGTAGAACGTGGTGTGGACTTCTTTGACTGTGTACTGCCTTCCAGAAACGGCAGACATGCACACGTTTATACAAACGCAGGTAAACTCAATCTGATGAATGCAAAATATGAGCTGGACGAAAGACCTATTGACGAAACATGTACTTGTCCTGCTTGTTCCAGATACTCCAGAGCCTATATCCGTCATTTGTTCAAAGCAAAAGAAATGCTGGCAATGCGTCTGTGCGTTCTGCATAATCTGCATTTCTTTAACACCATGATGGAAGAAATCCGTCAGGCAATGGACGAAGACCGTTTCCCTCAGTACAAAAAAGAAAAACTGGAAGGCTTTCGCAGAAACGGTATGTAAGAAGGCTTGACGTGTTTTCAAAACTCGGATATAATATTTTTACTGTGTTTTTCAGAATTTAACAACGTTAGGAGAGAAGGAAATGAACAGCTTAACAGCATTTTTGCTGGACGTCAGCACTACCGTTTCTTCCGGTAGCGGCGAGGCAGCAGCACAGGGTACACAGCAGGCAGCAGGCGGCGGTCTGTTTGGCGGCATGAATGGTTTCACATTGGTTATCATCTACTGCGTAGCATTGGTAATCATCATGTATTTCCTGTCTTTCAGACCTACTCAGAAAAGAGAAAAGGCTCTGGCAGAACAGAGAAATGCAATTCAGATCGGCGATATGGTTGTAACAAATGCAGGGATGTACGGCAAAGTTGTTGACACAACTTATGACTGCTTCATCATCGAATTTGGCCTGAACAAAGGCGTTCGTGTTCCTGTTGCCAGAGGCGAAGTTTATGGCAAGAGAGAACCCAACATGACAAACGAAGCTCCCCCTGAAGAAGAAAAGCCCAAGAAAAAGGGTCTGTTCAGAAGAGGTTAATGGCTTTTGCACAGTCAGAAAAATAAAAATCAGCAGATGTGTTGTAAGAAAAAGCGATACATCTGCTTTTTTGTTTGCGTTCTGACGACATCTGTGTTTTTGCAGAATGAATACAATATTCAAATTTTCAAAAATAATGCAATTTTTTTGTTTATAGTTGACAAAACGCGGGTATAGTCGGGTTATTTTATTGACAATAATGGATAGATACTGTAAACTGAAAACGGATATGTTGTCCATGTCATGGCACAACTATTCCTGTTTAGTCCAATTTTATAACAAGAAAGGGAGATCGACTATGAAGAAATTGCTTTCTCTGTTGCTGACTTCCGCTCTGGCAGTTACTATGCTGGCAGGCTGTGGTAGCGGCGGCGACACAACAACCACTGAAACAGCAGACACTGGTGACGGAAAGGTTTACAATGTCTGCAACCTGGTAAATGGTAACCTGGGTGACAAATCGTTCTTTGACTCTGCGGAAGCAGGCCTGAAAGAACTGCAGGATGCCGGCAGAATTACTTACACAACCATTGAAATGGGCGGTACAACCGAAGATGAAGCGAAATGGGAAAGCTATCTGGAAGAAGTATCTGCTTCCGGCGAATACGACCTGATCGTTGTTGGTACTTTCCAGATGCCTGAATATCTGAAAAACGTATCCGAAAGATACCCTGATCAGAAATACCTGATTTACGATGACACAACATACACACTGCCTAACGTAGTAAACCTGAGCTATGCACAGAACGACCTGGGCTACATGGTTGGTGCTTATGCAGCAGCTATGACAACTGCAACAGACGTTGAAAAAATCAACGAAGATGCAGTTATCGGTTTCGTTGGCGGCGTAGACAGCCCCGTAATCAACGACTTCCTGTATGGTTACATTCTGGGTGCACAGTCCGTAAATCCTGACATCAAAGTAGATACAAGATACATTGGTAACTACATTGATCCCGCAAAAGGCAAAGAATTGGCTGAATCCATGATCAACGACAACAACTGTGATATCATCTGGGGCGTAGCTGGTAATGCTGGTAACGGTGCCGCAGAAGCATGTCTGGAAACAGGCAAAGCATATTTCATCGGTGTTGACTCCGACCAGGAATCCACATTCTCCGCTGAAATGGCAGGCATCACTCTGACATCCGGTCTGAAAAACATCGGCGACTCTCTGGTATGGTTCTTCGATGAATGGGATGCAGGCAACGAATACTGGGGCCAGCAGATCCTGATCGGTATCAACGAAGGCGGCGTTGGCCTGGTAACAGATAAGAACTATGACAAGATTTCTCCTGACAGCGTAAAAGAAACAGTTGACAATGCTGTTGCAGCTGTTACAAACGGCGAAGTTGAAGTTCCCAGCGCTATCGGCGATACAACAAACGCAGTTGTAGAACTGAGAGAATCTGTAAGACCTTAATTTCATACGAATCAATAAGTTCGCTGAAATGTAATCACAAATCTAAGGGGGCTGAACAGCCCCCTTTTTTTTTCATAGTACCTCTGCAGATTGAAAAAATCTTTTTGTTGCTTGGGCAGAAAGGACTTTTTGAAGGTGCAGAATCTTTACCAATGATATAGAAGGAGGGGACCCGATAATGGCTGACAATGAATATGTTGTGCAAATGAAGGGAATTACCAAAGTTTATCCCAATGGTATTGCTGCCAATCAGGGTGTTGATTTTAACGTCAAACGAGGAGAAATTCATGCTTTGATGGGCGAAAACGGTGCGGGAAAATCCACACTGATGAAAATGCTGTTCGGTCTGGAACAGCCCACAGAAGGTGAAATTTATGTAAACGGAGAAAAAGTTTCTCTCACATCACCAACTGTGGCGATTTCTAAAGAAATCGGTATGGTACATCAGCATTTTATGCTGGTACCCAATCTGACAGTAGCGGAAAATATGGTCCTGGGTATGGAACCCAAACACAAAGGTATGTTTATGGACTATAAAAAAGCTGTTGAGATCACAGAAGAATATGCGAAAAAATATAATCTGCATGTAGATCCCAATGCGAAAGTCAGAGATATCCCCGTAGGGATGAAACAGAAAGTAGAAATCTTAAAAGCACTGGTGCGTGGTGCAAAAATCCTGATTTTGGACGAACCCACAGCGGTACTGACCACTCAGGAAACAGAAGAACTGTTTAAAGAATTGGTTCACTTAAAAGAACAGGGCTACACCATGATCTTTATTTCTCATAAACTGCATGAAATCAAGCAGATCACAGACCGCCTGACTATCATGCGCAGTGGGAAATCCATGGGTGTATACCAGACAGCGGATATTTCCAAAGAAGAAATCTCCCGTCTGATGGTTGGTCGTGATGTTATTCTGACAGTAGAAAAAGATCAGGCACAGCCCACAGATGTGGTATTGCGTGTACGTGATTTGGAATATACCAATGAATGGAATAAGAAAATGCTTAACAAACTTTCCTTTGACGTACGCAAAGGTGAGATTCTGGGGATTGCCGGTGTAGAAGGCAATGGTCAGAGAGAACTGGTAGATATGCTGTTCAATCTGAATATTCCTGACAGCGGCAGTGCCACTGTAAATGGCCATAGTGTCATTGGTCAGCCTCAGCGTAAAATCCGTGATCTGGGCGTTTCTTTGATTCCAGAAGACCGTATGACATTCGGTATGGCGGGAACAGCTACCATTGAGGAAAACCTGATGAGTGACCGCTGTGCAGACAAAAAATACAATAATGGCCCCTTGTTTAACATGAAGAAAATGCATGAAGACAGTGACCAGCTCATCAAAGACTATAAAGTCCTTTGCAAGAGCAGAAACCAGCAGGTAGGTATGCTGTCCGGCGGTAATATTCAGAAAGTAGTTGTAGCAAGGGAATTCTCCGCAGAACCTGTACTGATCATTGCTGACCAGCCTACACGAGGCATCGACGTTGGCGCTACGGAGTTCATTCGTAAGAAACTGGTGGAACTGAGCCGTGCAGGCGCAGCAGTATTGCTGGTATCTGCCGACCTGAATGAAGTTATGGAATTGTCCGATAGCTTGATCATCATGTATAACGGCGGCATCGCAGCATATTTTGAAGATACAACATCTTTGACTGACACAGTCATGGGTGAATATATGCTGGGCTTGAAACAGCAGAGCGATGAAGAAGTAAGGAGGGTTCAGCATGGGGAATAAACAAAAGCTGAAGTTTGAATTCATGCGCGGCTTTGTGGCCATTGCTATCGCCATTGCCGTTGCATTCATATTTATTTTCATTTGCGCGGATGATCCGGCAAAGGCGCTGAACTGTTTGCTGATTCGTCCCATTATCAGCAACGGCGCATTGAATATGTCTTCTATTTTGACTATTTTGGGACGTATGACACCCATTATCTTTACCGGTCTGGCGGTTTGCGTTATGTTCTCTGCAAACCAGTTCAACCTTGCTGGTGAAGGTACTGTTATGGCAGGTGGCTTTGTAGCAGCTCTGCTGGCAATTTATGTACCTATGGCAGCAGGTCTGCATCCAGTTGTATGTATTCTGGTTGGTGCTGTTGTAGGTGGTCTGCTGATGCTGATCCCCGCAATTGCCAAAGTAAAACTCAATGCCAGTGAAATGGTTTGCTCCCTGATGCTGAACTATGTGGTACTGTATGTAATCATGCACTTCCTGAGCAATGTATTTGCAGACAGAAGCCAGGGTTCCACACAGACATATCCTTTCCTGGAAACAGCAAAGGTTGCAAAAATTGTACCCGGTACAGAACTGACCTGGGGTTTTGCAATTGCTATCATTGCAACAATCCTGGTAGGCTTCTTCATGTATCGTACACGTTGGGGCTACACCATTCGTATGATTGGTATCAACGAATCTTTCTCTAAATACTCTGGTATGAAAGTAGGCGGCGTAATCGTCCTTTCTCAGGTTATCGGGGGCGTACTGAGTGGTATGGGCGGTGCCATCGAAGTATTGGGCAGATACAACACATTCCTGTGGAAAGATCTGCCTGGCTATGGTTGGACAGGTATCACTGTTGCCATCCTGGCAAAGAACAATCCGCTGGCAATTCCTTTTGCGGCATTGTTCATTGCATATCTGAACCGTGGCTGTGAATTGATGTCCATTTATGCAGGTGTACCCGCAGAAATGATCGATATCATTCAGGCAGTAATCTTCCTGTTCTTCGCAGCTGAACAGTTCATGTCTAAGACAAGACAGAAAATGGTTGTTAAAGAAACAAAAGAAGAACTTGCGAAAAAACAGCAGGAAGCAGCAGTGGAAGGGGGTAACGCATAATGTTGGAACAGATTTTTAGCATGATTTTCACAACAAGCTTTGGTTACTCTATCATTCGTATTACATCTCCCATTCTGTTTGCGGCTCTTGCGGCAGTAGTAGCAGAAAAAGCTGGTGTTACTAACATCGGTTTGGAAGGTATCATGATGATTTCCGCGCTGTTCGGCGTATTGTTCGCTTATTGGACAAGCTATTGGTGGGTAGGCGTAATTGGTGCCGTTGTAGTAGGTATCATCTTGGCATTGATCATCGGTGTCTTTGCTTTGAAACTGAAAACAGATATTATCCTTGCCGGGATCGCCATCAACTTGGTTGGTTCAGGCGGTACCATTTTCCTTCTGTATCTGTTCACAGGTCTGAAGGGGAATACAGCCAGCCTGACAACACCTGGCATGCTGACACCTAAGATTGATATTCCTATTTTGGAAAGCATCCCTATTTTGGGGCCTATTTTCTCTGGTCACTCCGTTTTGACTTATGTGGCATTTATTCTGGTACTGCTGGTTTGGATCCTGCTGTATAAAACAGCTATTGGCTTGCAGATCCGTGCCGTAGGTGAAAACTCCCATGCGGCAGACAGCGTTGGTATCAGCGTATTGAAAATCCAGTATATCGCACTAGGTATTTCCGGTGCTCTGTCTGGTCTGGGCGGTGCTTACATGTCCATGTACTACTCTCAGAGCTGGAATACAGGTATCGTTGCTGGTCGTGGCTTCATTGCTTTGGCTGCACAGGCGATGGGTCAGGGGGAACCTCTGGGAACCATGTTCGCATCCCTGTTCTTTGGTTTTGCCAGTGCCCTTGGCAATAAGATGGAAGGTATGCAGGGCTTCTCTTCCTTCCTGGTATCCGCAATTCCTTACCTTGCGACCATTATCGGTTTGATCCTCTATGCGGCAACACAGGTAAGACGTGTAAAACGTGTAAAGAATAACGGTAAAAAGAAAAATGCAGAAGCAAAATAATTTAAAATGACATTGTTTCTGGAAAAAGTCGGAACGTTTTACGCTCCGGCTTTTTCAAAAGAAAAAAATATTTGTGGAGGAAAAATTATGAAAAGAATTCCCATTATTCTGGATGGCGATCCGGGACATGATGACGCAATTGCATGGGTTCTTGCAAAAGGAAGCCCCATGCTGGATATCCGCGGTGTTACATCTGTATGCGGCAATCAGACCATCGAAAAAACAACATACAATGCGCAGCGTATCTGCACATTGATCGATTTGCATGTGCCTACTGCTATGGGACGGCTCAGACCCCTGATTTCTGACCCCATTATCGCACCTACTGTGCATGGGGAAAGCGGTCTGGATGGCCCCGCATTGCCTGAACCCGATTTTGAACTGGAAGACATGGATGCAGTTTCCCTTATGGCAAAACTTATCCAGGAAAGTGATGAACCTATCACACTGGTTCCCACAGGCCCTTTGACAAACGTTGCGGCGTTGCTGATGGCATATCCCGAACTGAAAGAAAAGATTGCACGGATTTCCCTTATGGGCGGCGGCGTGCAGTATGGTAACTGGACACCTGCGGCAGAATTTAATATTCTGGTTGACCCCGAAGCGGCAGCTGTTGTGTTTGAATCCGGTATTCCTATCATTATGGCAGGTCTGGATGTTACAGAAAAAGCAATGATCTTCCCGGAAGACTTTGAACGGATTCGTGCCCTCGGCAATCGTGTGGCAGTGATCGTAGCAGACTGGCTGGAATTCTTCTATCAGTTCCATAGAAGTCTGGGCTACGAAGGCGCACCCGTACATGATGCGGTTGCAGTAGCAGCCCTTCTGCGTCCCGAAATCATGGAATCTCAGGATCTGTATGTGCAGGTAGAAACAGCCGGAGATTTCTGTAAAGGCGCTACTGTGGCAGACTTTAACGGTGCTCTTGGAAAAGCACCCAATGCGAAAGTATTGATGGGTATTGACCGTCAGGCATTTGTAGACTTGTTGGTAGAAGCAATTGCGACTTATGGGGAGGGAAAAGCATGAATCGGATACCTGTAATCATTGACTGTGATCCTGGCGTGGACGATACCGCGGCACTGCTGCTGGCATGTCAGATGCCGGAATTGGATATTCGTGCGGTAACAACCGTAGCCGGAAATGTTGGACTGGATAAAACAACAGCCAACGCAAAACGTGTACGCCGTGCCATCGGCGCGGATTTCCCTATTTACTGCGGCGCAGATAAACCCATGTTCCGTGAACTGCATACAGCAGCAGAATTCCATGGCGCAGATGGCTTTGGCGGCGTAGAACTTCCCATTCCTGACGATGTTTTGCCGGAAGAAAAAGCATGGGATGCTATTTATCGCATTGCTAAAGAATTGAATGGGGAATTGGTACTCATTGCCGTTGGCCCTATGACCAATGTGGGTATCGCTTTGGCAAAATATAAAGAGCTGCCTAAGCTCATCAAAAAGATTGTTATCATGGGCGGCGCTGCCATTGGTGGCAATGTGACTCCCGCAGCCGAATTTAACATTTATGTAGATCCCGAAGCGGCAGATATGATGTTCTGCTGCGGGATTCCTGTACATATGTGTGGTCTGGATGTGACCATGAAGGCTTACATAACACCGGAAGAACTGGAAGAAATTGCGGCATTTGGTACACCACAGGCAAAACTGTTCCATGATGTCCTGCAGAAAGGCTTGGAAAAATATGTTGGCTGGGGTAAACCCGGTGCTGCACTCCACGATCCTGCAGCGGTACTTTATACCGTTTATCCCGAAATGTTCACAGCTGAAGAAGCTGGTGTCCGCGTAGAAACAAAGGGGCCCCTGACTGTTGGCAAAACAGTGACAGACCTTTACAGCGATAAACAGTTTGATGATCATAATGCTTTTGTTGTAACAAATGTAGACAGAGAAGCTTTTATCGGCAAAGTCAAAGAACTGATTAAAAAATATTGAGATGGAGCGGTCTTCTGCATAGAAGGCCGCTTTTTGCATTTGATAGGAGGAGATTTTCTATGAAAAAAATTGGGTTTATCGGTATTGGTGTTATGGGATGTGCCATGGCAGCAAATTTGATGAAAAAAGGATATGAAGTGTCTGTTTACACCAGAACAAAGCAGAAAGCGGAAGTTTTGCTGGAAAAAGGCGCGAAATGGTGTGATACTGCTGCGGCCTGTGCCAAAGGGCAGGATGCTGTGATTACCATGGTTGGATTCCCCAATGATGTAGAAGAAGTTTATTTTGGAGAAACAGGGATTTTTGCGGCAGCGGAACAGGGCACATATCTCATTGATATGACCACAACCAGTCCCAAACTGTCTGTGAAGATTTATGACGCGGCTAAGGAAAGAAATGTGTATGCATTGGATGCGCCTGTCAGCGGCGGCGATACTGGTGCGAAAAATGGTACTTTGTCTATTATGGTTGGTGGTGATCGGGAAGCCTTCGATGCATGCCACGATATTTTTGCCGCTATGGGCACCAATATCATTTATGAAGGCCCGGCTAGCTGTGGTCAGCATACCAAAATGGCAAACCAGATTGCGTTGGGCGGTGCTATCTCCGGTGTATGCGAAGCGTTGGCTTATGCGAAAGCAGTTGGTTTGGATCAGCAGACCATGCTGGACAGCATTTCCGCAGGTGCTGCCGGCAGCTGGCAGATGACCAATATGGCACCAAGGATTTTAAAAGGCGATGATGCGCCCGGATTTTATATCAAGCATTACATCAAAGATATGCGAATTGCGGTGGAAGAAAGTGAACAGGTACAGCTGGATCTGAAGATGCTGAATTCTGTTTTGGAAATGTATGAAAAACTGGCAGAATCCGGTATGGCGAACCTTGGTACGCAGGCACTGTATCATTACTACCAGAAAGAAAAATAAGATTTTTGTCAGGAATTGTTTCCTTTTTTTGAACAGAAAGATATGCTATAATCAAGCCAGAAAGGAATTGCCATGGATATGGCAGATGGAAGCGTAAGAGAATTCGATAAGGGGGAATTCTATGGATACTGGTTCAATTTTTAGTTTTATCGTAGCACTTTATGCGTCTTTGACCACTTGTGCTGTTCCACCATCGGATTTGCCTGTACAGCAGCAGGAACCGACAGCTGTTGCAGCAGAACAGGAAACACAGGAACCGGCAGTGCCGGAAGTACAGCTCATTTATGATCCTGTTGCAACACCGAAACAGCCTACGGTGAATGCGGCGAATGTGGGTTACAATGACAAAAAATCCTGGTGGTTCCGCAGAAATGCCGATCATTTGCCGCCTTCTGCCCAGGATGAAATTGCCATTGGAAATTATGATGCTTATTATTTAGGTGATACCCAGCATAAAGTCATTTATCTGACTTTTGATGAAGGGTACGAAAATGGGTATACTTCTAAAATCTTGGATATTTTGAAAGCCAATGATGTGAAGGCTGCATTTTTTGTTACAAAAAGTTATATGGAAGATCAGCCTGAATTAGTGAAACGAATGGTTGCGGAAGGGCATATTGTGGGAAACCATTCTGTGTCTCATCCCAATATGTCCGACTTGAGCAATGAACAAATTTTGGCGGAGCTGAATGGCTGTGCAGCTTATTATAAAGAACTGACAGGTCAGGAAATGCCGAAATATTTCCGTCCGCCAGAAGGTGTTTATAGCATTCGCTCTTTGGAACAGACAAAAGCAGCAGGATATAAAACCATTTTCTGGAGTTTTGCCTATAATGATTGGGATCCGAAGAATCAGCCAGGGACAAAGGCTGCCTATGATATGGTCATGAACAATTATCACAATGGGTCTATCATGCTGCTCCATGCAGTTTCTCAATCCAATACAGAAGCGCTGGATCAGATGTTGAAAGATTTGAAGGCGAAAGGGTATGTATTCCAGACTTTGGATCAGCTTCCGCCGGCAACGTCCATCGGACAGTGATGACTTGATGTAAAATAGCAGAGCAGCAGTAGGTGCTGGTTCAGCAGAAAACAAAAAAGCTGGAATCTTTTTTCAAGATTCCAGCTTTTATTATATTGACTAAGCTTTATTTGCCTTTTAAATTAAATACGATAATACTGCAAATGATGATGGCACCCCCAAGGAATGTACCGAGGTTGGGAATTTCCCGCAGAATCAGGAATCCCAAAATGGTAGAAAGCAGTGGGGTAACGAACATGAAATTGGTTACTTCACTGGTACGGTTGGCAAAAGACATTGCTTTGCCCCAAAGGAAGTAAGCTGCTGCACTGGGAAAAGCACCCAAATATACAAGCGCCAGAATATGGGACATGTCTGAAGCAGCCAATTGCTGGAATCCCTGCACAGACCAAAAGCCCAAAAGCAGGGCACCGAAAATCATGCTGTAAGTAACGATTTCCAACGCCGTATAGCCTTTTGTTGTAAGCAAACGGCTCATCATATTATAGCCAAAGAATACGAGGGCAGCGCCCATTGTCCAGATTAAACCTACATTGATAGAGAAAACACCATCCCAAAGCAAAAGCACCAAAACGCCGATAAAGGCAGTGGCAATGGAGATCCAGCCGATGGTTTTGATTTTTTCATGATAAACCTTTGCGCAGCCAATTGCTGTCAAAATGGGGGTGAGGGCCACAATGATACTGGATGTTGCAGAGGTCAGTGTTTGAATACCTGTGTTGAAAAAGATCATATAGCCTGTGAAGCCCATGGCACCGGCTAGTATGAAGTAGGGGATATCCTTTTTTGCCGGGATACGGATATGGCTGCATTTGCCAATGATGATTAAGAAAATAGCGGCAATACTGCAGCGCAGAAATCCCAGAGGATTGGATGTAAACTGTTCCTGCACGACCTTTGTCAAAGGAAATGCGGATGCCCATAGCAATACAGTACAAAAACTTAGAAGAAAAACTTTATGTTTTGCTTGCACGATAATTCCCTCCTTTTATTGCTTATACTATACAACGAAATATGGGGAAGTACAAGAGAAATGTAAAATATTTTTTACGGTTGTTCGTTATTTTTTATATACTGGGGAAATGGATAGCATGCTTATTTCGACTTTGAAATGGAAAGGATATTGTAAGAACATAATAGACAAGAGTATAATAAGAATTTGGTATCAATAAAATTTATTTCTCAAATGGCTTTGTCTAAAGAGCGTTTTTGCATCTGGCTGAGAAAAGGGAACTGCGCCTTGATAGGCTGCGTTGCTGATTGTAATAAGCTGCGAAAAAAACTGAAGAAAGTACTACTGCCCCGATTTGTATTGTCTTTACAAAACGGGGCAGTTCGTTTTCAGAGATAAATTCTGTGCTGTCAGAGCATTGTGTCATTCTGAGGCAGCAAAAGTGTATAGTTGGAATGCTTGAAAATCACATCTGCATCTGCTTCTTGTGATGCGGATTGTTTTGTGGACGCTTCTACATGGATGTTCTGATCTTTTTTCAAAGTGCCTGGCCCGGTTACAATCGCGATATAGCTGGCAAAGACGCAGATCACACCAATAATGGCAGCTGCAATGAGAATTGGTTTCCAATTGGTTTTTTCAGACTCTTCAGATTCATCGTAATCATCGTAATCTTCAAAGTCATCAAAATCTTCATCAAAATCCTCATCATAATCGTCCTCATCTGTGATGTCTGATTCTGCTGCGTCCATCTCGCTGTAAGAGGATTCCTGCTGAGGATCTTCCGGTGCTGTGATTTCTTCAGAAAGGGATACTTCTTCCAATGGCCAGTCAGCAAAAAATTTCGACGGCAAAGGGGTTCCGTCCATGGGACAGAAATTTTCTTTTTTCCAAATGATATGTCCACAGGTAGGACACTTGGGAATTTTTTTCCCACATTGCTCACAGAAGTTTGCATTTTCAGAAATTTCATGCTTACAGTAAGGGCAGTGCATAGTTTCTCTCCTTTATCATGTGCATCAGATTGGTGATGGTGTCATGGTGATGGTTTCTGGATTTTTATACAGAATGACCATGGTCGGATATTTGCTTTTTGTTGCATTGTTTGGAAAAAATAACAAATATAAATGGAATATACATATATTTTACATGTTAATTCAAAGGTGTGCAATATACTTCTGTAATTATATAGAAAAAATTACCATTTCTGGTTTTTTTGTTAGGATTTATTTCATTGGATGTAAAATATAATCATTACAAAAGAAAAAGCCGCCAAAAGGCGGCAAGAGTCTGTGCTTTAAGCCGGAAAGGCATCCAGAATAAATGCCAGAATCATCATCATCAGGAAAATCCACACATAAGCGAAAAAACCAATGGCGATAAAACGGATCACCGGATTGCGATGGCGGCAAAGGGGGAAATAGTACCAAATGCCTCTGTAATTCCCCAGCCAAAGCGTCAGGGAAAATAGCATCAGAAAGCTGATGATTTGGTAAGGAATCAATCGAATGCCAACTACATTGTCCGATTCCATAAATAGGCAGCCAATTACAAGACAGAAATACCAGATAGAAGCTGCAATCATATATCCCTTTTTTCTGCTGCGAAAACCCGGCAGAGCATATCCTTGGTATTTTTCAGGAATTTGCAGTTGTTCCAATGTGAGGGGAGGCTTCTGTATTTTTTCAATAGCTTTTTGGAGCGAAGCAACAGAATCATAACGGTTTTTCGGATCGATTTTGATGCATTTGGCAATGACACCGGAAAATTTCCCTGAATAGTTTCCTTCTCCCGGTAGGTCACCAGTCAGCATTTTGTGGAACAGCACACCCAACGCATAAATATCAGCTGCCGGTGCGGAAGGGGAAAAGCCATATTGTTCCGGTGCGGCGTATCCGGCTGTACCAAAGAGGACAGTATCTTGGGAACGCTCAGGGTGATAAGTTTTTGCGGAATTAAAATCCACCAGAATCAGTCTGCCATCATAAGTCAAAATTAGATTGGATGGTTTCAAATCACGATGAATCATGGGAGGATGCTGCTGGTGCAGCGGCTGTAAAATCCGGCAGATGCGCAGAATATAATCTGCTGCTTTTTCTTCTGAAAATGTACCTTCTTTGGCAAGAATTTCTTCCAGAGAATTACCGGAAATATATTCTTCAATCACATATAAGGTGGTGTTTTCTTCAATCAGCTCTTCAATCTTAGGTGTACCCGGAATTTTTTGGGTCATCAGATACTGAAAAACCTGAAGATCATATATGGACAGCGCTTTTTTCACAAAAATTTTCCCGGTTACCGTGTGCTGTACCAGACGAATGTTGTGTGCTGTGTCAATTTCAGCAATTTCTTTATAGAATGATAAACGAAGGCGGGTTTGTAATTCCATAAGTTCACCTCAAAATGAATCACTATTGTTTCAAAATGTGAAATGCAGTATAATTTTACTACAATGGACAGGCTTTTGTAAACAGGAGTGGGAATATGGAAGAAAAAAGTACATCGAAGTTGATGGAGATTTTGAAACATACCAAGAAAACGGAATTGACGGCACTTCAAGATGATTTGACGGTGCAATCGCATAGCTTCATTACCTATATGGATCGGTTGATTGAGCAAAGGAATCTGAAGCGGCAGGATATTTTTCAAAAAGCGGATATGCCCCAGAAGTATGGATATAAATTGCTCAATGGGGAAAGTCATACCAAAGATCGGGATAAATTGCTGCGGATTTTTATTGCCATGGGAATGAACTTGAAGGAAGTGCAGCGTGCATTGGCATTATATGGAATGCCGGGGCTATATCCTAAAAAACGGAGAGATGCTATTTTCATCATTGCTTTCAATGAGGGGATTTCCTCTGTGGATACGGTCAATAGCTGGCTGCGGGAATATGGAGAAACAGAACTGACCAGAAGCGCAGATTAAAACTCCCCTAAATCGGGGGAAAAATCAAGAGGCTTTTCCTTTATACTGAATTTGCAAATAGCGAATAGCAAAAAGCAAAAGGAGGGAGCCTATGAATGATATGGAATTGGCAGAAATTCTGCGCGGTATGTACAACAATGCCAGACGGAATGAAGCGGTGTGCCAGGTCAATCTTTTTGGTATTCTTTATGCAGAAGAACTGAAAAACAGTGGCTGTACCATCAAACATATTGTGGAGCTCTCTGGAATCCAGTCCGGTTATGTTTCTGAAATCAGTAAAGGAATGAAATTATCCAGATATGTGGTTCCAAGAGGCGATCAAGAATGAGTTTGCCTTCCTTTTTGTGAGAGGTTATTTGCGGAAAACAAATGGAAAAAGGGAGGAAGTAACATGAAAACAGCAAAATTGGTCATTGGGATCCTCAGTATTGTACTGACCATGGTGGTTTTATTCCAATCTTGCGCGGCCACGGTGGGGGATGCGTTGGCAAATGAAGGAGGAACCAGCGGTGGTGTGGGAATGGCTGTGGCACTGCTGATGCTGGTGGCAGGTATTGTAGCCATTGCGGCAAGAAATAGCCGCGGAGGCAGCTTATTCTGTATCATTGCCTATGCTTTGGCAGGTGTTTTGGGACTGACTGCACATGGCATTTTCCAGGATTTGATCGTTTGGGGAAGTTTGTGCCTGATTTTTGCACTGATTTTCCTCATTGGTTTGATTAGAGAGAAACGGGCATAACTAAATGCGCCTAAAGCAGTAAATGAATTGGAGAATCACAGAGAACTTTGGACGTCCTCTGTGATTCTTTGTTTATGGAGTTTCTTTGAAAATAGGGTGGAAGAAAATCAAATGTAAAATGAACGATAGCATACATTTTATTTTCTGTTGTGACATAGGATGTTTTTAGGAAAAAGTTATGAGGATAAATTTTGTTAGATGTTGGAGAAAGAAGTGCATAGGACAGCATCGTATTTTGATTCTGCTCATGATGTTTTTTATTGCGTTTTATGAGAAATTGTGATATAGTATTATAGGTATTTGCCCAATGATACTGTTTTATAAAATGAAAAATGATTCGTAAGAAACAGGTCGCTGGTTGTAGATAAGGATAGTCCATCAGATATGCCGGAATAACTCAGTCGGTAGAGTAACTGATTCGTAATCAGTAAGTCGCGTGTTCGAGTCACGTTTCCGGCTCTTTGCGAAAAAACGGTTAAAACCTTAGGTTTTAGCCGTTTTTTTCATGTCCAAAATTTTTCAGATGGATTCGGAAAACCTCGCTCCCTGTTTCTATATCGGTGGTCAGGAATCTTCTGATGAACTCTGTGGTCATGCCCTGTAAAAAGAGCTGTGCCACAGAAGAAAGCAGAAAATGATGAAGGAACATTCTCTGAAAAGATTCCATTTTCTCTTGTCCAATGAGAACTTTTATTTTTTCCTCTGTTTGCCTGAGGTCTATGATGTCTACACTGGTTTCAGAGGAAAGTGTCTTTTCCTGTATGAAGTTATGATATGCCTGCTCCAATAAGGCGTCTGCATGGGATAATAGCCAAAGCATTTGTCTTGTATGAACTTCCTGACAAGAAAATGCTTTTTCTGCTTCTGTATCAGAAATGCTCCGCATTATGGTTGCCATGGCTTCTGAAACTTCATCCTGTAAGCTGACAAAATCAATCTGTGCAATCAAACGAAAGCGTAGAGAAAGATAATGATCCAGCAAGTATCCCTTCGTCCCAAGGCTTTCCTTTAGGTCTTGTGCAGACTGAAAGAATGCTGAGAATGTTGGGGTGCTTTCGTCAGGTGAGGAGAGATATGCTTCGAAAATATCCATAAGATAACCACCTTTTAGAATGTAATATGCTTTGTGGTATATAAACTCTTATGGAATCAGAAGTCAAGTGATTTATTAGACCATTTCCCATTTTCCTGTGGCAGGATTTTTTGCAATCAGCAGTTTGTAATTATCATATAGCAGAACATAGATTTCCTTGCATTCGGGAGAGAGGGGAAGATCAAATTCATACTTTGCGCCTATGGAACCATTGATGCCGCCAAAAGCCGGATAAAATTGCAACTTCATTTTTTCAGGATCGTCAGATACATCTTTTACAGCTCTGGTATAACCAACGGAACTTAAAACAAAGGTATAAACCGTTATTTGATCTTGCTTTTCCGATACCTTAAAATCTGATATCCCCACGTCTGTTGCTGGTATCAAACCAAGCCCAAAGTAATAACCACCGCATAATAATAAAAGAATAACAACGATGATGCTCAATTTCTTTTTCATACAGAGTCCCCCTTTGATGTTTTTACTAGCCCTTTCATTTTTCATATCATCTCTCCACACCTACATCATTCATCCAGAAATCTTGCTTTCACTTGAGCTGAGAATTTTATTTCCTTGAAGCAAATGAGTCATCAAATGATTGTGCAATCATTAGGAATATACGAGTGCCACCAAAATAGAAAGCATACAAATTCCAAAAGTCAAGCAGGACAGAAAGGTATATGTCATTACTTCGTTTTCTTCATCCTTTGATCTCACTGCTGAGATAAGAAATAATGGAAACGCAAAACCTGCAATTATCCCTGCAATCCAAAGAATCATCAACATAATTGTTTTCCCCCTTAATTTGCATTATTTTTTCAGCCAATCCTTAAATTCCTCCAGTGTCATCTCCCCACGATCACACAATTCCTTCTGTTGTCTTGCTTTCTCAGACCATGCGTAAAAATCCTCCTGAGAGATTTTTTTGCTCTTGATCCATGCGAAACGCTTCTTATATTCCCGTCTGTAAACCTTGAATATCTCATCATCCTTTTTCTTTCTTTCCCAAAGATAGGACGCCCCCAAATCTCTGCATGTCCTGCCCATGTCGTCAATGGGGCGAGAGCAGTATTCCGTATCGGTTCTGCCACGGATGGCAAAATACTTCTGGCAGTTCTTGCATTTTCTGATGGGCTGTTCTCTCTTGATGCACTCCCGCAGGATATAATCAATGACATCATAAATGCTTTCGGGATAGAGTACATCTGTAAAAGCTCGATCTTCCACCATTTCATATCTGATATTCAGTTTCTGAAAGCGGAACAGCTTCAAAGAATCATCCCGATATTTTTTGAAATGGCTTGTCAGTCTTTCGTTGACAGTCCCTTGTGATAAATCTCTGTCCAAACAGTTGTCGAAAATATCTCTGATCTGACGCTGTATCTCCACTGCTTCCGAAGGAATCCAAGTCAGTTGTTTTCTCGGCAGCAGGTCAATGATGTTTTTAAATTGCTGTTCTTCTGCCTGACGGAATCTCTTTTTCCAAACATGGTATGTGATTTCGAAATAGGGGTGTACCTCTGCCATGTTATGGAGAAAGTCCAAAACACTTCTGGTGTATTGGACATCTTTTTTCTGGTAGAGGTTTTCAATATCCCGTCCCAGTTGTTCAAATGCACCCATAAGGGGTTGGAAATCCACATACAGAAAATCGATCAGACTATCAGGAAACTGATATTCTTTTTTCAACGCATATTCTTTTGTTTCTGTTACGAAGTTTTCCTGTCCCTCTAACAGATAGACTTTATATTGCAGATCATCAGCCATGGTCATTTTCCTTTCAAAATAAAAATAGACAGAACTATAATATTATTATAAATGTGTCTTGACAAAAAAGCAATGGCGTGTTAAATTTTAGTTATAGACTTATGAAAATAATATTTTTGATAAGTCTAAATATTTTTGAGATATCAATGAGGAGGTGGTGTTCCAATGCCCATATCAGATTCCCATAAAAATTTCATAGGAGAGGAGGTGTTATGGTGTTATGACGAAACCGCTTCAGATCATGAGTGGCGAAGAACTCATGGATATGGATTACAAACCCATCAAGTTTGCAGTCAGAGAATTTCTCCCTCAAGGACTTGCCATACTTGCTGGTGCCCCTAAGACAGGGAAATCTTTTTTCGCTCTTTGGCTTTGCCTTTGCGTTGCGAAAGGGGAGCCTGTTTGGGACTGCGAAACGGCAAAAGGAACTGTATTATATCTCTGTTTGGAGGACAATCAATCCCGTCTGCAAAACAGAACCCTTACCATAACAGATGACGCACCTGCGAATCTGTTTTTTTGTTGGGAAGCTGCTTGCCTTGGAGAAGGGCTGGAAGAACAGATTCGAAAGTTTTTATCAGAGCAGAAAGAAACAGTGCTCATCGTCGTTGATACATTGCAGTGCATCCGAAAACAAAGTCTGGATTATAGTTACGGGACGGACTATAAAGACATCCAATCTCTCAAAAAGATTGCTGACGAATACCAGATGACTATACTTTTGATTCATCACTTGCGGAAGCAGGAAAGCAAAGACGCATTCCACATGATTTCCGGAACGACAGGGCTACAAGGGGCAGCCGATACTATTCTGGTGATGACAGAAAACAAAAGGGGCAGTGGTTCCGTGAAGTTATCTGTTCTGGGGAGAGATGTGGAGCCGCGGGAACTGAAACTGGAACGAGATGAAAACAGTATCTGGATGAAAAAAGAAGATTCATTGGAAAAGCAAAAAGAACCCGTTGACGAAATCGTTTCCATTGTGGATGGGTGCATGAAAAAACATATTTTTCTATCAGGCGAGCCAAGTGCATTGGCAGAGCTGTTCAGCAACGCTTCTGGAAAAACCATTTCCCATCTGACGCTCTTGAAACGATTGAAGAAAAGTTCTGGGGAGCTTCTGCGTTTGGGTTATGCTTTCCATACCAGAAGAAGCGATGGCAAAAGAATCATGGAAATTTCAAAAATCACATGGCTGGAAGGAGAAAAGGTAAATGAAAATAGATTTCATCAGTGACGGTAGTCGGCAGAAGAATCTTTCTACTGCCCCTGCTGCAGAAAAAGACAGCAGATTGAAAAACCCTTTGAAATCGGGGGAAATGTGGGTTTTCCAAAGATGTAAAAATGAAAAAAGTGACGGTAGTGACGGTTTTTGGGTGGGCTGGCAAAAAACTGACCCTGCTGACCCTGCCAGAGAGAAGAAAGGTGTTTGTGGGCGGCGTGACCGCCTGTGTGGCGATGAGAAACAGGATTGGGAGATGTGATTGCCAGAGGAACAAAAGGGCAACGTGAGGGATTTTTGGGGAATGTTGAAAGTTGGCAGTGAACGGCTTTCTTTGACCCTGTTGTAAAGTCCATTGGAAGGGCGAAAAAAGATTGCTGGTTAAAGCGGCGGTGTCTTGTTCCGCCACGATTCCCTCCAATCCCCGCAGTGCGGAGATTGTTTGCCCCAAAATCTGGTGTCAGAAAGAAAGCACAGACGTCGGAAGCGGCGCTTTCCAGTGGGAAAAACTGCCTTTTCCCTTAGAAACTACGGGCTTTGTGCCTGACGTCGGTACCGACATCAAGGAGAGATGGAAGGGGAAGATGAGGATTGCAGAAGGAGAATACAAAACAGACATTTACTGTCCGGCTTTCGGAGGAAACAGCCAATCTTTGCGTGGCTGGTATGGCAATGGATGACTGCCGGAGCCGGAATGAATTTATTGAAAAAGCCATCAAGTACTATGCTGGTTATCTTTCCGCAGAGAAAAACAAAGTGGTGTTGGGCGAGCAGATTCAGAAGGTGGTGGAGTCATCGGTGAAGTCTTCGGAAGGCAGGCTCTCCAATCAGAGTTTTCGTATGGCTGTGGAGTTGGCAAAACTGCAGCGGATCATTGCTTTTTATTTTCAAATTGATGAAGAAACATTGACCGAGCTCCACAATCTATGCCAGCGAGAAGTAAAAAGCATGAACGGAACTTTATCTCTGGAAGACATGATAAAGTGAAAAATAGATGAAAGGATGGTGGCGAGGTCATGGCAAAAATCATTTTTACTGCACGATATGTGAAGAACATTTCCAAAGGACAAATGAAAAACTATGTGAAATACATCGCCACCAGACCGAATGCGGAAAGATATGCCCAGCCGATTTCTGATGAAGTTTCTGCACTCCAAAGGGAATGGATCGCAAAGGAACTGAAAAAAACTTCGAAGCTGAAAGAAGAATGTGCCCCAGAATATCAGGCGTACGAAGAAAATCCAAGCTGTCAAACAGCGGAAGATCTCATTCATAAAATCGCTGAGGTGCAAATTTATCATGGAAATGATATGAAAAATTACGTGGGTTATTTAGCCAAACGCCCTCGGGCGGAGTTCACAGAGCAGGGGCATGCCCTGTGGAATGACAGCGATGAAAAGATTGATTTGCGGAAAGTCCAGAAGGAAGCGGCGGAATATCAGGGGCGCATCTGGAACTTTGTGGTTTCTCTGAAACGAGAGGATGCCCAGCGATTGGGCTATGATAATGCAAAGGTATGGAGAAATCTGGTCACACAAAAATCTTTGGCAATGGCGAAAGAAATGCGGATCAAGCCGGAAAATCTGGTTTGGTATGGTGCTTTTCATAACGAAGGTCACCATCCACATATCCATATCATGTGCTATTCCAAAGACCCAAAGGAGGGTTATCTGACGAAAAAAGGCATTGAAAATTTGAGAAGTGCCTTCGCTCATGAGATTTTCCATGATGAATTTTACCATCTCTATGGGCAAAAAGATGAGATGCGGAAATGGATTCGAGAAGAGTGCAGAAACCTTTTGGAGCGTTCCTTGTCTTTGGAATACAAAGAAAATCCCTATGCACAGGCGTTGTTATTCACCTTGGCAAAGAACTTGCAGACAGCAAAGCATAAAAAAGTCTATGGTCGTCTTGCCAAAGAGAATAAATTGCTGGTGGATGAAATCGTTTCTGAAATCAGCAAGGATGAAAAGATAGATTCTCTTTACCAGTCATGGCTGGATTTGAAAGATGAGGTCATATCTTTTTATGACGGCAAAGGCTACGCCAGACATTCTTTTTCTGAGGAGCCAGAGTTTCGGAACATCAAAAATCTGGTGCTAAAAACGGCGTTGGAAATCAGCAATAAGCAAATGGAAAGCCAGCACCAAAAGAAAAATCAGATACAAAATGAAATCATTAGGAATCATTTGATACGGCTATTGAAAGAAGTCAGCAACATGGTTGTGGAAGATTATGAAAAACAGGATGCGGTCATCTATACCGTTGACCGTAAACTGCGGCAGAAAATTCAGGAGAAAAAAGAAGCCCATGGCATGAAAATGGGGTAATGTAGGAGGTGCTTTATGAGAAAGGTATCAAGGGTAATGAGTACCAAAGAAATCAGGGGTATTAAATTTCATGTGGAAAGCTGCTTCAATGGGGACAAAGATATCACCGAAAAAGTAGCAGATATGATCAAAAAAGATTTTGAATCTGGTGCATATGACGAACCAGAGGAAGAAGATTCAGTAGATTGGGATATGGATTCGCCGGCTATGTAGGGATATGATGTTTGGCTGAAAGAAGGTGATTTTATGGAAAATATCGCTGCTGCAATTTACTGCAGACTCAGCCAGGATGACGGCAACGCCGGAGAATCCAACAGTATCCAGACACAGAAAGCATTACTGAAACAGTACTGTGCGGAAAACAGAATCCCCATTGCAGGTGTTTATTGTGATGATGGGTGGAGCGGAACAAACTTCGAAAGACCCCAGTTCAAACAGATGATGGCGGACATTGAAGCTGGAAAAATCAATGTGGTCATCGTCAAAGACCTCTCCAGATTCGGCAGAGAGTATGCTCAGATGGGGCTTTACATTGAACATTACTTCGAGGAGAAGGGTGTCCGATTTATCTCCATCGCAGAAAATTATGACTCAAAAAATGGTTCGGATAACTTAGTCCTTCCGTTCACGAATGTTATCAATTCCTATTACACCAGACAGGTGTCAGCCAAAACAAAAGCTGCCCATAGAGCCAGAGCAAAGGAAGGGATGTACCTAGGTGCCCATGCACCATTCGGTTACGAAAAAGATCCACAGAATAGACATAAACTCATTGTCGATCCGCCGGCGGCTGAAGTGGTGCAAATGATATTCAGACTTTTCGCCGATGGCATCGGATATGGGAAGATGACAAAGATATTGCGGGAGCGAAAAATCTTGAATCCTCAGGCATATTTCAATCGGAACCATCCCGATTATTATGAAAGTGATTACTGGAGACAGGATTTCGACTGGCACGCATCAACCATACGCTCCATTCTGAACAATCCGGTCTATCTGGGAAAGGCAGTGTTTGGTAGGACAAGAACAAAGGGATTTTTCGATAAAAGGAGAGAGGAAACGCCGGAAAAAGATTGGATCGTATATAATAATGCGCATCAGGCTATCATTTCCGAAGAACTTTGGGACACGGTGCATCAGATGATGAAAGCCAAGAGAAGACCAAACTCCAAAGGAGAATTGCAGCCCTTCGCAGGATTGGTGAAGTGTGCTGACTGCGGTTCTTCTCTGAATGTCAGCTATGATGCAAAACGAGGTACTTATACAGGCTTCAGCTGCTGGGTCTATAGAAACTATGGTAAGGAGCGATGTACCTCACATTACATCAGCTGGAAGGCGTTGTACCAAATCGTGCTGGAGGATATCCGCCGTCATGCAAGTAGGGCACAAAATGCGGAAGAACAGTATCTGGAAATGCTGGTGAAGATGAAAACAGACCAGCAGAAACAGGATGGGACGAAAATCAAAGTGGAATTGCAGCGAGTTGAAAGAAGATTATCAGAAATCACAGCAGTCATCAAACGATTATATGAAGACCTTGCCTTGGGCAGAATCAGCGATGAACGATATGAGGATATGTATCAGGGGCTTGATCAAGAGGAGAGAGAACTGAAAAGCAAGCAGGAAACGCTGAAAGAGCAATGGGAGAAAACCCAGGAAGCGTTCCAAAATGTGGAGAAGTTCATTCCTCTCATCAAGAAGTATACGGATATACAGGAACTGAATGCCTACATACTCAATGAGCTCATCGAAAGGATTGTTGTCCATGAAAAGGTCGTAGGTGAGGATGGAAATAAGACTCAGAAAGTGGAGATTTACTATAAGTTCGTGGGGACTGCGGTAGAGTGAAAAGGGTATGAACTGGGAATCAGCTGATCGTTGGAAACGGTCAGCTGATTCTCAGTTGGGAGAAAATAGTGAATGAACAAATATTACTAAAAATTTTTTAAGATGGAAGAATATAAAGTGCTAACAATGCTTTTAGAAAATTGTTCTTTAGAAAGATTCAGGAGATAATATATCTGAATTTTGTGAAGTCTGTTATTGCTGATAGTATTCATAGTTATCGTTAAGCTACTAGTTAGAATTCTTCTAAATCGTCGCACAACTAATTTTCAGAATGATTGTTTATTCGTTGCTATTATTCCACAAAAGATATATACTGAAAATGGTATAATATTAATGATATATTTTCTGCTATATTATATATAATTATATTCGTATAATTTATAAAAATTTCACTTCTATATTAAGGAGGGAACAATATGTTTATAAAGAAACTTCAAATTAAGAATTTCAAAAGCATCAAAGAAACCAATATTGAATTTGCTCCTTTGAGTATGATTGTTGGTGCTAACGCCTCAGGTAAATCAAATTTGATTAATGTTTTTAGATTTATTGGTAATATTGTAACAGATGGAATAGATAACGCTATTGCATTACAGGGAGGAATTCCATATCTTGCAAATGCAAATATACCAAAAGGCGAACCCATAGAAATTAGGTTTGTTCTTGATATGTCAGAGGAAAACTGGGTTCGCAGACCTAAAAATACAAATATATTATTAGCTGTTCAAGAAATCGACTATAAATTTGTAATACAACCTCACCTAAAGGGCTCTGGGTATCGTATATCTGAAGACTATTTGAAAATTAGCTATGTATATGAAGAGAAGGAAGGGGCTGCTAATAGTACATTGACAGATAGTGGTCCTGTAATTTACTCTACTATTTTCCATAGAAAATCGTATAAATCCGCAATACAACAAACAAGTGAGATTACTCCTAATATAATTTCTAAAGAGTCACTCAAAGCACTTGGACCTAGCTCGGATCGGACAGCAACATTTTTTTGTGAATGGGTTAATGAAGCCAAAGAAGAACTAATGTTATATAGAATCTCGTTTCTTTTGCCTCCTTGCTTTTCTGAAAACAATTTTATTCGTATTTTTGATTTTGATCCAAAGGAACTTAAAAAAGCTTCTTCTATGGCATCGATTAAAGTGCTTTCTGAAGATGGTTCTAACATTGCCTCTGTATTACAAAATATTCTTAGAACTAAAGAAAATAGAAATAAATTAACGACATTGCTTAAAGAATTTTTGCCATTTATTGATAGTATTTCAATTGAGAATAATTTAGATAAATCATTTTCATATAAGGTTAAGGAAAACTACAGTAATAAAGCATTTCATGCCAATTTTTTGTCAGATGGTACTGTTAGTATTTTAGCAATTATCATTGCACTCTATTTTGAAGAAAAATCGAATATTATCATATTAGAGGAACCAGAACGAAATATACATCCGAAATTACTTTCAAATTTATTATCTTCCGCAGAAGATATTTCGAAAGAAAAACAGGTTATCATAACAACACATAATCCTGAATTTCTAAAGCATGCAAAGATTGAGAACGTACGTTTAGTATCTCGTAACGACTATGGATATACAAATATCCAAGTTCCTGAAACCAGTACAACAGTCAAATGCTTCATGGAAAATAATTTGGGATTGGATGATTTATTTTTACAGGATATGTTGGGGGAATAATATGCTGTTCGTATTTGTTGAAGGTCCAGATGATGAGTCATATTTTACAAAGGTGTTTGCTTCATCATGGGAATTTTATAAAATAATTAAATATGCTGGAATGAAGAATGACAAAATCAATGACTTTATAAAATCAATTGGCTGTATGCCTAATGGCGACTATCTATTTTTTGGAGATTCTGATGGAATGGAGATTGAAAAAAAACGTGAATCTTTGTTATTAAAATTTCCCAATTTATCTTCGGATAAATTGTTTATTGTGCAATTTGAAATTGAAAGTTGGTATTATGCAGGAGTAGACGAGTCTATGTGTCGAAAGCTTAAAATGAAAAATTTTATCTTTCAAACTGATGGCTTAACGAAAGAACAGTTCTACTCCAAATTAGCTCGTCCGTCTGATAAGAAATATGTTATGGCGTGTATACTTAACCAATATATGCTTAGTCTTGCAATTGAAAGAAATTATACTTTAAACTTATTTGTGATTCATGAAGAAGAAAGAACCTGCAATGCTGTTTGCTGAATAACAGATTACAGCAAACTGTTATTCAAATTAAAATGCAGATTCTTTCTATTAGTATTATATTTAAAAGAGTTTTTTTTATTCCTAAATGAATGCTTATTTAAAAAATAATTAAAAGAAGGAGTCTGATGAGGCTTTTTGAATTGAATCCAAAAAGTTAGAAAATATTTTCAAATTAAAAATTGTTAGTGAAGTCAAAAGGGCTTGTTGTCTGTGAAATGTAGGGGTACCCGAAAGTTTGTGTGAACCTTCAAACTGGTGTAAGAAAGATGGACTTATCAGTTTGGAGGTTTACTTTATGGCAAGGAAAAAAGACCCTCGGTAGTGTCAAGAGTTTTGAGCAAATTGGTTTGTAGACTCTGACATGAATGAAGTCAGCTGGCAACGGAAGTGTCCTCAAGGGTCTTCTCCGAGTGCTTCATGTTCATGTATTTCTTATTGCCTCACTGAGTGCCGGTCACATGGCACAGCCGAGTACAGACTAACATCAGAGCAGAATTGCCGCCTGGGAAACTGTTCACCACGCAAGTGCGGTGGCGGATCACTCGGTTCAACCTCTCAATCACATTGTTGGTAAGGATGCAAGTCCAGTGCTCACTGGGAAAATCGCAGTAGGTCAGAGTCTCTTCAATACTATTTTCCATATTCTTGTCTCCTCTTTCAGTTTCATAGAATGCAGTTCTTCTATCTTTCTTACGAGTAGCTAGCTTTCTTGCCCTCCTGAGCGTGGATTGCCTTGAGCATCTTAGCTACCCGCTTCACTTTGGGGCGAGGCGTGACTGAGAATACATTGTGGTAGAAGCGGATGGTGCACGGCTGGTATTTGGCCTCGGGGAACACTTCACTCACAGCCCCCAGCGTACCAAGACACTTATTTTCAACGATGAGTTTCACGCCATCTAGACCACGGCCATGTATCCATTGGAAGAAACTGACCCAACTGGTCTTGTCCTCTCTCATGCCCTCAGTGGCACCCAGAATCTCACGATATCCGTCCTTATTGACTGCAATTGCCACCAGAATAGCTACTTTTTTAAACTCTTCGCCTCAATTGTGGCACAGATAGATTCTATCCAACCTGCAGAGGACGGTTTCGCCAATCTTCAATGTGAACATACGTTTTCTTGTTCAGTCCACTGATGATGGAGGGCGACACCTTGCTGACCACAGGGTCTCAGTAATATCCTCTACACGGCGGACAGAGACACCTGCCAGGCATATCTCAATAAGAGCCTCTTCCACGCTACTTTCATGTTGACGGTACTGCTCAATAATGCCGTTTCAAAGGAAATCACTTTGAGCTTGGGTACCTTGAGGATGACATCCCCAGAAGTGGTGGTGAGATTGCGACTGTAGTGACCACTGTGGTAGCCTTGATGTTGTTCGTTGTACTCATGCCGAGACGCTGGGGTTAACTTCTCTGGCTTGGTCTATCTTATCATATTACTAAACTCAACATCATTTATTTTTATTGACTACAAATGTGTACAGAAATATAATAAAATTAAATATTAGGAGGTGATCTTGTTGGATGATGAAGTATTGAGAATTAAAGAACGAAAATACCGTGGTGACACAGAAGTTGTTTCAGCTAGATTGCCAAGTGAACTTGTTCAAGAGTTATCATATATCGCAAAGCAAACGGGTCACTCTAGAAATGAAATTATTGAGATATGTCTAACGTTTGCAGTTAATAGGGTGAAAATTCAGAAATGCGACTGAGGGGGAATAGGTATGGCTATTATCAAATGTAAAATGTGCGGCGGAGATATGGAATTGAATACGGATCAACGTTGTGGCACATGTGAGTATTGTGGTTCAACAATGACACTACCAAAAGTGGATGATGAGCAGAGGGCGGCTGCTTTCAATCGAGGAAATCATTTTCGTCGCATTGGTGAATTTGATAAGGCACTTACTGTATACGAGCATATTGTGCAAGAAGATGAAGCTGATGCAGAAGCGCATTGGTGTTGTGCACTTTGTCGATTTGGAATTGAGTATGTTAAGGATCCTGCAAGTGGTGTATATATACCTACTTGTCATAGAGCAAGCTTTGACAGTTTTTTGGAAGATGTAGATTATAAAGCAGCATTACAATATGCAGATGCAGTTGCAAGAATACAATATCAAAAAGATGGTGAGAAGATCGCTGAAATTCAACGTAATATTTTATCTGTCTCACAAAAAGAATCACCTTTCGATATTTTTATTTGCTATAAAGAAAGTGATGAACATGGACATCGTACGATAGATTCCACACTTGCGCAGGAGATTTATTATCAATTGACTGAAGCGGGATATCGTGTATTTTTCTCCCGTATCACGCTAGAGGATAAGGTTGGACAAGAGTATGAGCCATATATTTTTGCTGCTTTACATTCAGCCAAGGTTATGATAGTTGTGGGAACCAAAGCAGAGTATTTGAACGCTATTTGGGTAAAAAATGAATGGGGTCGTTACTTAGCACTAATGAAAGAAGATAGAAAAAAGCTTCTGATTCCTTGTTATCGAGATATGGATCCCTACGATATGCCAGAACAACTTTCTGTACTTCAATCCTATGATATGAGTAAGATTGGTTTTATTCAAGATTTGACTAGAGGTATTTCTAAAGTATTAAATAAAGAAGAAAAACAAACTGTCAGAGAAACTGTTGTTGTACAGAGCGAAGGCAGAGCAAATGTTGATGCTTTGCTAAAGCGTGGGTATATGGCCTTGGAAGATAATGAATGGAAAAAGGCTGAAGATTTTTTTGAACAGGTATTGAATTTAAATGCTGAGTGTGCAGAAGCTTATTGGGGTAAATTCTTATCCATGATGAAGGAAAAATCAACAGATACGTTAATAGATAATATACTGCAGGATACGAAAAAGCTTGATATAACGAAATTAGAAAAACTGGAAGCTCAACAAGAGGATTTTAATTTTGTTCAAGAAATGGTTGAAAAATATAGCATTCCCAGATATTTGGAAGAAGATAAAATAAAAAACAAACTACGATATGATTTCAGCTTCCATTCAACAAAAACGTATAGACAGCAGCAATTAGATGCTCAGAAACATTTTTGGGACACAACAAAGCTATACCAAAGAGCACTTTCTTTTGCATCAGGAGAGTTTGCTGTCGAATTAAAAAGGGTTAAAGATACTATCATATCGACGATGCAGCAACGTGTGAATGATGCAGCGGCAGACGATGCAGAAAAAGTTGCCAGAATCAAAGCAGAGTATCTTACTCATTTAGACAACGTGAAAGCAGCTTTGCAAGAAGAATATAAAGAAGCGCAAAAAAAAGCGGAGCAAAAACATCAAAATGATATTGTACGAGCTGCAAAAGTGAAAAAGATAGCAGCTATTTCAGGAATTGTTGCTGCTATAGTAATTGTAGTGGGGGTTGTCAGTACCCAAATTATTATTCCACATATTAAATATGTAGCGGCAGAGGAGCTTCTGGAACAGGGAGATAAAATAGGGGCAGCAATAGAATTTGGCGAAATATCAGGTTATCGAGATGCCTTTGAGCGTAGTATTAGTTTGAGAGATGGATTGAACAGTACATTTAGTACAGGATATAAATTTACAGTTGCAGTTCATAATGATGGAACGGTAGTGGGGATTGGTGAAAATAAAGATGGACAAATCAATGTCTCAGATTGGGAAGATATTGTATCAGTAAGTTGTGGCGCACGTCATACGGTAGGATTAAAAGCTGACGGAACTGTTGTTGCTACTGGTCAAAATGGATTTGGTCAATGTAATGTATCCGATTGGGAAAACATTGTTGCAGTTGACTGTGCTGTAAATCATACAGTAGGATTAAAAGCTGATGGAACTGTTGTTGCTACTGGAGATAATAATTTCGGACAAATGAATGTTTCTGAATGGGAGGATATTGTAGCAATAACTACAGATTCAAGAAATACTGCTGGCTTGAGAGTGGACGGAACGGTTGCTATTGTTGGTTCTAATGACAATGGGCAATGTGATACATCAGATTGGACAGATATTATTGATGTAGCTTTTGGTAAATATCATACAGTAGGATTGAAATCCAATGGAACAGTGATAACAGCTGGTTATAATGGCGATGAACAATGTAATGTGACAGGTTGGACAGATATTGTAACTATAGGTGCAGGAGAAAGAAACACCATAGGGTTGAAAGCAGATGGCACGGTAGTAGCAACTGGTGACAATGAATCTGGACAATGCAATGTAATAGGTTGGAAAGATGTTGTGGATATTAGCGTAGGAGACAGCTTTACAGTAGGGGTAAAAGGAGATGGGACAGTAGTAGCAACTGGTGACAATAAATTTGGACAATGTAAAGTAACAGACTGGACAGACATTGTAGAAACCAATGTAGGTAGTTCATATACTCTGGGATTAAAATCAGATGGAACGTTGGTTGGGGCTGGTGACAATAAAAAGGGACAATGTAATGTATCGGACTGGAATAATATTAAATTACCATAAATTATTCAAATGCTAACTTTTTAAATAGATAGTCTATACAAGTATCTAATGGAACAGTGATATTTTACTACTTCAATTTTAATAAGAATATATGAATGGAGGAGAGAAGAATTGTCTAAGTTTGTAATAGAATGCCCCAATTGTGGTAAATTTGCAGAGGCGAAGACAGGTTTTTTTGCTCGAAAAAAAATTGACTGCACTTGTGGATATACCATTCATGTTCGTACAGACAAATTAACAGCCCGACAGTGTTCCTATTGTGGGAATGAAGTTGTATTTGATCAGTCCAAGGGTGAAAAAGCAAAGTGTCCAGTTTGCGGAGAACCAATCAATACCATGGCTGAACAGACTAAAATGGAAGAGATTTCCTGTGCCAAATGCGGAGTGCGTTTGCAGTGTAGCAAAAGTGCGAGTACGTATACTTGTCCTGTTTGTGACTATGAAAATGATGTACAGGAACGGATTACGGCAGAACATATAAAAAAAGATGGACTAGCCAGTATTATAAAATATGAGGGTGACAATGAAACGTTAATTTGGAAACACCCGATTGAAGATTTTAATTTTGGTTCTCAGCTGATTGTACATGAAAGTCAGGAAGCAATTTTCTTTCGGGATGGCCAGGCATTAGATCTTTTTGGTGCTGGTCGTTACACTCTTGAAACACAGCAGTTACCGCTTTTGGAAAAACTTTATCAGTTGCCAACAGATACAGATGGTACATTCCATTCCGAAGTATATTTTATCAATCTTACTACACAAATGGGTGTGAAATGGGGTACAGATTCAAAAGTACGTCTTTTTGACCCAATTTCTGGGTTACATATTGAACTTGGAGCAAGTGGTGAGTTTAACATCAGAGTAATTGATTCTCGTCGCCTTTTATTAAAGATTGTTGGTACAACAAATGCTTTTGGACAGGAGCAATTATTAGGTTATGGTGGAGGAAAAGGATTCTTCCGTTCTATGATTATGACACAAGTGAAAGCATTTTTGGCACAAACGATTAAAGAAAATGCAATCAATATTTTGGAAATTGATGAACATCTGATGAATTTATCAGAAGCACTTCGTGATAAAATCAACGAGAATTTGGCGGAATACGGTCTGATTATGCCTGAATTTTTTGTGGCTCGTATTGTTACGCCGGATGATGATCCGAATTTCTGTCGTATGAAAGAACAGTATGCCGAACAGTATTTGTTAGTGCGTCAGGAACAGATTCGAAAAAGTGAGGCAGAAGCGGCGCAACAAAGAATGGCAGTAGAGGCTCAAACTGAAGCACAAATGAAAATTATTGGTGCGCAAGGTGAAGCAGAAGCTTTAAAAATCAAGAAGGTTGCAGAAGCAGAAGCATACAAGATACAAGCAGAAGCGGAAGCGCAGGAAATGCGTATGAAGGGTTATACCTATCAACAAGAAACTTCTAGACAGGTAGGTCTTGAAGCTATGAAAAATGGATTAGGCGGCGATGGTAGCGGAGTTGGAAATAGTATTGGAGATATTGCCGGTCTTGGTGTTGCTCTTGGAGCGATGGGTGGCGTTATTGGTATGACAAAAGATGTTATGGCACCAATTTTGGATAGTACTGTACAAATTGGTCAGGGAGTAGGTCAAATATCAAGTGGTTGGCAATGTGCTTGTGGGCAGAAAGACATTTTTACGAATTTTTGTCCTAATTGCGGGAAAAAAAGAACGGAGATACAATCAGATTGGGATTGCCCCCAGTGCGGTATGAAAGGTTTAAAGTCGAATTTCTGTCCAAATTGTGGTACAAAAGGACCAACACAGTCTACTTGGAACTGCTCTTGTGGGACAATGAATATAACATCGAATTTTTGTCCAAACTGCGGAAGTAAAAAAACAGAAATAAATAGCTGGGATTGTCCTTCTTGTGGAAAATGTGGAATAACAGCAAAATTTTGCCCAGAATGTGGCCATAAGCGGGAGGGATAAAGATGCATAAAAATTTTATACGAAGCTATAGTATTTTAGCGATTGTCTTTGTTGTTTTCACTGTAATTACAATGATTAGTCCTTTTGAAAAAACGGCAGTTTTTTGCGTATCCTATTTATTTACTGTACTTGCAATCGTTTTGCAGGGGTATGCCATACATGTTGCCTTTGCTCGAGAAGGAACAATATGCAGTAAATTTTATGGATTTCCGGTTGCACAAGTGGGTTTTGTGTATATGGTAGCACAAATTCTTTTTAGTATTCTGTGTATGTTTCTTGCAACTATTATACCGGTATGGGTTGTGGTAGTTATAGATATTATTGCACTTGGGGCAGTAGGTATTGGGCTTATCACAACAGATGCAATGAGAGATGAGATAGAACGGCAAGATGTTAAATTAAAAAAAGATATATCTACTATGCGTGCAATACAGTCTCAGACTCGTATGTTAGTGGGGCAATGTGAAGATAGTGAAATTACAGAAAAATTGGTAAAACTTGCAGAAGCGGTTCAATATAGTGATCCGGTAAGTTCTGAAGCAATACGAGAAATCGAAGATGCACTTTCTGGATATGTTGATGAGCTACAAAAGGCTGTGATTGATCAAGAATACGATGTTGCAAATGTTCTTTGCAAAAAAACAATGGATATTCTTGCTGAACGAAATCGTTTGTGTAAATTAAATAAAATGTCATCATAAGTATAGTTGTGGAAAGATGACAGATTCTTAGAATTATAGTTTATATAATTTGATGTGCCAATAAAAAGAATTTAAAGTTAAAATACATGGATGAGATGGTAGATATGATGTCTACCATCTTTTATAATGCTATGAAATGAAGTATTCTAATGGAAAGTAATGTTAGCAAATATAGTAGAATAAGTTTTGTAAAAATACAAAGACATAATTTGCAGATTTCTAACCATGTCAAGGAAAGTTTGCAAAAAGGGTTCTAGCAATATGGGATTAAGCTGCCACCTGTATAGTTGCCTTAATAGATTCTTAAATGAGGTATGCTCTGGAGACAGATCAATCTCTAATATACTTATTAGGTATCTGGTGACTAGTCGGATATAGGGCACCTTGTTAGGAAAAGTTGATGATTTTAAGATACTTATGTATTTCTTGCACTCAGTTAGGTGTCAATCATTTAGGCGTAACTAAGTTCTAATGTGTAAGAGAACATCATTATTATCTATTAAATACACTTAAAATAGACATATAATAAATAAAATATATATCAGTCCTTATCCGCGACCAGCGGTCAAGCTGTTCAGAATTCCTTAAATTGTTGAAATTATCATTTTTAAGCCTTTAATTAAAAACTTATGCAATATATCCCAACCACTAATTTTCTGTTTTTGTTTTCAAATTCGCAATAACTGTATTCCTAATATAATTTATTACACTGTTAAATAATCCGACAGATGTAGCTAAGCATATTCGTACACTAAGCTATCTCGTAATTCAGAAAGAATTCTTGAGATTTTTCTAATAAGTTCCTTCTAAGCATATGCAATCACTTTATTCGAAGGCAATGTCCCCTTGAGGCAAGCCAAAAGAACTTAATAAATTTTCAATGCTGGTGCGTATCAGTAACATCGGACAAGGTTGTTCTTGTTACTGATCATCCAGTAGTGGCTGAGGATGCTCCATATATCAAACATCTGGTTGGTGGAATAGCCGTAGAGGTGGATTTGCTTATCGATGTGGGTTTTGTCGTTCTGTTCCCTGATGACATACAGTTTCTTATGTTCCATTTTTACTTTCTGATTTTGAGCATAAGAAAAGCAGGAAGTCCGTTTATGGATTTCCTGCTCAATGTTTCTATTGTGAGGATCGTGATTATTTAGATGTCATATACTCAATAAAATTCAATTCCGTTTAATTCAGTGGATCTTCCATTAAGATGATTTTTTTGTTTGTTGCGTCTAAAAGTACTTCACATCCAATTGGAATTGTGAGCATAGGGTGAGTATGACAACAATCAAACTCTGCTAAAATGGGAATGGAAGTATCTCCTATAACTTCTAAAAGAATTTCATAAGGTTTTCTACCTGTTCCATTATCGTCAAATTTTTCGTGTTTTCCTAAAATTATTCCGCTCACCTTGTCAAATACGCCAGCAAGTTTAAGCAAAGAGAAAGAACGCTCTATTGTATATGCGTCTTTTTCGGCGTCTTCGATAAATAGAATATCTCCCTTGTTTATTATCGGCATATATTCTGTACCAAAAAAGCCTTCCATTGTATTCAGATTTCCTCCAATTAATCTGCCCTGACAAGTTCCTTGTTTTACACAAACCCATTGATTAGAATATTGTTTTTTGCTCGATCTTGTTTGCTCCAATCAATAAATTCCTCTGTCCACGCAATAGGCATTTCATAATTGTACGGTACAGATATACCGTTCACGAATGTGTTGAAACTTTCAAAAGTCCAGTCTACAAAGGGTGGTAATTCTCCAAAGGATGATGCTACATCTGGACCGTAAAAAGTGACTAAACCCGTTTTTGCATAAATCGCCAGTAACAAAGCAGTGATATCAGAAAATCCGATAATTATTTTAGGGTGTTTTTTATATACTCATAATCTATATATGGCAGAATAGAATTTGTATTATTGCCGCCCATTGCCGTCATAATTATCTGAATGTTCTCATCATATAAAAGATCATTAAATTCTGATGCTCGTTCTTTTATTGTTCCAGAACGATAAAAGTCATTTTTCTTATACAAAAATCCATTTTTTACTTGAAAACCTTTACTTTCTAAATATTTTATTCCTCTCTCATAACGAATAGGTTCTGTTGCTGAAATTGGAAACGAAGGAGAACACACACCGATAGTAGCCTTGTCTTTCATTCTACTTGCTTTCATTTACATCGCTCCTTTCTGAATAATAAAATTCAAGTTGTAGATTTTCTTTAACATACTATACCTAATCAGTATTTTCTATCCTTATTTGACAATGGTAATCAGTGTTTTAAGGTTTCTTTCTCATTGTTAGTGAACTGAATTAGAAAGAGTATGTCTATATTGAAGAGTGAAGCTATCGCCTTTTACAAGATGTATGGTACTAGTATGCCTATGTGTATAGAATCTACTTGCATTATAACTGGGGCAGAGCATTTGGAAAAAGAGTGCTATCTCGGTTGATATCGTAGTCAACAAGGAAAATACAGCGAGTTTTTTTAGCAGCCAAGAGCATGAAGAAGGACAGGATTTGCTGAGTCGGTTTCATCCAATTGTTACGAGACTATGATTTGGATGGGGTGAAACTTATTGTTAGCTGCACGTGCCTTGGTATAGAGGAGCCTGCTAATGAGGACCTTCCATTTGCTAGCTGATTTCATTTACACTAAGATCAGTATATCAATTTGCGGAACAGTCTTAATTCTATATCCATTCAACTACAAAATAGACATATAGAAAATAAAATATATATCAGCACTTATCCATGACAAGTGGTCTCTATACAAAATATGTAAAATAATCATATGGTTTTTAGTAAACGGTTAAGACTTATGTTTTAACCGTTTTATGTTTGTAATTTATTTCATATCTGTATCGCTTAAGTATTGCTGAAGATTCTTTTATTGAAATGAAAACAATTAAATGTTAAATAGTAGAATTGCATTCTGATATATGGTAAAATTATAAGAAATTCTATTTGGAGGTTTTTATGAAAGTTATCGATTTGACGCAAGCTATCTCACCTGAAATGCCTGTTTATCCAGGAACAGAAACACCTGATTTTGTCGATGCTAATACGTATGACAGGGATGGTTTTAAAGAAACTAAGATATCTTTTTATACACATACAGGTACACATGTTGATCCACCAGTTCATCTCTTTCCTAATAGAACTGCTTTGGATGAGTTTCCTATTTCTCAATTTATTGGGAAAGCATTAGTAATTGACTGTACTATGTTACAAGAAGGAGAATACATTACAAAAGAACAGTTATTACCATATGCAAATCAAGTTGAACAGGCAGATTTTCTTCTTTTTCATTTAGGTTGGGATAAATACTGGGGCAGTTCAAAATATTTTGAAGAATATCCTTGTATTGACGAAGAGGTTCTTTCTTTTATTATGAATAGTTCCTTAAAAGGTATTGGCTTTGATACCATTGGTCTGGATCCAGTATCTGATTTAAATTTGACGAGACATCGTGCTTTATTTGCAAAAAAAGACATTCTTAATATAGAAAATTTAAAAAATTTGCATTTATGTGGCAGTGAATTATTCTGGTTTAGTTGTTTTCCGTTGAAAATAGAAAATGCAGATGGTTCTCCTGTTCGTGCTGTTGCATGGTTTATTTGAAGTAAAATAAAAATAATAAACAAAAGGCTTGTGCTCAGGTTGAGGAACGAGCCTTTTTACGTTTGATTTATTATTTTGGAATTGGATTGTTTTTTCTGTAATATAAGGATGAATATAAAAAAACAATAAATAAGACCACTATTTTATAATGTTTCGCAAATTTATAGAATATATACAAATATAGGAATAAAAATATATATATTCTGATATATAGAATAGTATTGACAAAAAGAATGGCATTCTATATAATGAAAACTGTAATAAACATCATTGAAAAATGAAAGCAAAAAATTTAAAGCAAAAGCAATTATAAGGAGGAAGTTTATTATGGTAGGTAAAAAAGTTGTACATCATCTGATGATGAGTGCGAAAGATGCACACTATGTTGGCGGTCTTGTAAATGGTGCAAGAATTGTAGATCAGTGGGGTGATGTTGGTACAGAACTGATGGTTTATGTAGATGGTGACATCAGTCTGTTCCTGGGCTATGAAAATATTGAATTCCTGGCACCTGTATATGTAGGTGACTTCATGGAATACCATGGCTGGATCGAAAAAGTGGGTAACCAGTCCTATACATGCAAATTTGAAGCATGGAAAGTTGCAACTCAGCTGGATAGAACTGATGCAGAGCTTAGCGGTGTTGCAACACCTGGTACAGCAGCTACAGCATGTGAACCTCCTGTACTGTGTGGTAGAGCAACAGGTAGCCTGTATATTGCAAAAAAAGACCAGAGAGGTCCTCAGGAATCTTCTTTCAAAGATAGAAAACATCCTGGTGAAGAATAAGAAGTAGTAGATTATAGCATACAGAAATAATTTTATTTACAATCCATACACATATCTCATTATTTTAGACAAATGAAGGCAGGCATAATTTGCCTGCCTTTTGTAGAGAAAGGAGTGCCAGGATGATGAATATGGTCAAAATTGATTTTGACAGATGCAAAGAGTGCCATTATTGTGTAAAATATTGCCCAAAAAAAATTTTGGTGAATGGGGATAAGATAAATAAACAAGGTTATTACACACCCGTTGTGACAGATATAGAAGAATGTATTGGTTGTGGTACATGTGGAAGAGTATGTCCTGAAGGTGCAATTGAAGTAGTGAAAGATATTTCTGAATAAGGAGTGAAAAAAATGGGTGAAAAGGTTTTTATGCAGGGAAATGCTGCATTATCTGAATCTGCAATTCGTGCCGGCTGTAAAATGTTCTTTGGATATCCAATTACACCTTCTAGTGAAATGCCAGAATATTATGCAGCAGAGGCTCCAAAAAGAGATTTAGTTTTTGTACAGGCGGAAACAGAAGTTGCCGCTTTTAACATGATTGCAGGCGCAGCAGCTGCTGGTAAGAGAGCAATGACAGGTACTGCAGGTCCTGGTTTTAGTTTGGGACAAGAAGCGATGAGCTATATGGCAGCAGCGGGTCTTCCTGCGGTTGTAGTAAACGTAATGCGTCCCGGTCCTGCAGATGGCGAAATCCTTGGTTCTCAAGGTGACTATTTCCAGGCAGTAAAAGGTGGTGGACATGGTGACTACAATGTTATCTGTATGACACCTTATTCTGTACAGGAACAGGCTGATATGATTCAGGAAGCTTTCGATTTGGCTGAAAAATATTTGAATCCTGTTATTGTTCTGACAGATGCAACACTGGCTAAAATGAGAGAAAGTGTTGTCCTGCCTGACGAAGTGACACCCAAAGATATTTCTTTTGCCGGTGCAGTAACAGGCGCAAGAAATAGAGAACACAATGTTATCACAACTTGTGGGGATGGTCCTGCACAGTGGGAAGCATTCAACTTGAGATTGCAGGAAAAATACAGCAAGATCAGAGAAAACGAACAGAAATGGGAAAGCATTCAGGTGGAAGATGCAGATATTGTTATCGTAGCATTTGGCTCTGTAGCAAGAGTAGCGCTGGATACAATTAAAATTGCAAGAGAAAACGGCTTGAAAGTTGGTATGATTCGTCCTCAGCGTGTATGGCCTTTCCCTGAAAAAGCATTTGAAGGCTTGGATGATAAAAAATTCCTGGTAGTAGAATTGAACGCTGGTCAGATGGTAGAAGACGTAAAACTGTCTGTAAAAGATAAAGATCAGGTAGAATTCTACGGCAGATTGGGTGGCTTTACACCAACACCTGTAGAATTGTACGAAAAAATTCGTGAATTGTACGTGAAATAATAGAAAGGATGTGTCGGAATGCAGGTTGTATATAAAAGACCTTCCGTATTGCAGGATGCATATTTCAAATACTGCGGCGGCTGCGGACATGCTATCATCAATAAACTGATTGCGGAAATTATCGAAGAAATGGATTGGCTGGAAGAAACCGTTATGGTATGGCCTATTGGCTGTTCTGTGTACGCAGATCAGTACTTCAAAACAGACTCTATCTGTGCGCTGCATGGTAGAGCGCCTGCTCTGGCGACAGGTCTCAAACGCGCAAGACCTGAAAATATGGTTATTGTATATCAGGGTGACGGCGATATGGTTTCCGAAGGAATGTCTGAAATTATCCACGCTGCAATTCGTGGTGAAAAATTCAGTGTTATTTTCGTAAACAATGCAATTTATGGTATGACAGGTGGTCAGATGGCTCCTACAACATTAGAAGGTCAGAAAACATCTACAACACCTTATGGTAAGTCTGTAGAAAGAGAAGGTGCCCCTGTAAATATGGCAGAGTTAATCTCTAACATCAAAGGCTGCGTTTACAGTGAAAGAGTTGCTGTTAACACTCCCGCAAATATTGCTAAAACAAAAAGAGCCATCAAAAAAGCTCTGGAACTGCAGAAAGCAGGCAAAGGCTTAGGTTTTGTAGAAGTACTTTCTCCCTGTCCTACAGGTTGGAGTATGAAACCTGTACAGGCTCTGGATTTCCTGGAAGAAAATATGATTCCTATTTACCCTCTGGGTGTATTCAAAGATGAGGAGGTAAATGCATAATGAAAAGTCAATTCATGTTTTCCGGTATTGGTGGTCAGGGTGTTATTTCCATTGGCGAATTGATTTGCACAGCTGCTATGAAAGAAGGATATACTGTTACATTTGCACCCTCTTATGGTCAGGAAAAAAGGGGTGGACGCACCATGTGTCAAATGGTAGTATCTGAAGAGATGGGGTCTCCTATCATTTCTGAAGCAGATGTACTGCTGGTTATGGATGAACGTTCTCTGCATGACTATGAACATCAGGTGAAAAAAGGTGGTTATCTGATCATCAATAGCAACCTGGTAGAAGTAAAACCTGAAAGAACAGACATCGAAGTGGTTTATGCTCCTGTAAACGATATGGCACAAGAACTGGGGAATGCAAAAACAGCAAATATGGTAGCTCTGGGCGTAGCTTTGAAGTACCTGAACTTTGTTGGTCTGGACGCTGTAAAAGCAGAACTGAAGAGTGTATTCCCTGGCAGAAAAGAAAAGCTGATCCCTGTAAATGAAAAAGCGCTGGAAGTAGGCTACAACTTTAAGTAAATGATTGTATGTAATTACAAATATAAAAAATATAAGGAGTGAGAGATATGAAAAATTTGGTATTTTCCGTAGCGGAATATATGGAACGTGTTGCTAAAACCAAAAAAAGCATGTCAGAAAAAGGTATTGAAGTACTGATTGTAACTGATCCTGCCAACATGAACTACCTGACAGGTTTCGATGGTTGGTCCTTCTATGTACATCAGGGTGTTATCGTTGCGCTGGATGAGGAACAGCCCATGTGGTTTGGTCGTGGCCAGGACGGTAATGCTGCAAGACTGACAACATATTTGGAAGAAAAAAATATCTATGCTTATACTGATGACTATGTAAACTCTACAGTAAAACATCCCTATGAATATGTTGCAGATATCCTGAAAGAAAGAGGACTGGATAAAAAAGTAATTGCAACAGAATTGGATGCATATTACTTCTCTGCAAAATGCCAGAAAACAATCGAAAGATGTCTGCCTAATGCAACATTCAAAGATGGTTATAACATTGTAAACTGGGTAAAAATTGTAAAGAGCGCAACAGAAATCGAATTCATGAAAAAAGCAGCTGTAATTGCTGAAAAAGCAATGACAACAGCTTATGACTTCATTGATATCGGTGTTCGTCAGTGTGATGCCGCAGCAGCTGTATATCAGGCACAGATCAGTGGTACAAAAGAATACGGCGGCGAATATTCCTCTATTGCACCTCTGATGCCTGCTGGTATTCGTACTTCTACACCTCATCTGAGCTGGACAGACGATGTTTACAAAGATGGTGACACAGTTATTCTGGAACTGAGTGGTAACTATCGTCATTATCATTGCCCTCTGGCAAGAACCATGATTCTGGGCAATGCTTCTCAGAAAGTACGTGATTTGGGCGCAACAGTTTCCGAGGGTCTGACAGCTGCACTGGAAGGTATCAAACCTGGTATGCTGTGTGAAGATGTAGAACGCATCTGGGCTAAAACAATTGCAAAGAGCGGTTTTGTGAAAGACTCTCGTATTGGCTACTCCATGGGTTTGAACTTCCCTCCCGACTGGGGCGAACATACAGCAAGTCTGCGTCCTGGTGATAAAACTGTTCTGGTGCCTGGTATGACATTCCACATGATTCCTGGTATTTGGTTGGATGACTGTGGTGTAGATACAAGTGAATCCTTTGTTGTAACAGAAAAAGGTGCAGAAACATTCTGTAACTTCAGAAGAGAATTGCTCGTGAAATAATTATGAGGCGAAGATAAGCTTTAGTTAGAAGAATAGGTACTCTGGAGTTATATTATTATAGAGGAGAAAGACTCTAGACACTATACTTCCGAGTACCTTTTTTTACATTAGAAAAAGGAGGAGAATGGATTTTGAACAATCAAAAGACTATTGTAGACAAAATTTTTGAAATTCTTCTGAGTTTTTCAGTCTTAGGGATGGCGTTTATCCTGATTGCGGGGGTTTTTGCTAGAACTGTATTAAACTCCAGTTTGACATTTACAGAAGAAGTCGGAATCTGGTTAAATATCGCAGTCACCTTTTTGGGGATTGGTTATTGTGCAAAACAGGCAAGACATATCAGTATGTCCGTTATATATGACTTCGCAAGTTTGAAGGTAAAAAAGATTATGACATGCGTAATCTCTTTGCTTACAGCGATTATTATGTTCTATCTGCTGCACCTTTCCATTTACTATGTGCACAGCGTATATAAATTGGAATATATTTCTCCTGCTCTGCAGTTACCTATGTGGATTTTCTATCTGAGTGTTCCCATTGGCTTCCTGATGGCAGGTGTTGAATATACAAGAACTTTTATCAAAAATATCCGTGAAAAAGATGAAATTTATATCTCCAGTGTATTGAAATTAGGAGAAAATATGGATGAAGGTCTGAATGACGTAGAGGAGGTGTCTGAATAATATGGTAGCATTGATGTTATGTATCATGTTTTTCTTCTTGGCATTGAACTTCCCCATGGTAATTCCCATGGTAGCTGCACCGATTGCCATTATATTCTTCTTTTTCCCAAATGTCAATCTTGCAATTTGTATTCAGCAGTTGATTGCAGGGGTATCCGCACAGGTATTGCTTGCAGTTCCCATGTTCATTCTGGCTGCAGATATCATGTGTTCTGGTCATACAACAAAAAGACTGCTTGATTTGATTGAAACATTTGTTGGTCATATTCGTGGTGGTATGGCAATCACAACAGCAGCAACATGTACTCTGTTTGGTGCGATTTCTGGTTCTACACAGGCTACTGTAGTAGCAGTTGGCAAGCCTATGAGACAGAGACTGGCAAAACTGGGTTATTCCGATGGTGAAAGCTCTTCACTGATTATCAACTCCGCTATTATCGCACTGTTGATTCCTCCCAGTATTTCCATGATCATGTACTCCGTTGTAACAGGTTCTTCTGTTGGTGACCTGTTCATTGCAGGTGTTGGACCTGGTATCCTGATGCTGATCGTTTTCTCTATTTACTGTTTCTTCTATGCAAAATGGGCAAAAATCCCCACACAGAGAAAGGCAACTGGTAAAGAAAGAGTGGTAGCCTTGAAAAAAGCTATCCTGCCTCTGTTCTTCCCTGTAATTATCTTTGCTGGTATTTACAGTGGTAAATTTAGTCCTACAGAAGCTGCTGCAATTGCAGTACTGTATGCACTGATTCTGGAAATGATTGTTTATCGTACCGTTGGTCTGAAAGATTTGCATAGAATTGCTCTGAGCACAGCTGTGGTTACCAGTGCTGTATTCGTTCTGGTTGCAAGTGGTCAGCTGTTCTCTTGGGTTATTTCCTATGCGCAGATTCCTCAGTTACTGACTGACGCAGTATTGGGTACAGATCCTAGCGCACTGCGTATCCTGGTAACAGTAACGATTTTCTTCTTTATTGGTTGTATGTTTGTAGACAGCTTGGTTGTTATCATCATCCTGTCTCCTATTTTCTATCCACTGGCAGTACAGGCGGGCATCGATCCAATTCACCTGGGTATTCTGATTACACTGCAGGCAGCAATTGGTTCTGTATCTCCTCCGTTCGGATGTAACATCTTTACTGCATGTGCGATCTTCAATAAGCCGTATGCAACTGTTGTGAAGGGGTTACCAGCATATATGGCAATGTTGATTTTAATTACGATTATTGTCATTGCATTCCCTCAACTGTCCTTGTTTATGCTGTAATGGAGGAATAAAAATGTTTGATATTAAAAAAGAAGTTGCAGCTCTAGAAAATGAGTTGATTACACTTAGAAGAGATTTTCATGCTCATCCAGAATTGGGGTATCAAGAATTTTTGACTTCTAAAAAGATTTGCGGATATCTAACAGCACTTGGTTTGGAAGATATCCAGACAATTACCAAAACTGGAGTAACGGCTATTTTGAGAGGTACAAAGGGAGAAGGAAAGACCATTATGCTAAGAGCAGATATGGATGCTCTGCCTGTTGAAGAAATGACGGGTCTTCCTTTTGCAAGTCAAAATAAAGGTGTGATGCATGCTTGTGGTCATGACAGTCATATGGCAATCCAGTTGATTGTTGCAAAAATCCTGGCTGCACACAAAGATGAATTTTCTGGTATAGTCAAATTTGTCTTCCAGCCTAATGAAGAAGAGGCTGGTGCTTTGAATATGATAGAAGCTGGTGTTTTGGAAAATCCGCATGTGGATGCTGCTTTAGCATTGCATCTGTGGAGCCCTATCAAAACAGGTCACATCGGTTTGTCTGAGGGTCCTATTCTGGGTACAACAGAAGAGTTTGAACTGGAGATCATCGGAAAAGCAGGGCACACTTCCACTCCTCATACAGCCAAAGATGCAATTTTGGGCGCTTGCAGTGTCGTACAGGCACTGCAGGTGCTTGGCACCAGAGAATTTGATCCACTGTTGCCAATCGCAGTTATGTTTGGTCATATCGAAGGTGGCACAGCAAGAAATATTATCACTGATTCTGTAAAATTGGGTGGTACCATTCGTTTCCTGTTCCCCGACGAAGAAGTGAATAAACCGAAAGTGTTGGCAGCGTTTGAGAGAGTGATTGCAGGTACTTGCATGGCGCAGGGGCTGGAATATAAAATCAAATATATTCCTAGTAATCCATCTCTTTTCAATGACGCAAAAATGGTTAGTATCGTAAGAGCAGCCGCAGAAGAAACTTTCGGAACAAGAGACAATGTGGATGATTTCCGTTCTCTGGCGGGCGAAGATTTTGCGGAATTCAGCCAGAGAGTACCTTCTGTGATGACATGGGTAGGTATTGCTGATCCGGAAAAGAAAAGTGATTTCCCGCATCATCATGCCCAGTTTGATATTGATGAAAGCATGATGAAATATGGTGTAGAACTTCAGGTAAGAAGCGTATTATCCTATCTCAATCAGGATTGAACTGCGCAATAGAAAAGAAGGAGGCGGCTTATGAAGAAGAAAGCCTTAGTTGCAACACTGGCTGGACTTTGCATGGTTGTTGGTGCGACCGGCTGTGCAGGTGTTCGAACCGGTGAAATGATACATGATGAAAATACTGTATATGAATGGCGTATGGTACACGAAGAATACACCAACGATATGCAGGACGTATATTGTAAAGAATTTGCAGAATTGCTGCACGAAAAATCTGATGGCAGAATCAACCTGCAGATTTATCAGGTAGGGCAGATCGGTAATGCGCTGCAGGGCTGTGAAATCCTGCAGAACGGTGGCGTGGAATTTGCCATGATTAGCCCTGGTAATACGGGTACTGTAGTACCTGAAAACCAGCTGTTCTCTTTACATTTTCTGTTCCCTCAGGATATGGATAAAACACAAAAAGTTTTGAAAGAAAGTGTAGCACTGAATGAAATGCTGGCGGAAAAATATCTGGAAAAAAATATTATGCCTCTGAGTTTCTGGACAGAAGGCGCCATGCAGTGGACAGCAAACAAACCTTTGACATCTCCCGATGACTTTAAAGGCTTGAAATTTAGAACTATGCAGTCTCCAATGATCTTAGCTGCTTATGAAGCTTATGGTGCGAATCCTACACCAATGAGCTACACAGAAGTATATTCCGGTTTGCAGCTGAACATGATCGAAGGGCAGGAAAACCCCATCAGTGCAATTCATACTTCTAAATTCCACGAAGTACAGGATTATTTGATTGAGGCAAATTCCAATTTGTTTATTACAGCAACATGTGTAAACCCTGACTTCTTTAATAGCTTGCCAGAAGATATTCAGCAGATTATTCTGGATACAGCAGAAGAAATGATCCCTCGTTCTTTTGAAATTCAGGAAGAAATCAATAGCGCCGCATTGGAAAAAATCCAGGCTGAAAGCGATATTGAAGTTATTCAGTTGACAGATGAACAGAGAGCTGCATTTGAGGAAAAAGCAATCGCCGGTTATGAAGTCTATGAACAGGTAGTAGGTCCAGAAGGTAAAGAAATTCTGGATACGCTGAGAGCCGAAATTGAAGCGATCGAAGCAGAATGATTGTATAGAGCACATAGTGTGCGAAAGGAGCAAGAAAAATGAAGGTAAAGGATATTACATCCAGAGATATTTGGGCTGCAAGAAAAAGAATTGCACCTTATATTACAAGAACACCCCTTGTATACTCTCCTGAGCTGAGTGAAAAAACAGGTGCCAACATTTATCTGAAATTAGAAAACCTGCAGGCGATTGGTGCATTTAAAGTAAGAGGTGCAGCAAACAAAATTTTGAGCCTGACACCTGAGGAACGTGCAAATGGTGTTTCCACATTCTCTACAGGAAATCATGGTATGGCAGTTGCACATATTGCAAGCAGATTGGGAGTAAAAGCGACAGTTTGTATGTCTAGAAATGTACCTCAGGCGAAAGTAAAAGCGATCAGCAGATGGAATCCTGAGATTTTAATGAACTGGGATAGTCAGGACGCAGCTGGTGTATATTGCTACGAACTGGAAAAAGAAAAAGGCGTGAAAGTAATTCCTCCTTTCGATGACAAAGAAATTCTTTGTGGACAGGGTACTATGTCCTTGGAAATTCTGGAAGATTGTCCTGAAATCGACACAGCTATTGTACCACTTTCTGGCGGCGGCCTCATCAGTGGTGTAACACTTGGTCTGAAAATGTCTGTGCCTGATGTGAAAATCATCGGTGTATCTCAGGAAAGAGCAGCTGTTATGATTGAAAGCTTGAAAGCAGGTCATCCCATCGAAATGCCAGAAGAACCTACCCTTGCTGACAGCTTGCTGGGCGGCATTGGTCTGGATAATCAGTATACATACGATATTGTAAAAGATTATGTGGACGAGACTGTACAGGTCAGTGAAGAAGAAATTGCCAATGGCATGGCATATATTATGGAAAATCACAAAGTGATTGCAGAGGGTGCAAGCTGCGTTGGTATTGCGTATTGCATGCGTGAAGGTGTCATCAAACCTGGCAGCAATGTTGCAATTATTGTAACAGGATGTGGTGTTCCTATGGAACAGATCAAAGAGATCGTTAATACAAATTTCTGATTTTGAAATCAACCTCCATAAATCGGCAAAAATCAGAGAATTGTAATAGTATATAACGATAGATTGAACCAATATGGTTCAACTCATAAACGGGAAAATGGATGGAATTACTCTCTCTCGGTGGCATCGGTTTTCCCGTTTTTGTTTATTGTGTGTTAGTGGATTATTAGATAATTTTGGAGTGAGATCAATGAAAATATCAGAAGAAGTATTGTGTTTGAATGATGAGTTGATTGCACTGAGACGAGATTTTCATCAACATCCTGAAATTGGCGGGAAGGAATTTCGCACATCACAAATAGTAGAAAAGTACTTACAGGATTTGGAACTGGAAACGCAAAGAATGGCAGATACTGGTGTTGTGGCAACCCTATATGGTAATCGCCCCAATGGTAAAACAATTCTGCTGCGTGCAGATATGGATGCACTTTTCGTTGAAGAAGAAAATGAAGTTCCTTACAAATCTGTGAATCCAGGTGTGATGCACGCTTGTGGTCATGATGGTCACACAGCCATGCTGTTGGTAGCGGCAAAAGTGTTGTGTGCCAGAAAAGATGAGCTGAAAGGAAATGTAAAATTTGTATTCCAGCCCAATGAAGAAGTAGGAGCTGCACATTTGATGGTAAGAGACGGTGTTCTTCAGAATCCATCTGTGGACGCATCCTTTGGCCTGCACTTGTGGTCGCCTATAAAAAGCGGTGTGATCGGTATCAAATCCGGTTCTGTTATGGCAGAAATGTATAACTTTAAAATCACGCTGGTAGGTAAAGATGGGCATACATCGGCTCCAGAAGCAAGCATTGATCCCATCATCTGTGCTGCCAACATCATACAGTCTTTTCAGACAGTACAAACAAGAGAAATTAGCAGCTTAAAGCCAACGAATATCATGTTTGGCAAGATTCAGGCTGGAACATCTTCAAATATTATTCCACAAAAGCTGGAAATGGAAGGTTCTTTACGATATCTATACGATGGAGGGGAAAACAGCGAAGAAAATCCCAGAAAACGTATGGAACGTATTGTAAAGAGTGTATGCGAAGCCCATAGAATCGATGGCAAAATTGAATTTGAAGTTAGTAATTATATTCTGATCAACGATGAAAAAATTATTGATTTCATCAATTCCGATGTGGTTCCCAAAATGGAAATCACTCATAACGAAATACAGGCATATCAGTGTCTGGGAGGCGAAGATTTCTCCGAATATTCCAACCACAACAATATACCTGGTGCATTCCTGTTTATTGGTGTGGGGAACGAAGAAAAGAAAACAGATAGACCTCACCATAGTTCTACATTCAATATTGATGAAGATTGTTTGAAGATTGGTGTAGAATTGTTCAAAAATATTTGTTTTGCGTACTTTGATAAAATGGAAGGAGAAGAATGCTAATGGATGATCTGGATTATGGCGGAAGAGCCAAGATTGGTTTGATTTATCCTGCAATGGGATGGGTGATGGAGCCTGAATTTACTGCAATGGCACCTAAGGGTGTTTCCATTCAAACAACCAGAGTGATGAATGGCAGCACAGATAAAGAAGGTCTGAACGACTTAATCATTGCCGGTACCAAACAGGCTGCCAGTTTGCTTGCGGCTATTCCAACAGATATTCTGATGTTTGGCTGCACCAGCGCAAGTTTCTGCAATGGCGTAGAGTATGAAAAAAATATGATTGCGGAAATGGAAAAAGAGTTTGGTCTGCCTTTTGTCACGACTTCTACAGCTGTTGCAGAGGCGGTAAAGGCGGTGGGTGCGAAGAAAGTTGCTTTCGCAACACCTTATATTGAAGACTTGAATGTTCTGGCAAAAGCATATCTGGAAAGCTGTGGAATTGAAGTACTGAATACCAAAGGTCTTGGTCTGCTGTATGACAAGGATATGGATGCTACACCTCTGGAAAAGATTTATGAATTAGCTAAATCTGTTGATGTTCCAGAAGCAGATGCAGTGCTGATTTTATGTACAGGCGTACGCAGCGTACCTATTATTGAAATGCTGGAAAAAGATCTGAAAAAACCTGTCATTTCTGCAATTCAGGCATCCATGTGGTATTCTCTGAAAACACTGGGTATTGACACAAATGAAGTAAAAGGATTCGGCTCTTTATTTGAAAAATAAAATTGGAGGAATAAACGATGCAGATTGAAGGACGCGTAAAAGATATTACAGCAAGGGATTTTTGGGCAGCAAAAAAACGGATCAAACCTTATGTAACAAGAACACCTCTGATCTATTCCAAGGCGCTTTCTGACATTACAAAAGCAAATGTATATATCAAAGCAGAAAATTTACAGGCCATTGGTGCTTTTAAAGTACGTGGCGCAGCAAACAAGCTCCTGAGTATTTCTGAAGAACAGAAAGCAATCGGTGTGTCCACATTCTCTACAGGTAACCACGGTATGGCAGTTGCTTATATGGCAAATAGATTGGGAATTTCCGCTCAGATTTGTATGTCCAGATATGTACCTCAGGTAAAAGTAGACGCAATTGGACAGTGGAATCCTACAATCAAGCAGGACTGGGAAACACAGGATGAAGCGCAAAAATATTGTGAAGAACTGCAAGAAAAAGAAGGTGTAATGATTATTCCTCCTTTTGATGACAAATATATTTTGTGTGGACAGGGAACCATTGGTTTGGAAATCATTGAAGATCTGCCTGAAGTAGATACCATTATTGCGCCTTTGTCTGGTGGCGGTCTGTTGTCTGGTATTTCTCTTTCTTCCAAAATGAGCGTGCCTGATATAAAAGTAATCGGTACTTGTATGTTTGGCGGCGCTGCTATGGTAGAAAGTCTGAAGGTCGGAAAGCCTATCGAAATTCCAGAAGATACAACGTTTGCAGATAGCCTATTGGGTGGAATTGGTTTGGATAATCAATATACATTTGATATTGTAAAAGATTATGTAGATGAAATCCATCAGATTGCAGAAGAAGAAATTGCAAAAGGCATTGAGTTTGTATTGGAAAAACACAGAATGTTGATTGAAGGTGCAAGTGCAACAGGGATTGCTTATGCATTACAGCCTGGTACTATTGAGGAGGGTTCTAATGTTGTTATCGTGACAACTGGTTGTGGTATTAGCAGAGAGTGGTTAGATCTTGTATTAGCAGGAAAAACATTAGATGGAAGATAAATAAGAAAAGGAGAAAATATTATGAAAGAAGTTATTTTTACAAACAAAGCAACAAGCCCTACTGGTCCTTATTCTCAGGCGATTAAAGTAGACAAAACTGTTTATCTGGCAGGTGTTTGTGGGGATAACCCTGTAACAGGTGAAATCATGGGTGGCGGTGATATGAAGGTAGAAGCGAAATATGCCATGGAAAACCTGAAAAACACATTGGAAGCTGCCGGCGGCAAGATGACAGACATTGTAAAAGTGAAAGTTGTATTTACGGATCTGGAGCAGGCTGCTGATTTTAATGAAGTATACATGACATATTTCCCGGATTATCGACCGGCAAGAATTGCTATGGGGGTTGCAGGCTTGTTAGGAGGGGCACATCTGGAATTGGATGCTGTAGCAATTTTGGATGAAGAATAATACAAGTTTACTTTTATGTGAATTTTCCTAAAAAAGATTATGATGTTCAAGATAGCGTAAAACCTATATAAAGATTTTGGGGGTTTGATGAAATAGTCAAACTCCCTCTTTGTTTTTTCGTTTTATGATTTGACGGTAAAGCCTGCCAAGAATCACAAAGTAATGAGATTAGTGAAAGGATATGAGCGGATACGGGAAAATGGATACCTATTTTTATGGTTATGCTAGCTGCTTTTTGTTGGGGTACAGGTGGTGTATTTACGAAAATGATTGTCCCATTTGGATTTAGCTCAACAGATATGGTGTTTATAAAGTCAGTAGTGGCTCTGTTTTTTTTAGTGTTGGTTAATATCCGAAAAGGAACAAAATTATTTCGTATCAACGAATTTGCGGATTTGAAATATTTAACAATTGTAAGTTTAATGGGGTATGTTTTTTACGGGGCTATGTTCGTTCTAACGGTAAATGAAATGGGTGTAGGTATTGGTGGGGCTATGCTCTATACAAAATGTGCTTTTGTTATTATATTGGAAAGATGGATTTTTCAAAAAAAGATTACATCTAAAAAATTTTTTACAGTATTACTGACAATTACAGGCTGTATGGGTATTGCAGGATTGTTTTCAGGAGCTTTTGAACAGATTACAGCAAAAGGGTTGTTGTTTGGATTTTTATCAGGTGTTGGATTTGCAATTTATGATGTTATGAGTAAAAAAGTTTTAGATAAAAATACTTCAGAAACCGTAACATTTTATACATTTTTTATTGCCTCTATTGTAGTTGGATTTATCGTACATCCGCTTGAGATTTTACAGGTAATTATGCAGAATGATTTATTCCTGATTGTAATACTTTATGGTATTGTCGTTTCAGGATTACCTTATATTTTATATGTTTGGGCATTATCTAAAATTGATGCAGGTATTGCGGCAATTGTATCAACATTTGAGCTGTTTACAGCGGTGTTTGCGGGTATAATTTTATATCATGAACCATTAAACATGATAACAATTTGTTCTATGATTGCAATTTTACTTGCCGTATTCATCTCCAATTATACATTTCAGAAAAGAAGATGGTAACTGAATGAAATGGCGAAATTATGAAGTATTTTAATATTTTATTTTAGTAAATGTTTATATGAACAGATTGACAAGTATGCGAAGTATTAGTATGATGAATATTATAAAATACATAGATTGTGAATCAGAAATGATTGTATGCAGTAAGAAGAGGGGAATTTTTATGGAATTTAATTATACACCTAAATATCCAGTACAGACACTTCAAAAAGCTATCGAAATACTAATGTACATCAAAGAAAATGGATCTTCAGATGGACTTACAATTGCAGAACTGAGTGAAAAGCTGGATATGGGAAAAAGTGTTGTTCATAGAATTTTAGATACACTGTATGCGTATCGTTTTGTGGAAAAGACGGACAAAAATGGAGCTTATCGTTTAGGCTGGGGGATTTATGAGATTGCTCAAACGATACCGTTGCATCATAGTTTGAATGAAGATGTGTACCGGAAAATTATGGAGAAGCTATGCAATGAATTTCAAGAAACTGTAAATCTTGGGATTTATAATAATGGTGAAGTGGTGATTATTTGTAAAGTTGAACCTGATCGAAGAGTTCGTTCTAATATTGAGGTTGGTGAAAGAGAACCATTGTATGCAACAGCGTTAGGAAAACAATTTCTTTCAGAATTTACTAAAGATAAAATAAGGGAGTATTTTGAAACAGTCCAATTAAAGAAACTGACAGAGAATACGATTGTAGATTTGGATAAAATGTATGAGGAATTAAAAAAAGTCAGAATGAATGGAGTTTCTATAGATAATCAAGAGTATAGTGAAGATTTGATTTGTACAGCAGCACCAATTTATAATTATGAAAATAGGATTGTTGCAGCTTTAAGTATCAGTGTACCTGAAAGTCGATATACCGAAAAAAAATCTAAGGAGATTGTTAATTCATTAAAAGAAGCAGCTATGGAAATTTCTGAGTTTCTTGGATATTAAAGCTTTTATCATGAAAAATAAGCAGTAAGATTTATTTCTTACTGCATTTTTATTTTTCTAAATGTAATATATAAAATGATTTACGATTTGCTGCTTCGTAGTTTTGCAAAAATTTGACCAATATTTAGTTTATTTAAGCTTCTAGTGCTATTCTTTTTCTCTGAATCATATGCAAACGCTTTTTTCCTATGTTGTTACATAAAGAAATTATTTCTTGTAAGTTGGCATTTATAAGAGTGTGATTTTATGGTAATCTCAATGATTTTTCAAATTGTTTAGGTGTTTTCTAAAAGAAAAGTTAATACAAATAATCATGTTTGATTTTATTATGTTCTGTTTTTCATAGGAAAACATAGTGAAAAGATTTATAAGTCATTTTTTCAAGGACTATATAATAGAAACCGAAGAGGAAAATTCGCTAGCATTTTTTTATTTATATTTTACAATATACTGAGTTTATGATAAAATAGACATATAGAAAATAAAACAACTATCAGTCATTATCCGCGGCCAGCGGTCGCGTATTCAAGTCGCGTTTCAGCCGTTTTTCCATAGCTATTTTTTCTTAGAAGGAGTATTCAAGATATGCTTCCTATTCTTTCATAAAAGATTGCAAAAATTAAATTATTCTTTTATGAATAAATTATTCTGAATTAAATAATAATCAAAAACAAGATTATTTGAATCTGAATAATCTTGTTTTTTTATGGCAAATTTTCTGATTTTCAGCATTCCTCGATTTGGCACAAATTTTGTTTTATAAATGGACAAAGAAATCAAAAGGAGTTGTGACCATGAATGCTCTAGAAAACACCAAGATTCTGGATTTATCCGAAAAGCAAACCATCAGTTTAGCAACGTTTTACCTTTCATCCTATGGTACGGAAGTGACAAAAGTTGAGCGGCCGGATGGCGGGGACAAAGCGAGAAGTTGGGCACCTATCAAAAAGGTGATAGCTTGTATTTCAATTACCTGAATCGTGGGAAAAAGAGTATCATTTTGGACATTACCACAGCAGAAGGGACAGAAATTTTGGAAAAATTGATTCCTTTTTATGACGTCATTTGTGTAGGTGAAGAAGCGGGTTATATGGAGTCTTTGGGACTTGGTTATGGCAAACCTGATATTATTTATGCTTCTTATTCCTATTATGGGGAAATAGGATCTTATAAGAATAAGCCAGTCAGCTCTCTTACAGCACAGGCAAAAGGTGTTGCCATGGATATGACTGGTGTCCATAACGCATACTCCGTTCAATCTGCGCCGTCCATTGCAGAGCATGACAGTGCCGCATATTTTGCCACGCGAATTGTTATGGATCTTATTGATTGGAATAGCAGAGGAATTAGTCAGAAAGTAGATATTGCACTGCTGGATTCCATCTATTCCTATATCGAAGCAGCGCCGGAAGTTTTTTCTACTGTGAGAGAAGTACATAAAAGAAAAGATAATTTCAAAAAAGTTCTGTGATGTACTGGAATTAGAGGATTTAAAGGAAGATTCGAGATTTATTGTTAATGAAGGAATAAGAACAGATTATATGAACATTCTTCGCTAGATTCTGGCAAAACCCATTGTCTGTTTAAAAAGAAAACAGAAGCAGAAAATTTGGTATGTTCTTACGGCTGAATTTCCTGCCGTTTTGTTTGAGAAAATTTAAAAAAAACTTGTAATGTTTTAAGATTTCGATTGTTATTATAGTGAAAGGTGGTGAAGATGGGTGGACTTTGAAAGTGTATATCAACGATATTTCAAAGCTGTTTTTTTGTTTTTACGAAGCATATCAGCCAGCGAGGATATGGCAGAGGAAATCACACAGGAAACTTTTACAAAAGCACTGAAGGCAATCGACACTTTTGACGGCAGGAAAGATATACGTGCGTGGCTGTTTACCATTGCGAGGAATACATACTATACTCATTGTAAACGCCAGAAAATATATGTTGAAGAAGATATAGAGAATATGCATCTGGTTAATCAGGAGGCTTTTACCAGTAAAATCATAGACGAAGAAAGTGCGCTGCTTGTTCATCGTTTTCTTCATCATATGAGAGAACCATATAAAGAGGTTTTTACTTTGCGCGTCTTTGGCGAGCTTCCTTTTGAAAAGATTGCGGTGTTATTTGGAAAAACACCCAATTGGGCCCGTGTGACATTTTATCGTGCGAAAAAAGAAATTATCGAATATATGGAGGGGATAGAGAATGGAAAAAATCAGTTGTAATATTGCAAGGGATTTATTGCCGTTATATATAGAAGGAATTTTGAGTGAAGAAACAGCGCAAGTTGTTGAGATGCATTTGCAGACCTGTAAGAGCTGCAAAAAAGATTTTGAAACCATGCGTCAGGAGTTTGTTTTTCCGTCTGCGCCCAAAATTCAGGAGGAAAATGAAAGAATATTAAAAGAACTGAAGCGTCAGCTAAAAATTAAGAGAATATTGACTGCGGTTGTTGCGGTTTTTGTGACTGTGGCTGTTGTTATATCAGGTTATTTGGTATACACAAATGTCGGGGCTGTACATAATTTTTTCACGGAAGACAACACAGTTATATTGCGGGATATTCATACAGGAGATACATGGGAACCACTCTATATTGAGGGGGATGAATATTTGAATTATGATCGCCTGATCTGTAAAAAGAAGATGGTTGTCCACATTGACAGTGCATCGGCAGTTACTTTTAGAATCAGTGATACAGATGGGAATATCGTCATAGATGAGCAGACTCTTGAACCGGGAGAAGGCGCTTCCCTAAAGGAATTGAAACGCAATACAGACTACAAAGTGGAAATAAAAACAGAAGGGGATTTTGTTTTGCTCCGATTTGTATAACTGAAACGATAAAATAAGAAAGGTTCTTCGCGATCAAATATCATAGAAGAACCTTTTTATTATAAAAAATGATCCTTCCATAATTAAGAATTTTGAAATAGCTTCCTTTCAGCCTTTATGGTAAGATTGACAAAATAAAAGGGCATAGATAATGAAATAAAGGGGGAGTACGAATGAAGCGCATCATGAAGATTTTTATCTTTGGCGTTTGTATCGGCATCGCAGCATTGATTATTCAAAAATCATTTCATATTAATGAGGATGTATTCATGCGTGGCTATTGCATTGCTGCGATTGTTATTGTAATTGGTGCTGTGTTATTTAACATGCTGTATAATCGATATTACTTCAAAAAGGTAAGAGCGTTGTCGGAACAATTCCTTGAGGAGAAACCACAGGAGTATATTGATGGGATACAGGCATTGCTGAAAACTGCCAAGGGACGATATTTGCAGAATATCCTGCGCCTAAACTTGACAGCAGGATATATGGAGCAAAAACGATTTGAGGAAGCAATGCAGATATTGGAAGAACTGTCAGACAGACAAAGAAAAGGTGCCATTGTAAATGTGGTTTATTGTATCAATCTTTTCATTTGCTATTTCGAAACCAATCAGTATGAAAAAGCCATCGCATTATATCATGAGAATTCTCGGCTCATTGAGAAATTTCGATATAGTAAAAGCTATGGTGCCAATATTGCTATACTGGATGTGTTGGCTATGGTGATCCGCAAACAATACCAAGAAGCGGAAGATCTGCTGGAAAAAGCAAAACAAATATATGATACACCGCAATTTCAAAAAGCCTTTCAAGAAATTTCCGGTAAGTTGAATGGAATAAAAGACGGGACTACATAAATATCAAAAAACTGTTGACACTCATTTATATGCGAAAAGGTCAGCGGTTTTTTTATTTTAAAAATTTCCGGCTGAGATGGAAATCAAAGAGAAAGGAACCTTATAAAATCCGTTGTGTTTGTGCAAATGATGAAAAAATGCATAATAATATCCTTTGTGCTTGGGAAAGTTTGTGCAAAAAGTTTTGTTAGCACTCTTTACAAGTGAGTGCTAACAATGTATAATAAGATCGTATTCAAAAGGAAATAACCTAAATTTTGAATAGATTCTAAATGGAGAAAGGTGGAATGGTTATGAACTTACAAAAATTTACACAGAAATCTCTGGAGGCCATTCAGAACGCCCAATCTATGGCAGTGGAATATGGTAACCCCCAGATGGATCAACAGCATCTGCTGGTTACATTACTGACGCAGGATGAAGGTTTGATCCCCCAGCTGATGCAGAAAGTGAATGTGAATGTAAACGGTTTGCTTCAGGCAGCGGAAAATGAAGTGAAAAAACTGCCTCGTGCAACAGGCGGACAGACATATGTTTCTTCTGACTTGGAAAAAACACTGACAGCAGCAGAAAAGCTGGCAGAAAATATGACAGATGAATATGTATCCGTAGAACATATTTTCATGGCAATGGTAAACAGCCCTAATGCGGCGCTGAAAGATATTTTCCGTCAGTATAACATCACCAAAGAAGGCTTTATGAAAATCCTGGCAACAGTACGGGGCAATACTCGTGTGACCAGCGATTCTCCCGAAGCAACTTATGATGCTTTGAAGAAATATGGTACTGACCTGGTGGAAAAAGCAAGAAGCAAAAAACTGGATCCAGTTATTGGCCGTGACGATGAAATCCGTAACGTCATCCGTATTCTGTCCAGAAAAACCAAAAATAACCCTGTGCTCATCGGTGAACCCGGTGTCGGTAAAACAGCCATCGCAGAAGGTCTGGCACAGCGTATTGTCAAAGAAGATGTTCCCAACAGTCTGAAAGACAAAACCATTTTCTCTCTGGATATGGGCGCCCTCATTGCTGGCGCAAAATTCAGAGGTGAATTTGAAGAACGTCTGAAAGCCGTTTTGAATGAAGTCAAAAAGAGCGAAGGTAAAATCATTTTGTTCATTGATGAACTGCATACCATTGTTGGTGCAGGGAAATCAGATGGTGCCATGGATGCAGGGAACCTGTTAAAACCTATGCTGGCAAGAGGGGAACTGCATTGCATCGGTGCAACCACACTGAATGAATATAAACAGTATATCGAAAAAGACCCTGCTCTGGAACGTCGTTTCCAGCCTGTTATGGTAAACGAACCTACGGTGGAAGATACCATCGCAATTCTGCGTGGTCTGAAAGAACGGTATGAAGTATATCATGGTGTTAAAATTCAGGATCAGGCAATGATTGCGGCTGCGACATTGTCCAACCGTTATATCTCTGACAGATTTCTGCCAGATAAAGCCATTGACCTGGTGGATGAAGCTTGTGCTATGATTCGTACAGAAATGGATTCCATGCCCACAGAACTGGATATTATCCAGAGAAAGATCATCCAGCATGAAATCGAAGAAGCGGCACTGAAAAAAGAGGACGATAAACTGTCCAAAGAACATCTGGAAGAAATCCAGAAAGAACTGGCAGAAATGCGTGACCAGTTTGCAACTTTGAAAGCAAAATGGGAAAACGAAAAAGATGCCATTGGCGTTGTTCAGAAACTCCGTGAACAGATCGAAGATGTCAATGCGGAAATTGAAGCTGCTGAACGGAAATATGATCTGAACAAAGCAGCGGAACTGAAATATGGCAAACTGCCTCAGCTCCAGAAAGAACTGGAAGAAAAAGAACGGGAAGCTGAAGAAAACGGCAACAAGAATACATTGCTGCGTGATAAAGTAACCGAGGAAGAAATTGCTCGTATCATCGAACGATGGACAGGTATTCCTGTTGCGAAATTGATGGAAGGCGAACGTGAAAAACTGCTCCATCTGGAAGATATCCTTCACGAAAGAGTGGTAGGACAGGATGAAGCTGTTCAGAAAGTTGCGGAAGCAATCCTGAGAAGCCGTGCAGGTATCCAGAGTCCTAACAGACCTATTGGTTCCTTCATGTTCTTGGGCCCCACAGGTGTTGGTAAAACAGAACTGGCAAAAACATTGGCAGAATGCCTGTTTGATGATGAAAAGAATATGGTCAGAATCGATATGACTGAATATATGGAAAAATTCAGTGTGTCTCGTCTGATTGGTGCGCCTCCCGGATATGTAGGTTATGAAGAAGGCGGTCAGCTGACAGAGGCTGTTCGGAGAAAACCTTATTCCGTAATCCTGTTCGATGAAGTGGAAAAAGCACATCCTGATGTGTTCAATATTCTGCTTCAGGTATTGGATGATGGCCGAATCACAGACTCTCAGGGCAGAACTGTTGACTTCAAGAATACCGTTATCATCCTGACAAGTAACTTGGGCTCCAATTATCTGCTGGAAGGCATTGATGCAAACGGCGAAATTACCCAGGAAGCAAGAAATCAGGTAGAAGAACTGCTGCATCATTCCTTCCGTCCTGAATTCCTGAACAGACTGGATGAAATCGTATTCTACAAACCTCTGACAAAGGATAACATCACCCATATCATTGACCTGATCATGAAAGATCTGAACAAACGTCTGGCAGATAAACAGCTGAAATGTGAACTGACGGAACGTGCGAAAGATTATATCGTAGAAACTGGGTATGATCCTGCCTTTGGTGCAAGACCTTTGAAACGTCTGGTACAGCGTGACATCGAAACACTGCTGGCACGGAAGATTATTGCCGGTGATATTGATCAGGGCACAACCTTGGTAGTAGATGTAGAAAATGGCGAATACAGCGTTACAGCGAAATAAAATCTGTTCTTTGCAATGACCTCAAAAGAATAGAGAAACCCCATGGAATGACAGAAAACTGTCGTTCCATGGGGTTATTGTTTTGTAGGGAAAACTTATTTCTTTTTCTGTTCCACGGTACTTACAAAATTTCTCAGGTCTTCCATGGAGCAGATGGAGCTGCTGTTGTTGGATAATGCAATCTGTGTGGTGTCGGGTAAGCCTTTATAAAAATGTTTCGCACGTTCGTTGTGCAGCAGTAAATCCGCAAGATCTTGATATTTTTGTCCAGCCATGTCTGTATGCCTCCTTTTTGTTTGTCAGCATTATTCTGCGCAAAAAATATGGCTTTTATGCAGTTTCTTTCTTGAGTGGATTGCTGCTTTTTGGTATACTAAAGCAAGGTGATTGCTTATGTTGAAAAAATATAAAACCATTCTGGCGCAGGCGGAAGCGGAAATTGTGGAAAAGAAATCCCGTTTTATCGCTACTGTTCGCCCTGTAAAAACAGAGGAAGAAGCCAGAAGTTTTATCGAAGAATTGAAAAGGAAATATTGGGATGCAACCCATAATGTTTTCGCTTATCAGATTGGCGAAAGAAATGAAATTCAGCGTTTCAGTGACGATGGAGAACCACAGGGAACAGCAGGTATGCCGGTGTTAAATGTTCTCAAAGGGGAAGATGTGAAAGATACCGCTATTGTGGTAACAAGATATTTTGGCGGTACGCTTCTTGGTACTGGCGGTCTGGTGCGTGCCTATGGAAAAGCCGCAAAAGAAGGATTGCTGACAGCTGGAATTGCAGAATTGGTTCTGTATAGTCGTTATTTTGTGACTGTGGATTACACAGATTCTGGAAAAGTACAATATGAAATTTTGCAGGATGGACATGTGCTCCATGATACCCAATATACGGATCAGGTGCAGTTTTGTGTGCTGGTAGAATCGGAACAGTCCGAAGCCTTCGAAAAGAAGATGCTGGATATTATGAAAGGCAAACAGGCTGCCGAAAAGGTGGATGAAGTCTTTGGTGTTTGGCAAAATGGCGAACTTCAGTTGACAGAATCGTAGTTTTATCTTGTTTTTTCGATGAAAAAATGATAAAATATTTTGGTGAATTTTAATCGAGGAGGGTTATGAATGTCTGGACATTCTAAGTTTGCGAATATTAAACATAAAAAGGAAAAAAATGATGCTGCCAAAGGTAAAGTATTTACCATGTTGGGCAGAGAAATTCAGGTTGCAGTAAAAGCTGGCGGCCCCGATCCCGCTGTAAACGGTAAACTGCGTGATGTAATCGCAAAATGTAAATCTAACAATATGCCCAATGATACTATCGAAAGAAGTATCAAAAAAGCAGCTGGTAACGAAGAAGGCGTAGAATACGAATTGGTAACATATGAAGGTTATGGCCCCAGTGGTGTAGCAGTTATCGTAGAAGCGCTGACAGATAACAGAAACCGTGCAGCTGCAAATGTAAGAAATGCATTTACAAAAGGCGGCGGTAACATGGGTACCAACGGCTGCGTATCTTTCATGTTTGACCAGAAAGGTCTGATCGTGATTGATAAAGAAGAAGTAGAAATGGATGAAGAAGAACTGATGATGGCAGCTCTGGATGCAGGCGCAGAAGACTTCGCAGCAGAAGAAGACAGCTACGAAATCACAACTTCTCCTGATGACTTCTCTGCAGTACGTGAAGCTATGGAAGCAGCAGGCATTCCTATGGCAAGCGCAGAAGTGACAATGATTCCTCAGACATATACAGAACTGAAATCTGATGAAGATATCAAGAAAATGAATAAATTGCTGGATATGCTGGATGATGACGATGATGTACAGAATGTATATCATAACTGGGATGAGTGATCAAAATAGATGACATAGCCACAAAGCCAGTAAAATCAAGGCTTTCAGCGGTTTTTGAGGGCGGTTTTCAAAGCCCCAAAAAATCCAATTTTATAGATGACATAGCGTTTTTGGAGTTAAAAAACGATTTTCGGGCAGTGAGATGATAGAAAAAATCTCGCTGCTTTTTTCGTTTCTGAAAATCGACAAAAAGTGGTTTCCCCAAATATAACCATTTTTGAAAAAATTTTTTCGACAAATTTTGGAGGAGGTAAAAATCTTGAAGGAAAATGTCATTAAAGTGCTAAAAGTAAAGCCACATGAACATCCCGGAGTTTGCGCGCCGCAAATACGTTGGAAGCGATATGGAATCAGAATTATATATACAAAGTGTTTGTGCCAAGGGAATCTTTATTAGTTTTATTTACAAAAATTATTGGTTATATCCTAAAGAAATTTACTAATTATTTATTTTATGATTAATATTGAGACTAAAAATTATATAGTAAATTTTTTATTTCCTAAGAGTAGAAATATTTCATAACCCTATGCAAATTAAACGTTGTATCTTTTCAGGACTGCTAAATTTAGACAGAAACGTGTTATATTTACCAACTTACGATTTTATTAAAAATTTAGTATATAGTTTAAGAAAAATATTTGAGATTTAGGAGGTTAAAAATGAAAAAGAGAATGCTTACTAGAATTATGACATTTATTTTGTCAATGGCACTTTGTTTTAACTTAGTCCAAACACCTGTATTTGCACAAGAAAATACCTTTGATGTAAGAGAAAATGAATTTGAGGTAAACAATACCCAAACACAAGAAAAATTTTATTCTATAACGATTAGAAATGATATTACAGGTGAGATATCAACACATGAATTGCTTTTTCTTGACGATGGTAGTACAATTCTTGATGAGGTTATTTCGCAAAATTTAGGTTCTGAGTTCACTTTGATTGACATTGAGGAACAAAGTTCAACTTTTTCTTCTGAAAAATTATATTTTGCAGAAGAAGGTTCGATTCAACCTTATGCGATTGAAACATTATTTGATATTGGCTGTCTGGTCATTTCTGCAAAAGAATTTTATAGTAATCCGTCTATTTGGAACGGTATGTTTGTTATACTAGATGGCGCATCTGTAGTTTTACCATTTGTGCCTTCTGTCAGTGGTGCGACGAGACTGATAAAAAATAGTGGTAAATTACAAGATTCCCTAAAACATGGCGTAAAAACATATAGGGAACTTCAAAAGGTATCTTCTGATTTGTACCAAGCTCATCATATAATGCCTAAAAAGTTTGCGAAATTGTTTGGCTTTGATAATCACAGAGATATGTTTAGTATAATCATCAAAAAGACAGATCACAGTAAGATAACAGCTAAATTCAATAGTAATAGGTATGGATTAAATGGTCCGGCAGATGGTTATTCACGTTCTTATGTAAAGCGTCAAGCTGAAAGAATATATAAAGATTTATATCAGGAAACTGGTGATGAACTATATGATTTTATGGCGAGGTTTATAGCAGAAAGTGATTGTTATGGTGTGCGCTAGGAGGAAAAAATGTCTTTGGAAAGTATTTTACATATTATTTATGACATGAAGTCTAAAGTTATAGATGTAGAAAGCGATATGGTGGATAGTTCATTGCCCAATGTTGCTGTAAATGATAAAGAATTAGAGGAGATAGAACAAGAGTGCGGAATTATATTTCCTGAAGCATACAAATTATTTTTGAAAAATTATGGAAATGGAGGGTTTTATTTATTTGGTGTAGAGCCAATGATTGGCATAGGTGAAAATGTAACCCCTAATTTGAATAAGTACAAAAATTCTGCAAAAATTTTAGGAGAAAAAGATGAGAAAAAAACTGTTTGTATTTTTCCAGAGAAAAGAAAGGTTTCTTTAAAACAGTTGGTTCCCTTTACTTATGGAGGAGCTTTGGAACTTTCTAGTGACCATTGGGTATTTATTTGTGATAAAGAATACGAGAACCATAATTATCCAATAGGATATATCACTCAAAGTTCAGAAGATATTATCTGTGTATTGGATAGTTTTGAAAAATGGTTGGAGATTTTTTGGGATGGAAATAAGGACAAAAAACATATATATCTACCAGTAATTCATTTATTGTATGAGGATTATAAAAAAAGAATGGAATTATTGGATGCAAGTCATTCTGAATTGGAAAATATGTTTCAGTGGAATGAAAAAAATGTCAGCAAATCTCTTTAGAATACTGTTATGAATTTTGTTATTGAAACGGCAGATTAGTATTAAAAAACAGTTTAATATTTTAACTTGCTGTTACTTTATAAACAATATGAATTTTGGAATAAGATAACAATTTATCTTTATAAGAGAAACGCTTTTTGGGCAGTGAGATAGAAAAAATCTCACTGCCTTTTTCGTTTGTGAAAATCGATAAAAAGTGGTTCCCCAAAATATAACCATTTTTAAAAAATTTTTTTTCGACAAATTTTGGAAGGGGGTGATAATCTTGAAGGAAAATGTCCTTAAAGTGCTTAAAGTAAAGCCTCATGAACATCCTGAAGTCTATATGCTGAAAAATACATTGGAAGCAATGCAAGAAGCAGTGGGAGGATATATTGACATCGTAGGATTAGATGACAATGTATGCATCCTATTAAATGATGAGGGAAAATTAATTGGATTGGAAGGTAATAGGAGAATCGGCAGCGATATCATCGTTGGCGATTTTTTTGTTTGCGGCAGTGATGAAGAAGGAAACCTGACATCATTGAGTGAGGAGGAGTTGGACACATACACAAAAATTTTTTATGAACCGCAGGAGTTTACAAAAGAAGAAATTGAAGAAACGGCAGTGATCGAATTTTACACATTTGAATAAAAAGGAGGATTTATATTATGAAAAGAACAAACACCACATCCGAAATCAGAGAGTACACCACAAATGTAGATAAACCTATTGTAATCTCCAGAAGTCTTCTGGAAGAAGCAGGTATCAATCCTTATGCGGACATCAAGATTCATCTGCAGAACGGCTCCATCCTGATTCAGCCGAAAAGCATTCTTGGAAGACTTCCAGAGGAACTGCTTTTGTTCTATGAGGAAATGGGCTTTTCTAGACAAATGGTAGAAATTGTTTTGAACAAATATGCCGAAGAAGCTGGAGGTTTTGATGAATTGCAAAGAAAATTGCAGGAAGAAGTCAAACAGGAATGATAAAGGTGAGAAAATGCGAAAAATAACAGACTTAAGAGGAATCAAAGATACCGCCAAAGTATTCCTGCACATGAATATAGAAGAAACAAAGTTTTCGCCGTTGGTCATCAAGCATCCGTTTACAGATTCAGCGATGGTTTGTCTGTCGCAGACTGACGGCGAAATTGCTTTTGCCAATATTATGGAAGATACAAAGGCATTTACCCTATGGAAAGAACAAGTGGAAAAGCAGATTGATACTGCGGAAGATGTGTTTGGGGTATACCACCTCATGACAAAATCTTATCTGCTTGCTTTTTTAAAATATACGGAATCATACTTGTCCAGAGAGGATTTTTCTAAAATGCTTGCAGACATCTGGATTCGGACAGAAGCGCCTAATCTTGATCCCAACTTCAAGCAGAAAGAACTGCTGGATCTGTTCCGTGATTCAAAACAGGAGGAGATGATGACAGAAGATGAAATAGAAACACTGCGAAGCCTGCCGGAAACAGTATCGGTTTATCGAGGCGTGACTTCATATAATGCAGGCAAGGTCAAAGCCTTGTCTTGGACACTGGATCAAAAGGTTGCCCAATGGTTTGCCAATCGATTTGGAGAAAACGGTACTGTTTATGAGGCGGAAATTTCAAAGGAACATATTTTAGCGTTATTTAAAGGAAGAAATGAGTGGGAGGTGATTGTGGAACCAGATCACTTGCTTCAGTTATCAGAAGCTTTGGAAGAAAATATGGAAGAACCACAGTTATAAAAACGTGATGGCGGGAACATGAACATTCATGTTCTTTTTTTATGTCAGAAAGGAGAAGGAAATGAAAAGAAAGTATCCCCAGAAGAATAAACAGCGACCAGCGAAAAAACTTCCGCCGGAGAGCAGAGTTCAGCCTCATAAAAAAGTAAAGTACCACAGGCGATCAGATCAGATTTACGGGAGGTAATCCATATGGAAAAAGCATCCCATAAAGCCAATGTGCAGTGTGCCGAAGACATTGGAAAAGCCATCAACAGTCATTTTGATGGTTTTCATTACCATACAGGCTTTGAGAAAGAACTCATCGAAATCTATGGCATGGAGCGAGTCCAATATGTTGTTGCTTATAACATCCAGCAAAAGCTTCAAGATGGAAGGATCAGCAGAGAGAATAAGACCTGGGCATTGCAGAGCCAAATGAACCAAGGCGAAGACAACCCCAAACCGGAATATACGATCCATACCCACAGTGGCTTGTTGGATTTATTTGCCAACAGTATTCGAAAACAACAGCTTACCCATGAAGCAGAAGAAAACATGAAAGACTAACTATTAAAAGTCAAGTCTAAAATAAAAGTTTTGGATGAATTGCAGAAATGCACTTCAGATATATTTGTACCTTGAAAATTGCATGACGAACAGAGTGTCATTGCTGGCACTCTGAAAGGAGATATTTACAGAATCAGTTAAGCTGCTGGCTGATATGTTCGTCCTGATTTTTCCATTGCGAAAATTAGACGCACAAGCTTTTTCGTAGCATGAGATAAGGCAACATTGTAATGCTTACCTTCCGATCTTTTTTTTGCAAGATATGCACTGAAAGATTCATCCCATTGGCAAACATACTTTGTGGCATTATAAAGGGCATATCGAAGATAACGTGAGCCACACTTTTCCATGTGAGAATAACAGTTATTTAATTGCCCTGATTGATAGGTGGAGGGAGACATACCTGCGTAAGCGAGTATCTGATCGGCTGAATCAAATCGGTTAAAGTCCCCGATTTCAGCAAGGATCATTGCACCCATTCGGTAACTGATACCAGGAATCGTCAGGATAGGAGAATGGATTTCCTCATCCATGATCTGTTTAATGGCTACTTCGATTTCGTCAATCTCTGCTGTTAATTCTTGAATAAGTTTGATGGTGTGCTTCAGCTCCAGAGATTTTGCAGGCATAACAGAGCCAATAGAGCTTCTAGCAGTTTCACGAAAAAGAATAGCGGTCTCTTTCCCATAACGCCCCTTTGATGCTTGGGATAAGAGATTAGTCAGTTTTGTAAGGTGGGAAGCAGCGATCTGTGCAGCTCCCGGAAATTCAGAAAGCAAAGCATATACAGAAGAAAGATGAAGTGAGGGAACCAGTTTTTCTAGTTCAGGAAAAAGGATATTTACCAGTCTGGAAATAGAGGTTTTGAGTTTTGCCCGTTCTTTTACCTTATCGAAACGATAACGAGTGAGTGACTTTAATTCCTCATTGTGGTAAGATATATCTGAGTAGGACTTTAAGTTCATATTGGACATAATCATAGTAGCAATGGTACGGGAATCAACTTTATCCGTTTTCGTCTTTCTAAGAGTTAGACTTTTTCTGTAAAGATTGGTATGTAACGGATTGATAACGTAGGTCGGCAAAC
>OKRR01000157.1_pt1 | contig 76824 bp, 64 predicted proteins | sample 1601211 | NCBI WGS metagenome assembly OKRR01 (sample SAMEA3541525, study PRJEB24748) | human gut metagenome | biome: human gut; feature: human-associated habitat; material: faeces | place: China | collected 2012
CCATCGGCATTCCTACAAATATCTACGAATTTCACCTCTACACTTGTAGTTCCGCCTACCTCTCCAGTACTCTAGTTTAGCAGTTTCCAACGCAATACGGGGTTGAGCCCCGCATTTTCACATCAGACTTACTAAACCGCCTAGACGCGCTTTACGCCCAATAAATCCGGATAACGCTTGCGACATACGTATTACCGCGGCTGCTGGCACGTATTTAGCCGTCGCTTCTTCTGTTGGTACCGTCACTGACTTCTTCCCAACTGAAAGCACTTTACATTCCGAAAAACTTCATCGTGCACACAGAATTGCTGGATCAGACTTTTGGTCCATTGTCCAATATTCCCCACTGCTGCCTCCCGTAGGAGTAAGGGCCGTGTCTCAGTCCCCTTGTGGCCGTTCACCCTCTCAGGCCGGCTACCCATCATCGTCTTGGTGAGCCGTTACCTCACCAACTAACTAATGGGACGCAAAGCTCTCTCACAGCGCATATAGCTTTCATAACCAAATCATGCGACTCAGTCATAATATCCGGTATTAGCATTCGTTTCCAAATGTTGTCCCAGTCTGTAAGGCAAGTTCTTTACGCGTTACTCACCCGTCCGCCACCTTCACCCGAAGGATCAAGTAGACTTGCATGTGTTAAGCATTCTGTCAGCGTTCATCCTGAGCCAGGATCAAACTCTTCGTTCAATCTATTTACTCAGTTTTTTCAACTGATTGTTTACACCTATTTATTGTTTGTTGATTTTTTCATCTCTCTCTATTCTGTTGCTAATGTCCTTTTTTATTACTTTTTTCTTCCCGCTTTCCTGCGGTACATTGATTATAATATCATAATTTTTAGATTCCGTCAATATTTTTTTTGCTTTTTTTAAAAAAATTATTTATCTTCTAAATTCTTTGATTTCACTTTTAAATTATTAATATTTCTTAATTCTAATATTATAATCTTTTCCCAAGATTTCTTTATATTTTCAAAAAATATTTTTTAAAGATATACTTAATTTTATTTCCTCTTTTGTTATAAGTTTTCCAGTTTCAACAACATTTCCATCTATCACAACTTTATATTCTCCCAAAACTTTTCCTGCTTCTACTGGGGCAATTGCTCCCTTATTCCTTTTTATAGATATTTTTATATCACTATCTTTATTCAAGATATCTGTAAAGCTTTTATCAGGATATAAATCAGCATATTCTTTATCTCCACTAAATATTGGAACTTTAGCAATAGCTATATTTTTATCAGTAAGTTTTCTAAATTGATAATGCTCATAAAATTCTTCCATTTTTTTTAAAACACTTTCATCTCTTTTTTTATAAGTAGGTCCTCCCACAACTACTGTAAATATCTGCATACTTTCTTTATCACTTAATACAGAAATATTATACCCTACTTTAGAATGATGTCCTGTTTTAATTCCATATATTCCCTCTTCTCCTAATAATAAATTTCTATTTTTTATTTTCAATTTTCCATCATGTATAGTGGCTTCCTTCATAGAAGCTATATCCATATATTGGCTATATTTAGCAGCCTCAAGAGATAACTTATATATTCCTCTTGTTGTTCCAGAATCCATTCCTTTTTTTGTCATATCACTTGGAAGTCCAGCTGGTGTATAAAACTCTAATTCTTTTTCCAATCCTAAATCAATAGATTTTTTATTCATCATTTTTACAAATTTATCTACATCTCCCTTTCCTATATATTCAGCTATAGCATAAGCTGCATTATTAGCTGAGTATATTGCTGTCGCCTTAATTAAATCTTCAAGAGTAAAAACTTCTCCCTCTTTCATAGGAATTCTACTTCCACCAGTTTGTGCAGATTTCTTACTGACTTTAATTTTGTCCTTCATTTTTATACTACCTTTTTCTAGTTGATCAAAAGTTACCATCAAAGTCATCATTTTCGTAAGAGAAGCTAAAGGATATTTTTCATCAATATTTTCTGAATAATATATCTTCCCTTTATCATCTCCTAAAAGTATTGCCTTATATGAAGGTTTTTCCTCTTTCACTACAACTTCACTTTCTACTTCTTTAGCAAAAACTGTAGAACTGGCAAGTATAATAGTTAATAACAATACATTTATAATTTTCTTCATTACGCATCTCCTGTTGTATAAAAATAAGCTTCTGTAAAATTATATCATAAATTTACAGAAGCTTATATTAAAAATTAATTTTTAATAATCTATTTTTTTATTTATCTTCTTTTTTATCTTTTTTAGAAAGATAATCCTCAATAGCTAATTTGATAGCCTCTTCCGCAAGAACAGAACAGTGCATCTTTACTGGTGGAAGTCCACCTAATTCTTCTACTACTTTTTTGTTTGTAAGAGCTAAAGCTTCCTCCACAGTTTTTCCCATGATAAGCTCTGTAGATACTGAAGAACTAGCTATTGCTGAAGCACATCCAAAAGTTCTAAATTTGACATCAGTTATTATATTATCTTCTACCTTAATAAATATTTCCATTATATCCCCACATGAAGGATTTCCTACTTTTCCATATCCAGATGGATTTTCTATAACTCCAACATTATGCGGATTCATGAAATGTTCCATTACTTTTTCTGTATATTGCATTTTCATACTCCTTATTTACATTATTTATTTTTAAATTCATTCCAAAGAGGAGAGATCGCTCTTAATTTTTCGATCACTTCTACCAGAACATCCAATGTATAATCTATTTCTTCCTTTGTATTATATTTCCCTAACCCAAATCTTATAGTTCCATGTGCAAATTCAGGTTCAATTCCCATTGCTAATAATACATGTGAAGCCTGTAAATCATCTGATGAACAAGCAGACCCTGAGCTTACTGCTATTCCTTTATAACTTAGGCTAAGAAGAATTGATTCTCCTTCAAGATATTTAAATGTTATACTTGAAGTTCCTGGAAGTCTTTTTGCTTCTTTAGCATTTATCACAACCTCAGGTATTCTTTTTAGTACTTCACTTTCAAAATAATCCCTTAATTCTTCTTCTTTTTTAAATTCTTCTGCCATATCTCTATAAGCTATTTCCAAGGCTTTAGCCATTCCAACCATCCCTGGAACATTTGAAGTTCCTGGTCTTCTTTTCCCTTCTTGTCCTCCACCAGTAAGAACTTTACCAAATCTTACTCCGTTTCTCCAGTAAAGAGCTGCTATCCCTTTAGGTCCATAAAATTTATGCGCTGAGAAAGAAAGAAGATCTATTCCCATTTCTTTTGGTTTTATATCAACTTTTCCCATTGTCTGAACTGCATCAACATGAAATATAATTTTATTTTCCTTAGCTATTTTTCCTATCTCTTCTATTGGTTGAAAAGTTCCAACCTCATTATTAGCATGCATTACAGTTATTAGAATAGTTTCATCTTTTATTGCATTTTTCAACTCTTCTATATTAAGTACTCCATTTTTATCCACATGAAGAATTGTTATTTCATAACCTTCGTCTTCAAGATCTTTTAAAGTATTTTTTATAGCTGGGTGCTCTATCGGACTTGCTATTATATGCTTTCCTCTATTTTTATATGCTCTAGCTATTCCTCTAATTGCAAGATTATCTGATTCACTTCCTGATGCAGTAAATATTATTTCATTAGGTTCTACACCAAGATGCTTTGCGATAGTTTCTCTTGATTCATTCATAGCTTTATTTGTTTCTTTACCAAAAAGATGCAAACTTGAAGCATTTCCATAATACTCAGTTAAATAAGGTACCATTGCTTCAAATACTTCGTTATCCATCTTTGTTGTTGCATTATTATCTAGATAAACTCTCATATTTATCGTCTCCTTGAATTACATTTCTTATTACTACTATGTTATACCATTCCTTATTTATTTTGTCAAGAATTAAAATGATTATTTATCTATATTTTTTCCATGTTCACAAAACTCTTTTATTTCGCACTCATTACACTTTGGTCTTCTAGCTATACATTTATCCCTTCCTTGTAATATAAGGTAGTGTGAAAAATCTATCCAGTCTTTTTTAGGAACTATTTTCATCAGGTCTTGTTCAATTTTTATAGGATCATCATTTTTTACCAATCCAATAAGATTAGATAATCTTTTTACATGAGTATCAACAGTTATCCCATCTGCTAATCCCCATACTTCACCTCTTACCACATTGGCTGTTTTTCTTCCTACTCCTGCAAGTTCTATAAGCTTATCCATATCCTTTGGTATTTCTCCATTGTATTTAGAAAGAAGCTGCTGACTGCATAATTTTATATTTTTAGCTTTATTTCTAAAAAAACCTGTACTTTTTATCATTTCTTCTATTTTTTCTACTGGAAGAGCTGCAAATCCTTCAGGAGTATTAACCTTTTTATACATTTCTTTTGTAACAATATTTACTCTTACATCTGTACACTGAGCTGAAAGAATAACAGCTACAAGAAGTTCAAAAGGTGTTTTATAATCTAATGCACATTTAGGATCTCCAAATTTTTCATGGAGTTTTTCAAGTATCTTTTTTACTTTTTCTTTCTTAGTCATAATTTTTCCCTCTAAAGTTTTCACTTTCTTCTCAAATAAAATATGTTCAGTTCCATTATACTCTTCTATTTTTTTTCTTTTAAATCCAATTTTAAGAAATACTTTTTGTGATATTTCATTTTCTTCTAATACATATGCTGATATTTTTTTTATATTTGGTTTTTCAAAACAGAGTTCATTGATACTATTGATAATAACAGTTTCTGAATATCCTTTTCCTCTTATACTTTCTACAAGATATACACTTATAGCAGCAGTTTCCTCATCTAATTCAAATTTTACAGTTCCTAGAAATTCTCTACTCAAACTTTCTATAGTATAAAAAAGATACGAAGGGGAATTGATAACAAAACTATACCATCTTCTATGAGCTTCCCACTGCTCCTTTTCATTATCTGAATAGTATTTTTTTACATAATTTAAATGGATATATCTATAAATATCTGGTATATCTTTATCCATCATTTTTCTCAATATTATCTCAATCAATAAACTCACCTTTGACTATTTTAAAACTACTTTATGATATTTTTTCTTTCCTATTTTTACAAGAAATTCTCCATTAGCGAAAAGATCTTTTGTTATAGGCATAGTAAAATCCGTTACTTTACTATCTCCTATATTTAATCCATTTTGTTGAACTAATCTTCTACCTTCACTTTTAGTTTTTAATATTCCTTTTTCTACTAGAAAATCTATAAGTCCAATTCCTAAAACTGCTTCTTCTATTTCTACTGAAGGAACACTGCTCATATCCTGTCCTCCACCGAATAAAGCCTCTGCAGCTGTTTTAGCTTTAAGAGCTTCTTCTTCTCCATGAATCATCTTTGTAATTTCAAAAGCAAGTATTTTTTTAGCCTCATTTATTTCTGCACCTTCTAATGCACTTAATCTTTTTACTTCATCCATTGGAATGAATGTTAATAATGAAAGACATTTTTCTACATCTGCATCATCAACATTTCTCCAGTATTGGTAAAATTCATAAGGAGATGTTTTTTCTGGATCTAGCCACAAAGCTCCTTTTGCAGTTTTCCCCATCTTCTTCCCTTCACTGTTAGTAAGAAGAGTACAAGTCATTGCAAAAGCTTGTTTTTGCTCTTTTTTTCTAATAAGTTCTACTCCTGCAATCATGTTAGACCATTGGTCATCTCCACCAAGTTGCATAGTACAACCATGTTTTTGATTTAATACAAGAAAGTCATATCCTTGCATCAACATATAGTTAAATTCAAGGAAAGAAAGTCCAACTTCCATTCTAGATTTAAAACATTCAGCTGCAAGCATTCTATTTACAGAAAAATGTGCTCCTATATCTCTTATAAAATCTATATAATTAAGTCCTAATAACCAATCTGCATTATTTTCAAGTATAGCTTTACCATCTGAAAAATCTATAAACTTTTCCATTTGTTTTTTTATAGCTGCTACATTGTGAGCAATAGTTTCTTTGGACATCATAGTTCTCATGTCAGTTCTTCCACTTGGATCCCCTATCATAGCTGTTCCACCACCAAGTAGAGCTATTGGTCTATGCCCATGTTTTTGCATATGAGACATAAACATCATAGCAATAAAATGTCCTACATGCAGACTGTCTGCTGTTGGGTCAAAACCTATATAAAAAGTAACTTTCTCTTTTCCTAATATTTCTCTCATCTCTTCTTCATGAGTGAATTGTTTTAAGTATCCACGTCCTACTAATACATCAAATACGTTTTCCATCTCGTCCTCCCTTGTTTTTTCTATATTATTTTAACACAAAGCCCTTTATTTTTAAAGAAAAATAAAAGCCTATTGATTGTATCAACAGGCTTTTTCTATCTATTAATACATCTCCCTTACTATTAAACTGCATAACAAAAGGGATTTAGTTACCTAAATCCTAGTTACAGTAATAGTATGAAGATGTTATGAATACATTATTCTTATTAAACATTTTTGACCTCTGTGTACTTTATTTTTTAAATTTTATCATGTTTTTCTTATTTTTTCAAATTTTAATTACTTCATATTATTTTATAAAAGTAATTTTCAAATAAAAAAGAGCTCTCAAGTTCCTTGAAAGCTCAATATTGCACATTTATCTTTGAATTCCTGGATAAGCCCACATTCCTGCAGCTCTCATCATATCTCTATAAATAACTAATTTTTCATTATTAGATACTTTATGTGCTTCTTGTAAAGTTGGATAGTCTAAATATACTAGATTATCCATAACTGAAAGATTTAATCCTTCACTTACTGCCATTTCTTTAAAAACAGCCAATCCTCTTCTCATATGACTTGCACTGCTTATTAAAGTCATATTTTCTGTTCCTAATTTTTTCATAATTTCTACTGAATAAAGTGCATTTCCAACTGTATCTTTTGCTTGGTCTTCAATATGGACTTTACTAGGATTTACTCCTTTTTCTACTAACCATTTTTTCATAAGATATGCTTCTGTTACTCCACCTTTTGGAACTCCACCAGTTACTATTATCTCAGCATTAGGATTTTTTCTATACATAGCAAGTCCTTGCTCCAATCTTCCTATCAACGGTTCTTTCATTACCCCATTTTCTCCTAGAGCATATCCTAAAATAACAATCGCATAATTTTCTAAATTTAAAGATTCTGGTTTTACTTTTAAAATAGTATTCATATAGTTATCTGTTCTGTCAAATCTTTCTACAAATTTCTTAGTCATTTCTGGATAAATTTTTTCCATAGCTGCTATTGTATTAGTGTAAGTATTATTATCTCCTAACGCTCTGCTATATCCAGCCAACAACATATTTGCATCAAAACTTTCTGGATATATTTTTATTATTTCTTTATATGTTGCTAATGCTTCTTGTATTTTGCTCTGAAGTACCTGAGTTGTTGCTATTCCAAACCTCAAGTCTAATCTATTTGGGTCAAGCATACTTGCTTCCCTAAAAGAATTTTCAACAACATCATACTTTCCTTTTAATGTTATCCCTTTAAAAAATTCTTTTTCTACTTTTTGTAAATCCCCGCCATTCCAATAATAATATATTCCAGTTTGAGTATATTCATTTATTTTTTTCTGATCTTCAAAAGTTTTTGTTGAAGTACATCCTGCTAAAGATAATACAGCTAAAATTCCTGCTATTAATTTTATTTTATTCATATCTAATCACCTCTAATATAGTATTGATTATAATAGGAATTTTAACATATTTCCTATATTTCTTCAATTAAATCACAAATTTTTATTTCATATTTTTATAAAAAAATGCTATAAAAATTCAAAAAAAAGGAACAGAAATTTCTTCCTGCTCCTTAGTTAATTATTATACTTATTTTACTTTTTCCAAAGCTTTATCTAAGTCAGCTATTATATCCTCTACATTTTCCAATCCTACTGACAATCTTACTAAACCTTCTGGTATTCCTGCTTCTTTTAATTCTTCACTTGTGTAAGCAGAATGAGTCATAGAAGCTGGATGCTGTATCAATGTTTCAGTATCTCCTAAGCTTACTGCCAATGCACACATTTCAACATTATTTAGCAATGTTTTTCCTGCTTCAAATCCTCCTTTAAGTTCAAATGACATTATTCCTCCAAACCCTGTCATTTGTTTTTTAGCAATCTCATATCCCTCATGATCTTTCAGTCCTGGATAATAAACTTTTTCTACTTTAGAATGAGCATTTAAATATTCAGCAACCTTCATTGCATTTTCACAATGCCTTTGCATCCTTATTTCAAATGTTTTTAATCCTCTTATTATAAGATGAGCTTCTGTTGGTCCTAATACTGATCCTGTCATATCTTTTATTCCAAAAAGCTTTACTTCTGTTATAAGTTCTTTACTTCCAACTGCAAACCCTGCTATTACATCTCCATGTCCATTTAAATACTTAGTTGCTGAATGAACCACTATATCTGCTCCTAACTGTAAAGGTTTCTGCAAATAAGGAGAAGCAAATGTATTATCTACCACCACTTTTGTATATTCATTTGTGTGAGCTATTTTCGCTATTTCTTCTATATCAGATATTTTTAAATTTGGGTTTGCTGGTGTTTCCAAATATACAACTCTTGTATTTTTCTTCATTGCTTTTTTAACTGCTTCAAGATCTGAAGTATCTAAAAATTCAACTTCTACTCCATACCTAGTCATCCCATGGCACAATAATGCAAATGTACATCCATATAATATTTTATCTGCTATTACATGATCTCCAGCTCTCAACAGTGTCCAAAGCACAGATGAAATAGCCCCCATTCCTGAAGATGTAGCTGCTGCTGCCTCTCCACATTCTAATGCTGCTATTTTCTCTTCTGCTACTGCTGTTGTAGGATTTCCAAGTCTAGAGTATATATACCCCTCCTCTTTTCCTGCAAATCTTGCTCCACCTTGCTCTGTTGAGTCAAATACGAATGTAGAAGTTTGGTATATTGGAGTAGATAGAGCTCCAAATGGATTTTTACCTTGTCCTGCATGGATAGCTATTGTTCCTATTCCCTTATTTTTTAAGTCTTTCATTACTCCCCTCCATAAATTTTAAAATAATCTTGATTAGTACTATTGATTTAATTTCTATTCTCTTATTCCATTAGGATTTTTCTCAATAAATTCCTTCTCTTCTTTTGTACGTAGCAATCCAAACTGAATAGTTATACAAGTTGTTATTATTAAAGCAAACATATAAAACATATATTTTAATACAGCCATTGGTGATACATCTGAAAGCCCTGTAACTATAAGCATACCTCCATCATATGGTGTCAATGCAATAAATGCACATGCAAATATATCTATAAGACTTGCAAGACGTTTGGGAGCAATTCCATAATTTTTTCCTATTTCCTTAGCTATAGGAGCTGATATAATAATAGCAATTGTATTATTTACAAGAGCTGCTGATAAAAGTCCTGAAAGAAGTCCAATTCCATATTCTGCTCCTTTACGTTCCTTAATCCTAGATACTATACTGTTTACTAACCAGTCTACTCCACCATAATACTTTATCAATCCTATAAGCCCTGAAATTAATATTGCAACAATAGTGATACTGAACATATCTTCCATTCCTCCACCTATTGCACCTACCCACTCTAAGAAACTTACACTTCCCTCTCCAATACCTATAACTCCTGTCATTGCTATACCTATAAATAACACCCCTGCCACATTGAATCCCATTAAAGCTGCTATCAATACCACTATATATGGAATTACACGAAGTAGATAAAAGGGATGTTCCCCTGTTATAACCCCAGCTCCTCCAAATGCCCAGTATCCTATTATTGCAATTATAGCTGCTGGAAGAGCTATAAAAAAGTTCATCTTAAATTTGTCTTTCATTTCTGAACCTACACCTTTCGCAGCAGAAATTGTAGTATCTGATATCATTGAAAGGTTATCTCCAAAATATGCTCCCCCAATAACAGCAGCACATGTCAAAGGCAGATTTAATCCTGCTGCTTGAGCTACCCCTATTGCTATTGGAGCCATAGCTGCAACTGTTCCCATAGATGTTCCTATTGCAGTAGAAATAAAACATGATATAAGAAATACTCCAGGAACAAGAGCTGCACTTGGAATAAATGTAAGTCCAAGGTTAACTACTGATTCAACTCCACCCATTGATTTTGCTGCTCCTTGGAATCCACCTGCTAAAAGATAAATCAATCCTATAAGGATAACACCTGCATTTCCTGCATTTTCAGAAAATATATCTATCTTCTTTTCAAGTTTCATTGATTTGTTCATAATCAATGCCACAGCTATACCTATAAGAAGAGCAACATGCCTAGGAAATTTTTTAAACGCTCCATCTACTCCCATAAATGTGAACATAAGTCCACTTCCTATATACAAAGCTAAAAATACTAACAAAGGTAAAAATGCTATCGCGCCATATTTTTTTTCTCCATTTTTTTCGTTCATAAATTAAACCTCCCCTAATCTTTTTATCTTTTTTCTCTCCATTTTTTTATTCCCTTTTCTATCCTATTCATTCCTTCTTCTACCATGTATCTCGGACAAGCTATATTCATTCTTTCAAAACCTATTCCATTTTCACCAAACCAATATCCATCATCTAATGCTATTTTACATTCCTCCTGCATAAATTTTGACAATTCTTCTTTAGATAATCCTAAAGCAGAAAAATCAAGCCACATAAGATAAGTTCCTTCAGGTTTTTTAACTTTTACTTCTGGTATTTTTTCTTCTACAAATTTAATTACATAATCCATATTTCCGTTTAGATGTTCAATTAGTTGATCTACCCACTCATCGCATTTTTCATATCCAGTTTCAAAAGCTACTAGACTAAATGGACTATTTCTTTTTATATCCAATATTCCAAGCTCATTATCAAATTTCTCCCATTCTTCTCTTCTTGGAAATGTTACAAATGAAGCTTGAAGCCCTGCTATATTAAATGTTTTAGTTGGTGAAAAACAAGTAATAGTATTGTCCTCTATTTCTTTTCCAAGAGAAGCTACTGGTATATGTTTATATCCTGGCATTACCATATCTCTCCATATTTCATCTGCAATAACTCTTACTTTATATTTTAAGCATAAATCAGACATCTTTTGAAGCTCTTCTCTTCTCCATACTCTTCCCACTGGATTATGAGGACTACATAAAATAAATAAATTAACATTTTCATCAGAAATTTTTTGCTCAAAATCTTCAAAATCTATTGTATAATATCCAGTATCATCTTTTACTAACTTATTTTCTATTACTTCTCTTCCATTATCCTTTATTGTAGCTGCAAATGGATAATATACAGGACTTTGAATAAGTATTTTTTCTCCTGGCTTTGTCATTCCTCTCACTAATAAAGAAAGTGTAGGCACAACTCCTGGACTATTTATAAGAGTAGCAGGATCAATCTTATATCCAAATCTTCTTTCCAACCAATCTGCTGCTGCTTTATAATAAGAATCCGGTCTATATACATAACCAAATATTCCTTGTTCTACCTTTTCTCTCATAGCATCTATTATCTCAGGAGCTGTTTTTAAGTCCATATCTGCTATCCACATTGGCCATAAATCATTTGATATAAATTTTTTTCCCATCTCCTCCCATTTAGCTGCATGATTTCCTGTTCTGTCAATTTTTTCATCAAAAGAATATTTCATTTTTCCTCCTTACAGAAACAACTTACATATTTTTTTTAATGCATAGCAATTTTTTAATTCATATATTATAATACAACTATAAACTGTTATACCCTTTTAGTCAATATATATAACTGTTGAAACCGATATACAACAGTTTGTATTTTTGATATAAATGTCTTTTTTACGTATTTTAAGCTCTATTTTCAAATGTTGATAACTGTTTTAATATCTGTTGTATAACACTTTTTGATTTTTATTCACATCAAACATTTTTAATTTATATAAAACAGTTAGAAATTAAAGGGGGAAGATTTTTATGAAACTTAATTTTATAATCTACAAAGATTCACCTCATAAAATTTACTTGCAGCTGTATGATTCTATAAAAAATATGATAGAAACTGGGGAAGCTCTTCCCAATGAAAAGCTTCCATCTATAAGACAGATAGCTATTAAATTTGACATAAACACCCTTACTGTATTAAAGGCATATGATCTTCTTGAAAAAAATAATTATATCTATAAGCTTTCTGGAAAAGGCTGCTTTGTAAAAGAAAAAAATAAACTTATATCAAGTACTCAAAAGCCCGTCATAAATAATTTTGCAATAATGAATAAAGATATAAATTTTGCCAGTGCTACTCCTGCAGCAAATCTTTATCCTGTTGATATATTTCAGGAAATTATAAATGATATATTTAGTAATTATGGAGAAAAAGCTTTTAATTATTTTAATACTCAAGGACTTTTAGAATTAAGAGAAACAATTACTGAAAAGCTTAAAAATAATAATATTTATACTTCTCCAAATAATATTCAAATAGTTTCTGGTTCTCAACAAGCTCTTGATTTAATAAAAAAAATTATATTGAAGAGAAAAACCACTACAGTAGTTGCTGCAAATCCAACATACTATGGAGCTATAAATACTTTTTCTGAAATAGCTAAAATGATAAGTGTCCCTTTAGAAGAAGATGGAATAAATATAGAAGAGTTAGAAAAAATTCTTCAAAAAAATAAAGTAGATTTTATATATACTATGATAAATTTTGAAACTCCTACTGGAATTTCATGGTCAACAGAAAAAAAGAAAAAAATACTTGAACTCTCAGAAAAATATAATTTCACTATTATAGAAGATGATTGTCTTTCTCCTTTGTATTATTATAATAATGTTACAATTCCCTTAAAAGCTATGGATAAAAAAAATAAAGTAATTTATATAAATTCTTTTTCAAAACTTATAATGCCTGGATTAAGGCTTGGATATATGATCGTACCTAATAATTTAATTTCAGATATAATAGCTGCAAAGTTTTCTGCTGATATATCATCTTCTGGCTTATTTCAAATGGCACTTCATTTTTTCATTAAAAAAGGCTATTTAGAACCCAATATTGAAAAATTAAAAAAAGCATTTAAGGAAAAATATGAACTTACATTGTCCCTTTTACAAGAAATAAAAGAAATTGAACTTCCATATATTCCACAAGGAGGATTATATATATGGATAAAATTGCCAAAAGGTCTCAATTCAAATGTTTTTTATAATATATTGAAAGAAAGACATGTTTCTATACTTCCTGATTCTGTATTTTATATAAATGATGAACAGGAAAATAATCATATTCGTTTAAGTTTTGCTGCTGTTACAAAAGAAGAGATAGTAAGGGGAATAAAAATAATAAAAAAATCTTTAGAGGAGTTTTCACAAAAAAAGGATTTCTTATTTAAAGAAGACTTTATGTCTATCTTAATAAGATAAGTTTTTATAATTATTATTATAAATTTTATAAATTCTATTTTTAAAAAAGTATCGTATTATTATGGTACTTTCTTTATTTTTTAGTACATAAAGTTCATTAGCTTAAAAAAACATAAAAAAAATTTATGTTTTTTTAAATAATGATTATATTCTTAAATACTTTTTAAATCTAATTTCATATTTTCCCAGCATTTTATTACTAAAAAAAAAGTATTGCACAAAATATAATCCCATGCTAAAATTTTGAAATAAAATTTAAAAAAAAGAGCACGTGTTTCTTTATAATAAAAATATATTTTTATTTATAAGGAGGATAAAAATGAAAAGTATGCTAGAAACTTTTGGGATTAACTATTTTTCTGAACTTGATCTGAAAAGTAGGGTGCCTGGAACAATATTCAAAAAATTTAAATCTGCTCAACTTGGAGAGGGTGAACTGTCTTCAGAAGTCGCAGATGTAATCGCATCTACTGTTAAAAACTGGGCTATTGAAAATGGTGCCACTCACTTTACCCACTGGTTCCAACCTCTTACTGACCTCACTGCTGAAAAACATGAATCTTTTATCTCTATTTCTTCTGACGGAACAATTCTATCTCAATTTTCTGGAAAATCTCTTATTAAAGGTGAAACTGATACTTCTTCTTTCCCAAATGGTGGACTGCGTTCGACTTTTGAAGCTCGTGGTTATACTGCATGGGATACAACTTCTCCAATGTTCTTAAAAGGTGAGGGAATCTCTAAAACTCTTTATATTCCTACTGCTTTTGTTGGATATAATGGAGAAGCTCTTGATAAAAAAGTTCCTCTTTTGAGATCAATAAAAGCTATTGAAACTCAAGCTTTAAGAATTCAAAAGCTGCTGGGTGATACAAAAACTACACATATTGATGTTACTTTAGGAGTGGAGCAGGAATACTTTCTAGTTGATAAAAAATTCTGGGACAAACGTCTTGATCTTTCTTTAGCTGGAAGAACTCTTTTTGGTAATCTTCCACCAAAAGGTCAGGAAATGAATGACCATTATTATGGAACCATAAAAGAAAGAGTTGAAGTCTTTATGGCCGAACTTGATAGCGAACTTTGGAAAATAGGAGTTATTGCCAAAACAAAACATAATGAAGTTGCTCCTAATCAATTTGAACTTGCTCTTATGTTTGCATCAGCAAATGTGGCTGTAGACCAAAATCATCTTGCTATGGATACAATTAAAAAAGTTGCCAACAGACATCAATTAACAGCTTTACTTCATGAAAAACCATTCCAAGGTATCAATGGTTCTGGTAAACACTGCAACTGGTCCCTTTTAACTAATACAGGAATAAATATTTTTGATCCAGATACTCTTGCAAAAGATAATATGCAATTCCTTCTCTACATAATGGCTGTAGTTGAAGGAATAGACAGATATGCTGATATATTAAGAGCATCTACTGCTACTCCAGGAAACGATCATAGACTTGGAGGTCATGAAGCCCCTCCAGCTATTATTTCCATATTCTTAGGAGAACAATTACAGCAGCTTTTAGAAAATATAGAAGATATTGATACTTCTTCCACTGAAGAAGGAATGATAGATATTGATATTCATATACCTAAAATACCAAAAGATTTTTCAGATAGAAACAGAACTTCACCTTTTGCATTCACAGGAAATAAATTTGAATTTAGAATGCCAGGTTCAAGTGCTTCTCCTTCAACTCCAGTATTTGTTTTAAATACTATTGTTGCTGATATATTGAGAGAATATGCTGATTCTTTATCTGAAAATGCATCATCAAAAAACATAAATACATCTATAATCAAATTAATAAAAGACAGATATAAAAAACATAAAAGAATAATCTTCAATGGAAATGGGTATGAGGGTTCTTGGATAGAACAGGCTGAAGAACTTGGACTTTCTAATTTAAAAAATACTATTGAAGGACTTCCAGTATATACTAAAGAGGAAACTATAGCATTGTTTGAAAGAAATGGTATTCTTACTAGAGAGGAAGTTTATTCAAGATATAAAATTTACTGTGATAGATACAATAACCAATCAAATATTGAAATAACAACAGCTGTTAGAATGGCAAGAAATGAAATATATCCATGCATTACAAAATACATTAATAATATTTCTCAAATGATTAATAATGTAAGAACAGCTCTTGGAGAAGAAGAATTCATACAATATGATAAAGAACACCTTATAAAAGTAATTGGTTATAAAAATCGTTTAAAAGATACTATAACAAAATTAAATGAAGGTACAAAAAAAGCATTCTCTATTTCAGACTGCTATAAAAAAGCCGTTTACTATGATACTGAACTTATTCCTATACTTAATGAAATGAGAGTCATTGTAGATGAACTTGAATTATTAATAGAAAAATCGGTATGGCCTATTCCTTCATATTTTGATTTATTATTTAATCTTTAAAAAATTTCATTTTGTTTTTAACACACTTCAATATAATATAATAAAAGAAGCTGGCATAAGCCAGCTTCTTTATATTATATCCCCCTGTATTTTCCATTTAAATAATCATATGCTATCTTAGAAAATGCTGCTGCTCCCATTTTTATTACTTTTTCATCTACATTAAATTTAGGATTATGAAGTGGATATTGTGTATCTTTCTCCTCATTTGCACTTCCTACTATCATATATGTAGCTGGTATATTTTCACTGAAGAAACAGAAATCATCTCCACCTATTTTAAAGCTCTGGTTTACAACAAACCCTTTATTAAAAACATCTTTTACACTATCTCTCACAGCTTCTATCACTTCTGGTGTGTTATATACAGGAAAAGTCTTTCCTCTATATGAAAATTCACATTTCACTCCATATATTTCACTTATATTTTTTATTATTTTGTCTATTTGTTCTTTTACAAATTCACGATTATGTTTGTGTAAAGTTCTTACTGTTCCTGCAATTACTGCTTCATTTGGAATAATAGCATCATATGTTCCTGCATTGAATCTGCATATCTGTACCACACATGGCTCTAATGGTGACACTTTTTTAGGTATGAGATTCAAGAGATTATATGCTTCTACTGCTGGAAGTATAGGATCTATACTTTTAGACGGAAATGAACCATGTCCTCCCTTTCCTATAAACTTTATTTCAAAAAAATCTGGATATGAACTTACAGGTCCTGGTTCTATAGAGGCAGTTCCTATTTTTTCATTAGGTTCCACATGCATTCCAATCACATAGTCTACTTTTGGATTTTCCAGTATTCCATCTTCCACCATTAAATCTGCACCACCTACTGTTTCTTCTGCTGGCTGAAAACAGAGTTTTACATTTCCATTAAGTTCATCTTTTAATTGAGATAATATTTTTGCTGCTCCTAATAAAGCAGCAGTATGAACATCATGCCCACATGCATGCATTTTTCCATTTACCTGTGATTTATACTCTATATCATTTTCTTCGCTCATAGGAAGAGCATCTATATCAGCTCTTATCATTATTGTCTTTCCAGAAGGATTTTTACCATATATCATTCCCTGTATCCCTGTTTTGGCAAATCCTCTTTTCACTTCTATTCCTAATTTTTCCAATTCAGCTGTTATAAAATCTGAAGTATCAGTTTCCTGCCCACCTAGCTCTGGATTTTTATGTATTTTTCTACGATTTTCTATCATTTCATCAGCATATTTTTCTGCTAATTCTATTATTCTATCCATTTTATCCTCCCATTCTTATCCTAACTGAGTATTTTGCTTCTCTAACAAGTCAGCTTCTTTTTCCTCTTTAGTTTTCATAAGTCCAAATTGGATAGTTATTATAGTACAAATTCCTAAAAATACCTGATAGAAAGAAAAACTTATTATTTCTATTGGAGAAACTGACGCCATAGATGTTATAAGAAGCATTCCTCCAGCATGTGGAGCCAAACATAATATTACACAACTGAATATATCCAATAAACTAGCAGTTCTTTTTGGAGCTATTTTGAATTTTTCTCCTACTTGTTTAGCTATTGGAGAAGCGATTATAATAGCAATAGTATTGTTTACAAGACAAAAAACCAATACTGATACTAAAACAGCTATACTATATTCTGCACCCTTACGAGTTTTTATATTTCCAGTAAGTTTCTGCACAAGCCACTCTATTCCACCATATTCTTTTATTAATCCAATAAGTCCTCTAATAAGAATAGCCATAATAGTTACATTCATCATTCCATCCATACCTTTTGCTACTGACTGGAAAAATGTTACAAAAGTCATACTTCCTGTTACAAATCCTACTGCTCCAGCAAATAATATTCCTCCAATAAGAACTGTGAATACATTTATTCCTGCTACAGCTGCTACAAGTACTGCCAAATATGGAACCACCTTTATTAAATTATAGTTCAATTCTCCTTCAATCTGTCCAGCTCCTCCTACTATTGTAAAAGCTATAATTGTTGCTATTGCTGCTGGTATAGCAATTAAAAAGTTCATTCTAAACTTATCTTTCATTTCACAGCCTACTCCTCTAGTAGCTGCAATTGTAGTATCTGATATAACTGACAGATTATCTCCAAACATAGCCCCACCTAAAACTGCTGCCAATGTTATTGCTGGATTTAATCCTACTTTTTCTGATATTCCCAATGCAATTGGAGCAACTGCAACAAGTGTTCCTGTTGAAGTTCCCATTGCTGTTGATATAAATGCCGATATTACAAACAATCCTGGAACTAAAAACTGTTTTGGAACAAATGTAAGTCCAAGATTTACAACAGAATCTACTCCTCCCATTCCTTTTGCTACCCCTGCAAAAGCTCCTGCCAAAAGAAAGATAAGAGCCATCATCATAACTCCACTTTCTCCAGAAGTTGTTGTGAATATATTGATTTTATCATCTAATTTCATTTTTCTATTCATAGCGAATGCTATGATAACCCCTATAAGCAATGCCGCATGTCTTGGAAGCTGATTAAATGGACTAGCTACTCCTCTAGCTGAAAAAAACATTCCTCCACCTAAATATATTATCAAAAATATAACCAGTGGAATAAACGCCCATCCCCCATAATTCTTTTTTTCTCCTTCTGTTTTCTTGTTCATAATTATAACCCCCTTATTATAAAAAAATAATTGCTTCTAGCCTCCTTTTTATATATTTTAGCTAAATATTTATTCCCCTATTATTTATTAATATATAATATAGCCTTTCATTATTTATTCGTCAAGAGCTATAACTGTTTAAACCGATATACAACAGTTTAATTTTTACAATATTTTGTATCTTTATCGTACTTTAAGGCTATCTTTGATATATAAAATAAAAAAACAACTGTTGTGTAACACTTTTGATTCTCTTCATATAGTTATAGTTTTAAAAAGCGATTAAAAAAGAGAACCACTTTTGATTCTCTTCTCCATTTTATTTCAATATATTTTCTATCTTCATTATCTCATCTTCTGAAAAATATAAATTCTGAATAGTTTTTACATTATCTTCTATTTGTTCTGGTCTACTTGCTCCTATCAGTACACTTGTTACTTCTTTTTTTCTCAATACCCATGCAAGTGCCATTTGTGCCATGCTTTGATTTCTATTTTCTGCTATTTCATTCAGTTTTTTTACTTTTAGCAGTTTTTCTTCATCAAGATAACGTTCTGCTATGGTAGTCCCTATTCTTGCTGCTCTTGAATCAGAAGGCACATCATTGATATACCTATTAGTTAAAGCTCCCTGTGCTAAAGGGCTGTAACATATGCACCCTGTTCCTGAGTTTTCCAATACTTCAAATAATTTTTCTTCTGCCCATCTCTCAAACATATTATATCTGATTTGATTTATAAGACATGGAACTTTTAATTCATTAAGTATTTTTATAGCTTTCTCTGCTTCTTCAGCTTCATAATTAGAGATTCCTACATACAAAGCTTTCCCCTGTTTCACTATATCAGCAAGAGCAGTCATAGATTCTTCTAAAGGTGTTTCTGAATCAGGTCTGTGATGATAAAATATATCTACATATTCCAGACCCATTCTTTTTAGGCTCTGATCTAAACTTGCCATGATATATTTTCTTGAACCTCCATCTCCATAAGGTCCTGGCCACATATCATACCCTGCTTTTGTAGATATTATCATCTCATCTCTATAACTTTTCAAATCAGATTTTAATATTCTACCAAAATTTTCTTCAGCAGAACCATCTGCTGGTTTTCCATAATTATTGGCTAAATCAAAATGTGTTATTCCAAGGTCAAAAGCTTTGAACAATTTTTTCTTTTGAATCCCTAAAGGTGTTTCTTCTCCAAAATTCTGCCATAATCCTAAGGAAATGACAGGAAGATAAAGTCCACTATTCCCACACTTTCTATATTTCATATTATCATATCTTTTTTCATCAGCTTTATAATTCATGCTCTTCTCCTTATAGCCCTTCTTCCATAACTACTTGAGGTACTACTTCTATCTCCAGTTCTGCAAGACTTGCTCTTACCAAAATAACCTTGTATTTATCTCCAATACTGTATATTTTTCCACCATCTATATCTTTCATTACATATTCTCTATCATCAAATTCATAGTAATGTTTAGCTGCCACCACATCCCAGAAACATTCTACATGTTCTTCAGTTTCAAAGAATACTCTCTTATTACTAAATCCAACAATAGTAGCTTCATATTCCTCTCCAACTTTATCTATCATATATTCTACAAGCTTAATTTTTACACTTTCATCTTCTACTTTCATAGCTGCTCTCTCTGTTTTTGATATATGAGTACATATTTGTGGAAGTTCTTCTGCATTTTTAGCTATCACTTTTTTACTTGGATATCCATGAAGAACAGAATTCAATATTCTATGAACAGTCAGGTCTGCATATCTTCTGATTGGTGAAGTAAAATGTGTATAGTATCCAGATGCCAGTCCAAAATGCCCCAAATTATCAACTGTATATCTTGCCTGTTTCAATGCCATAAGTATAAGCTTATGTACAAGAAGATTTATTCCTCTTTCCTTTGAATCTTCAATTATTTTTTGGAATTTTTTAGGATGTATTTCATCTAAGGAATGTATTCTATATTTAAATTTACTTAATGTTTCATTTAGATTTTTTATTCTTTCAGGATCTGGTTTTTCATGTGTTCTATATACTGATGGTATTTCCAGCCAGAAAAGTTTTTCAGCTACAGTTTCGTTAGCTGCTATCATAAAATCTTCTATTATTCTTTCAGACTCTCCTCTTTCTCTATTCTTAATGTATTTTACTTTTCCATTTTCATCAAGAACTAATTTTATTTCAGGAAGATCAAAATCTATGCTTCCTCTGTTATATTTTACCTGTCTGATTATTTTAGAAAGTTCAAGCATTTCCATTACCATATCTTTTATATCTGCATACTCTTTTAAAGCTTCCTCTTCTCCTGCTATCATTCTATTGACATTAGTATATGTCATTCTTCTTACACTTTTAATTACAGATTTATAAGTATCAGAATCTACTACTTTACCATTTTGGTCTATTTCCATTTCACAAGTAAATGTAAGTTTATCTTCATCAGGATTTAAAGAACATATTCCATTAGATATTTCTTTAGGAAACATAGGAAGTACTCTATCTACAAGATATACTGAATTTCCTCTTTTAAAAGCCTCCTGGTCTAACATAGAGCCCTCTGGTATATAGTATGATACATCAGCTATACTTACTATCAGCTTATAATTGCCATTTGGAAGTTTTTTTACATAAACAGCATCATCTAAATCTTTTGCATCATCTCCATCTATTGTTATTATAGAAAGATTTCTCAAATCTTTTCTTTTTGCTATTTCATCTTTTGGTATAGTTGTTGCTATACTTCTTGCCTCTGCTAATACGGGTTTAGAAAAAGTTTCTGACATTCCCTCTCTTACAATAAGAGCTTCAATCATGTTATTTGTATTATATGGGTCACCAATTACCTCAATAATTTCTCCTTCAGGTTTCTTTTCATTAGTTCCCCATGAAGTTATCTTTACTACAACAAGCTGTTGATTTTTAGCATCTTTCATCATTCGATATGGAATATATATATCCTTTCCAAATGAATGTGTGGGAGTTACAAATCCAAAATTTTCATTTCTTTGCAGTATTCCTACTATTGTATCTCTTTCTCTACTTATTACTTTTACTACTTCTCCCTCTTTTTTCTTATCACCATTGAGCCCTGATGTTATTTTTACTAATACAGTATCTCCATCTAGTGCTGAATTAAAATGAGGTTTTGGAATAAATATTCCTTCATCAGCAGTATCAACAAAAGCAAATCTATCTTTTATTATACTGAAAGTCCCCTTTACAAATCCAAGATTTTCAGGAATATTATATTTCCCTCTATTATTCCTCATAAGATCTCCATCTTCTATCCACTTTTCAAGTATTTCTCTATTTTCCTTTTTATTTTTAAGGGACCACCCTAAAAGTTTTGTTATTTCGTCTAATTTTAATCCTTTTCCTTTATCCATAAGTTGTTTAAGTCTTTCTAATTCTTTATCTAAATTCATTTTTCCTCCTTAATCTCTTCCTCTTTCAGCCATTCAAGCATATCTTCAGTATTTTTATGTATCTTTCCTTTTCTCTCTGTCAGATATTCTATTTTCTTATCAATTTCCAATATTATCCCTTTGTTCAAATCCTTTTCTACTTCTTTTCTAATTTCGTTAACAGCAGGATAATCTCTATTTTTTTCAATTCCATCTGCAATATATATTATTCTTCCTAAAAGGCTAAGTCCTCTTTTCCCAACAGTATGATATTTTATTCCATTGAGAATATCTTCATCTGTTATTCCAAATTCATTTCTCGCTATTACACACCCTGCAAATCCATGAAGTATCTCATTTATCTCCATATCCTCTTTTGAAAGTTCATCAGAAAAATTTTTTTGACATATATCTTTCATTTTATTTATTTGCATCTCCTTGGCTACATCATGCAGTATCGCCGCTATTCTGCATTTTTTTTCATCAGCTCCATATTTTTCTGCCAATTCTGCTGCTTTTTCCTCCACACCTAAGGTATGTATATATCTTTTTTCTCTCATTCTTTTTCTAACTTCTTCTCTTAATTTTTCCAGCATAACACTGCCTCCATCAAGTTAAATACATTTCATAGATTTTTGATTCCCATCAATTTAAGTGTATCATTTTATTCTCCCTTTTCAAAATTTTTTTAATAAAATATGAGAAAATAAAAAAACTGCACCTTCCATCTTAATTATCTAAGACTTTAGGTGCAATATAAAGTTAAAATTCTTTCTATTTTCATTTTTTATAAAATCATTAATTTATAATACTATATTTTTAAAAACCTGATATTTTTTTAAACTTTATACATTACTTATTTCTATATTTTTTAATATATTATTTAAAATTTTTAAATCAATACTCCCTGTAGTTTCAAGCATTGCATTTGTAGTTCCACAAGCTATTCCCAATTTAAAACTTTCCCTTAAACTTTTTCCTTCAGATATTCCATGGGCAAATCCTCCAATTACAGAATCACCTGAACCAACTGTGTTTTTAATTTCAACTTTTGGAAGAAAAGCTCTATATACTTCATTTTCAGTTACAAGAACAGCCCCGTTTCCTCCAAGTGTTACCATTACATTCTTCACACCTTTTTTTACAATTTTTCTTGCTGCTTCTATTATTTCATTTACAGTGCTGAATTTTTTATTAAACATATCTTCTAATTCATCTTGATTAGGTTTTATTAAAAAAGGTTTAGCTTCTATTCCCTTTATAAGAGTATCTCCACTTGTATCAAGAATAAATTTTATCCCTCTTTTAGAGGCTTCATTTATTAAAATATTGTATGAATCCTTTTGAATCCCATTTAGAATACTCCCAGAACCACATACTAATTTTACTCCACTTTCTAAAATAGAAATATATTTTTTTAAAAAGTTTTCAAAATCTTTTTCCTTTCCCTCTGCTGACTCAAGAAGTTCAGTTATTTTTCCTGTACTTTTATCAATAACAGCTATACATGTCCTTGTTTCAAAATCAGTTTTTATAAAATTATTTTTTATTCCATCTTTATCTAATTTTGATAAAAATAATTTTCCTGTATGCCCTCCTACAATTCCAGTAGCAAGAACATCTCCACCTAATTTTTTTATTATTCTACTTACATTTATTCCTTTTCCCCCAGCATTTTTTTCAATAGATATGGTCCTATTTATATTTCCCGTATCAAGTTTTTCAACATTATATCTTACATCTATTGCTGGATTAAGTGTAACTGTTAAAATTTTATTCATAATTATGCCTTCCCATTACTTCCACACATTAATATTTTTTCAATGGCAACTTTTTTCATTGATTCCTTAGCAGGTCCAAAATATTTTCTTGGATCACTTTCATTAGGATTATTTACCAATACTTGTCTTAAAGTTTCAGCAAAAGGCATTTTTAATTCTGTTGCAATATTAACCTTTGTTATCCCAATGTCTATTGCTTTTTTCACTTGATCTGCTGGCACCCCAGAAGCACCATGTAAAACCAAAGGAATATCCACCACTGATCTTATCTCTGCAAGTCTTTCAAAATCTAATTTTGGTTCTTCTTTGTACACTCCATGAGCTGTTCCAATTGCTACTGCAAGAGAATCTATTCCTGTTCTTTCTACATACTCTCTTGCTTGAGCTGGATTTGTATATTTACTGTCTTTATCATCTCTTATAAGATCATCTTCCTGACCTCCAAGTATTCCCAATTCGCCTTCAACTGTAACATCAAATTTATGGGCATAATCCACTACCTTTTTTACTTTAGCTATATTATCTTCAAAACTTAGATGAGAAGCATCAATCATTACAGATTTTGTTCCTATATCTATGGCATTTACTATTTCATCATAACTTTCATGATGATCCAGATGCATAGCTATAGGAATATCATATTTCTCAGAACATATTTCAACTAATTTTATAAAAAATTCTGCTCCTGCATATTTCATTGTTCCTGGAGTAGCTGCTACAATAATTGGTGATTTTAATTCTGCTGCTGCCTCTATTACAGTTTGAATTGTTTCCATGTTATGAACATTAAACGCTGGAACAGCATATTTTCTTTTTTGAGCATCTAATAATAATTGTCTTGTTGAAACTAACATTTTATATTCCTCCTAAAATTTTATTCTTCATATTTATGAATGATTACACCTTTTACAACTCTATTAACCTCTCCTGTAGGACAAGGATTATCTGGATTTATACCAAGCTTTGACGATTTTAAAAGAGAAATCATCTGTCCCCACAAAAGATACCCAAGTCCTGCTATTACTTCTTCCATCTCTCCTAATTTTTCATCATTAAAAGAAAAATAGTAATCAGAATTTTCTTTTACCTCATCATCATAAGCAGTATCTAAAACTATTACTTTCTTCTCTTTTTTCTCGTTTTTAAATTCTTTTAACAGATCAAGTTCATAAATTCTTGTATATTTATTATTTGACATCATACATACAATAGCCGTCTTATCATTTACTATTGATTTAGGCCCATGTCTAAATCCTAAAAAAGTATTATAGAAAGAAGCTACTTTACCCCCTGTAAGCTCTAAAACTTTTAATGATACTTCCTCTGCCAACCCTTTTAAAGCCCCATCTCCTAAATATACTATTCTTTCTATATCAAGATTTGAAATAGCATCTGCTCCACTTAAAATATTTTCTAAATTCTTTTCTACTATTTCTGCTACATAGTTCACTCTTTCTGCATAATATTTAAAATTTTCTCTTAATAGAATAAATATCCCTGCAACTACCATAGATGAAAAACTTCCTGTCATAGCAAATCCCTTATCATTTGTCCTCTCAGGCATTAATAACAAAAATTTATTATCTTTTTTTTCTGATATTTTTGCTAACTTTCCCTCTGAATTACAAGTTATGAATATATGATATATATTCTTCACCATTTTATCTGCTAACTCTACTGTTGCAACACTCTCTGGAGAATTTCCAGATCTAGCACAAGATATCAATATTATTGCAGTTTCTTTATCTAAGTATTGCTCAGGCATAGATACTATATCTGTAGTGGGAATTGATAGTACCTCTATATCCAATTTGCTGTTTATGTAAGAGCTTATTGTATTTCCTACAAATTCTGATGATCCTGCTCCAGTAAATATTACCTTGACCTTATTCCCTTTTATTTTCTCTAAAAATCTACTTATTTCTGGAAGTTTTTCTTTTATTAGTTGTATTTCTTCTTTCCAGATAGATGGCTGTTGGACTATTTCTCTCCATGTTATACAATTTTTAAATTCCATTTTTCTCCCCTTTATAATAAATTATTTTTTATTACTAATGCCGCTGCACCTTTTATTCCAGCTTCTTCATTTAATTCTCCAAAAGATATTTTAAGATTCTCCATAGTCATGCTGAGAGCATATTTTGATAAATGCTTTTTTATACCTCTCAACAAAATATCTCCTGCTCTGGAAACTCCTCCTGTAAAAATAATTATTTCAGGATTTACTATATTCAAAAGCATTCCAATTCCTTCTGCCATATATTCACAAAAAAAATCTACTATCTCTATTGAAAATTTATCTCCAGATTTTGCCATATCAAATATATCCTTTGCTTCTAATTTATTCAAATTCCCATTTATTCTTTTATATAATTCATTATTTTTATCTTGTTCTAATCTTCTTATTCCCTCACGCACTATTCCAGTAGCAGAGCAGTATGTTTCTAAACACCCAGTAAGACCACAGCCACACTTATATCCATTTTTATTTACTACTATATGCCCAATTTCACCAGCTGCACCAGCTGCTCCCTCTACTATTTTTCCATTTATTATTATTCCTGCTGCTACCCCTGTTCCTATAGGAATAGTTATACTATTTTTATATTCTCTACCTGCACCAAAAAGTGCTTCTCCTAAAGCAATAACTCTTACATCATTTTCTACTTTTACAGGTTTTTTAGATATTCTTTCCATAAGTTCTTTGGCAGGAAAATCATTTCCCCAAGAAAAATTTGCTGCTATTTTTACAATTGAATTATTTACCACAGGCCCAGGAATTCCCATTCCAACAGCTTCAATTTCACCTTCTGGAATTTTTGACTCTTCTGCTAATACTCTAACTGTATTCCATATTCTTATAAAAGTTTCTTCTCCACCATTTTTAGAATTTGTCTTTATACTTTTTTTCTTTAATATTTCAGCTTTTTCATTTAAAATCCCTATTTCTGTATTTGTTCCACCAATATCTATTCCAACAAAGTAAGCCATTTTATCCCTCCTTTCTTTAATTTTATTTTCTTTAAACATTTCTAAAATTCATTATGTTGTCCGTACCAATTTTAATCCCTTAAAAATCAGACTCTTAAGAGTCTGATCTTAATTATCTTCTAGCTCTACTTCAAATTCAAATTTATCTCCACGAAGAAAACTTATTGTATATTCTATTTTTTCTATTCCTGTATATGTCCATCTTTGAAGTTTTATAATTGGACTTTTCTCTTCTATTTCCAATATATCAGAAATTTTTTTATCTGCACTAAGAACTGAAAATCTTTCAGTTGCTTTACTAAAAGCTATCTTATATTTTTTATGTAAAACATCATATAAAGGTGCTGTCAAAATATCTTTTTTAGAGAAATTTAAAAACTTTTTAGATGGAAGATAAGTTTTTTCATACATAAATATTTCTCCATCAGCTAATCTTAGACGTATAAGTTCAAATGCTTTTTCATCTTTACTCAAATTTAATTCCTGTTCTATTTTTTCTCCAACTACTTTTTCTTTAAATGAAAGAATTTTTGACTCAGGAATTTTTCCTTGCTTTTTCATTTCCTCAGTAAAACTATAGAATTTTAAAAGTTTTTGTTTTAATACTCTTGCTGAAACAAAAGTTCCACAACCTTGAATCTTATATATGTACCCTTTTTTTTCTAAATATGCTATTGCCTGTCTTACTGTAGCTCTACTTAAATTATACTTTTCACAATACTCTCTTTCAGTAAGAATTTTATCATTTTCTTTTAAATTTCTACTTTTTATCTCTTCAATTATAATCTCTGCTAATTGGTAGTAAAGTGGACTTTTAGATTTATTTATCAGCATCTTGTCCTCCATAAATATTTTATTATTGATTAAATAATATCATCTGTCCAATCATTTTACAAGAGATTTACTCTTTTAGTCTATTATTACTTTATATTTCATTGATTATTCTATAGAGCCACCCTGCTAATGGATCTTTTATTTTTACCATTTCATTATATAATTCTTCCAGCATTTCTTTCTTGATATGTTTATACTCTTCATTATAAAACAGATTATTCATTTCTTCCTTATCATTTTCTATATCATAAAGTTCTCCAATATCTGAAGCATTGAAAATTATTTTATAATCTTTTCTTCTCCACATTCTTTGTTCAAAATATACAAAGTGTCCAGCCAGCTGTCCAAGAACACCTTTTCTTTCATTGTTTTTTCCTTCTCTTAAAATAGGAAGAAGTGATTCCCCATCAAAAAAACTTGAAACATTCTTTCCAGCCACATCATTGCAAGTTGGTGTTAAGTCATGAAGATATACAAAATTATCATCTTCCTCATTTTTTCTATTTGAATCAGGGTCTTTTATTATCATTGGAATTCTATATGTTGTATCAAACATAAATTCCCCTTTTTCTATGAGTTTGTGAGCTCCCATTGCATCTCCATGATCAGCTGTTATTGCCATAAAAAGATTTTCATATAGTCCCTCTTTTTTTAAGAACTTTACAAATTCTCCTATTGCATCATCTATCAAAGTTATATAACCCCAAAATTTAGCAATAACCTCTTTCCATCTTTCTTCAGATGCATTCCATACTCCCCACATTTTAGCTATATCTTTATAATGATTTGGTTTCCCTTCCATTGGACTATAAAAGCTTTTATCTAAAACTACATCTTCAGGATTATACATTGAATAGTAAGGCTCTGGAATTATACAAGGAGTATGTGGTCCCCAAAAATTTAACCATACAAAAAATGGCTTTCCTTCTTTTTGGGCTTCAAGTACAGCTTTTTTAGCTTCATCTACTATAAAGAATGGAAGCGTTGCCTCTTTGGTCCCACTCAGAAGACCACAAAGTTCTTGAACTCTAAGATGAGAATTTTCTCCAAAATAGCTATTAGAAACCTCTGGCATTTCAAAACCTTTTTCCACCAGCCAGTCTTTATATCTAGTTTCCTTCTCAGGTCCCTGAGCAAATACAAGATTTTTATATACTCCACTTCCTGGATATCCATATCCATCAAAATTATGACCTCTAAAACCAAAATCTCTTGGAAGAACTGTTTTTCCTACATGCCATTTTCCTATCAAATAATTTGCATAATCCTGCATTTCTGATATTATATTAGGATTTGACAATGAAGGATCTCCCAATCCACCCTTTTCACTATTTCTCATAAGTCCATGATTACTTGGCATTTGTCCTGTAAATAGTGAAGTTCTGGCTGGACTACACACAGATGCTGGAGTAAATGCATTATTAAATTTAACTCCATCTGCTGCTATTTTATCCATATTTGGTGTCTTAACTATTTTATGTCCATATGTTCCCAACATATCAACTCTTACTTGATCTAATAATATAAAAGCTATATTATTATTCATCTTATTTTTCCTCCTCAATTTCCAGTTACCCTGTTTCTAATTTATTTCTTAATATTCTTTACATACCACTTTACTTGCTTTCTTCTTTTTTATATTTAATCCTGCTATCAATATCAAAGCAAGCACTGCAAATATCATAGTTATCCTTGTAAGACTGTTTCCACCAGCAAGCCCTATTGGTGAAAGAATACAATATAAATAACACAATCCTAAAATAAGTAAAGCTGATGCTTCTTTTGCATATTTCCAATTGGTTAAATCTACATCTGACTTATTTTTAACAGAAGGAACATATGGATTTTCTCTTTTAAAAATTCCTCCTAATACAAACATTGTCACAATATCAAATACAAATAATCCACCCATTACATGAACAAAGTTTATTTTTACCTTGAATATCCATACTAATGAAAAATACAACAATACATGAAGTAATACTGTTATTCTTGCTGCTTTTCCAGAAACTGTTTTATTTAAAAATCCTACTGCTACTAGAGCAACTATTGGGATATTGAAAAATCCTGCAAATCTTTTTAAAAGAAGGAACAATCCACCAGTTCCATATTGTAGTAATGGAGCAATTATCATAGATACTATTGCTATTATAGTTCCAGCTATTTTAGCCACTTTTATTAAATCTTCATCTGATATTTTCTTATTGAATATTGGCTTATATATATCATAGCAAAATAATGTTGCAGCACTATTTATAAATGAATTAAATGTACTCAAGATAGCTCCAAACAAGCATGCAGTAAAAAATCCCAATAAAGGTTTTGGCAGAACTTTTGATACTAGTGTTGGATAAGCTAAGTCTATATTTCCTAATGAATTTCCAAAAATATGGAAAGAAATAAGTCCAGGAACATTTAACAGCACAGGTAAAAATAATAAGAATACTCCAGCATACAAAATTCCTTTCTGCCCTTCTGCTAAACTTTTAGCTGCAAGTGACCTTTGAATTATTGCCTGATTTGTTGTCCAATAGAAGAAATTTACTATTAATATTCCAGTAAATATTGTTGTCCAAGGTACTGGATCATTTGCTGCTCCCCAAGCAGTAAGCTTTTCTATATGAGCTGATGTAACTATATCTACTCCCTTTGGTAAACTTCCATTTCCTAAAAATTTCAAAGCAAAGAAAGGAATCATAGTTCCTCCTATTATTAATGCAAATCCATTTAATGTATCTGAAACAGCAACTGCTTTTAATCCACCAAATATTGCGTAAATACCTCCAATAATACCAATCAGCCAAACTACACCCCAAAGAGCTGTGTTAAAACTTACTCCAAACATTCCTGTTACATCAAATATTTGAGTGAAAGCAATAGCTCCTGAATATAAAGCTCCTGGTATCATCACAAAAGTATATGCAACTAAGAAAAGAAGCGACATTATCTGCCTTGTTTGTTTATCATATCTTTCTTCAAAAAATTCAGGTATAGTTGTGAATCCACCCTTTAGATATCTTGGTAGAAGAAATAATGCAAGTACACACAAAGGAACTACTGATTGTACTGTCCATGCTATAATTGAAAAATTACTTATATATGAAGATGCATTTACTCCTACTAATTGTTCTGTTGAAAGACTTGTTAATACCATTGAAAATCCTATAACTGTAGCACTCAATCCTCTTCCAGCTAAAAAATATCCTTGAGCACTGCTGTCTTCATCTTTAGTTTTTAACCATGAGATAAAAGCAATTAATGCTGTTATTAAAACAAATGTAAAAAAAGTCATTTTTTCCTCCCTAATTTATATCAATGGAGAGTTTTAAAAATTTGTTGTATAAACAAACTTATCTCCTCTCACTGTAGATTTTGTATATTCTAAAACCTTACTTCCTTGGAAAACTGTTCTTTCTACTTTCATACCTAAATCCCCTTCGTTTAATCCTAGAAATTTAGCTTCAGAAACATCTAACTTACATGGATAAAATAACTCTTTTCCATGAGTTATTTTTATTCCAAATTCATTTGCCAAAACATCATATAATTTTTTTGATTTGAGATCAATATTTTCAATTCCTTCAACTAAAGAATAATTTAAATAAATCGTTTCATAAATTAAAGCCTCATCATTTCCATATCTTACCCATATGAGCTTGCATATAAATTCATCATCTGAAAGATTCATTTTTTCCTTAACAATACTATTCGGCTTTTTAATTTTTAAAGATAATATTTTAGAAACAGGAATTTTTCCAAGACTCATCATGTCATCATAAAACTTACTAAAATCTGACCGATTCTGATAAATTTTAGGAGAAGACACATAACTCCCCTTTCCTTGAAGTTTATAAATATATCCTTCTTTTTCTAAAGTTCTTAAAGCCTGTCTTACAGTTGTTCTGCTAAGTTCATATGTAATACAAAATTCTGATTCAGCAGGTATCTTATCATTTTCTTTAAGTATACCTTCTTCAATATATTTTTTTATACTATGTACTAACTGTTGATATAAAGGAACCTCACTTTTCTTATTAATCTCAAACATAATTTTCTCCCATGGGTTTTTTAATAATATTATCTTTTCTATTACGATAAGTATAATTCAACCTTTAAGTGTTGTCAATACTGATTTTTACAGGGTTTGAACTTGTATCATACACCTAAACCACTATATTAATTACTTAGTATCAACTTGTATCTAAAAAAATTTTTTTATTTTTTTTACACATTATTAAGACAATATGTATTCTATTTTTTCAAATTAATCTTTTTTAGTTTCTATTTACCTCATCTAATCTTTTTAATTTTCACTTATACCCTCTTTATTTTATTTTTTCAATATTTTTTATAAAAAATAAAAATTCTTTCATCTAAGACTTAATAAAAAAAATATTTGAATAATTTTATAATTGATGTTATCTTTATATCAGTATGAAAATTTAATTTTTAGAAATAAGAAGGAAAAATTCAATTAGAAAGGACGTTTTAATATGACAAATAAATATAACCACAATAAAGAAGATATGATACTTAGGGATTTTCTTGCAACTGACAGAACAATCTTAGCAAATGAAAGAACCCTCTTAGCATATCTAAGAACTTTTATCAGTTTTTTTGCTGCTGGTATTGGTTTTGTTAAATTTGTAGATAATATTTTAGTAGTTTTTTTAGGATATGTTCTTGTAGTTTTTAGTATTATTGTTTTATGGTTTGGTTCTAAAAGATACATAAAAACTAAAAAAAGATATGAACATATAAAATTTTAAATTTTCCACTAAAAAAAGAGTACCTTTTATTTTTTGAGGTACTCTTTTTTGGTTATATATTTGTATTTCTATTATAAAATTTACTCAAATTATTGCTTCCATCTTTACCATTTATTAATATTTTCACTCTGTTGATATTTCCAAGTTCTGTTAGACTATTTACTATTGAATAAATATTTAAAAGACTTTTTCGGCTATTATCGTCCATTTCCTTCGATGAAGTACTTAAATCAATATATGCTGTATCACCACTGAAATATAAATTTAAAACAGTAATATCCTTATTCTCAAGAAAACCTTCATTTTGAAGAACCTCTATAGTTTTAGAAACTACTTTAACTGATTTATCTCTTCTGCTTTGACTTTCTTCTATATTTTCATCTTTTTTAATAAGTTCTCTCCCATCTGCTCCTGGAATATATATAGTTACTTTTTCCTTAACTTTTTCTTCTATAGTTATTTCATCAGTATTAATCTTTTTTATACTTTTATCCTTTACAGTATTAGAGTATATTACTCCAAGTACTATAGCAACTATCCATATTCCTATTAATGTTCCTAGCCATTTTTTACTCACTGCTTCACCTCATTGATTAATAAAAATACCCTCTTACCATCTCAGCTATCTCTTTTGCCATCTTTTTTTGATATACTGGATTTGTTATTTTCTGAAGATCACTCTTATTGCTTATAAAGCCTACTTCTATCAAGACACTGGGTCCATTAAAACCTCTCAGTACAGCAAAGTTTGCTCCGTGTATCCCTCTATTATTTAATCCTATCGCTTCTGCTAAAGCATTATTTGTTTTCCTTGCAAATCCAATAGAACTTTCTTGATTTTTCTTATATGCTAATTCTCCCATTATCTGAGCTATATCACTACTATTTTCTCCATATTTATCTCCAAAACTATTTTCAAATGAAGCTATTCTTTCAGCATAAGGTGAAGATTTTTTAGAGAAATAAAAAACTTCTACTCCATTCATTTTACTTGATACTGCTGCATTGGCATGTATACTGATAAACATATTTGCTTTTGCTTTATTAGCTATTTTTGGACGTTGTGACAAGGTTACAAAAACATCTGTATCTCTTGTCATAACAACATTGAAATCCTTTTTCAATTCATCTCTCAAATACTTACTTACTGCCAGAGTTACAGTTTTTTCATAATATTTTTTAAAACCTATTGCTCCTGGGTCTTTTCCCCCATGCCCAGCATCTATAGCTATTGTAAACTGCTTTTTTTGAGATTTATCATTGAATGTAAGAACAAAATTATTTCCTTTTGAAGCAATTCCTCCACTATAACTAATATTTTTTCTTAATTTAATAAAAAATCCAACTGAGCCACTGTAATCTACAACTTCAAGGCTTTCTATATATTTCCCTGTAAAATTTTTATTATTTATTTTTCCAGTGAGAGTACTATCTGGAAATTCTAAAAAAATCAATTTATTATATTCATCATAATTCATTGTATACTTTGGTTTTTGCGATCCAGCAAAATCCATAGTTAGAACAGCTCCATTCAATTTTACTGATTTAATAGTTCCAGCAAACGAAAGTACTGTTAAAAATAAAAATAAAAAAATTGTAAGTATCCTTTTCATCTTATGTCCCCGCTTTATTAAAGAAAAAACGACAATGTTCATTGTCGTTTTATTTCAATTACTATAATACTCTAGAAATAGCCCCTTTAGTGAAAGTGATTTTTACGCCTTTATCAACTCTTACCTCTACATAATCTTCACTTACAGAAACTATAGTACCTTTTATTCCACCAACAGTAACTACTTCTGATCCTTCTTTTAATGAATCCATCATTTCTTTTTGTTTCTTTTGTTTTTTCTTGTTTGGTAATATTAATAAGAAGTAGAATACAGCTATCCACACTACGAAAGTTAGTATCATACCACTATATTTACCTAATCCTAATAATTGTTCCATTGTTAATCCCCCTCATCAGAAAAGCTTTGTTAAAAGTATAACATATCATAAGCTTTTTTTCAATTTTTTCTATGATTTATATAGCTTTTTTCAATTTTTTATTTAAAAAAAGCTTTTATTTTATCTTTTAAAGTTTTATGTTTTTTATAGTTTTTATCTTTTAAACTGTCATCAAAGGCTTTTAAAAGTTCTTTCTGCTTATCGTTAAGGTCAGTAGGAGTTTCTACTACTACCTGTACCAATTGATCTCCAACCATAGAACTTCTCAAAGATTTGATTCCTTCTCCTCTTAATTTGAAAAGCTTTCCTGTTTGTGTTCCTGCTGGTATTTTTATATTTTTCTTACCATTCAAAGTAGGGATTTCCACTTCTCCTCCAAGAGCAGCTGTTGTGAAAGTGATAGGCACCTCACAAATTATGTCATCTCCTCTTCTTTGGAATAAATCATGTTCCTTTACTCTTATAATTACATAAAGATCTCCATTAGGTCCACCAGTTTCACTAGCTTCTCCCATTCCATCTAGTCTAAGTTTTTGTCCATCATCTATTCCTGCTGGTATTTTTATCTTCTTTTCTACAGTTTCCTTTACAATACCTGTTCCATGACAAGTTTTACATTTCTTTTCAGGTATTTCACCTTTACCATGACACTCATCACATTCTGCATAACTTTCAAAATTTCCAAGTATAGTTCTTTGAACTGTTTTTACTCTTCCAGAACCTCCACATTTAGTACATTTCTTCATTGTACTTCCTGGCTCAGCTCCACTTCCATTACATGTACCACATTTTCCATTTCTTTTATATTTTATTGTTTTTTCTACACCTTTTGCAGCTTCTTCTAAAGTAATCTCTACCTGATATCTTAAGTCAGCTCCTGGCTCTACGTAATTTCTTCTAGAACTTCCACCACCAAATCCACTGAATCCTCCGAATCCTCCAGATCCTCCTCCGAAAAATGAACTGAATATATCTTCAAATCCTTCACTGCTGAATCCTCCGAATCCTCCAGCACCTGGTCCTCCCTGTTCAAAGGCTGCATGACCAAATCTATCATATTGAGCTCTTTTTTCCTTGTCTGATATCACCTGATATGCTTCATTTATCTCTTTAAACTTTTCTTCAGCATCTTTTTTCTCTTTTTCGCTGGCACTACTGAATTTATCAGGATGATATTTCATGGCAGCTTTTCTGTACGCTTTCTTAATATCAGCTTCAGAAGCATCTTTTGCTACTCCTAATACTTCATAATAATCTCTTTTTGCCATTTAATATTTTCCTCCATTTCTAATATCTAAAGTATTATATCACAATTTTTAATATAACATGATATATTTTTATATAAACTATAAAATAGTTATATCTAATGTCCTATGATATACTTCATCTTTTTCAATTTTTTCTATCCCTGCTTTTTCTTTAAGGTTTCCTGAAGCATTATCAAAATCTGATATTCCATTCCAAGGCTCCAGACATATATACTCTGCTCCTGTCTTATTCCAAAACGCTATATATTTGAATCCTTTATATACAAATTTTATTTCTTTACTATTTTTTCTATTTTTTAAATAAACAACATCAGAATTTGGCTTTTCAATGATAAGGGCATCATTTATAAAAGTATCTCTATCCAAATCAAGTATTTTTCCTTCAAAAGCTTTTATTTTCTTCTGAGAAGATATCAATGTTCCATTAAAAGTTTTTACCTCTCCAGTTTCATCTTTTTCAAATTCTAAATAATAATCTGAAAACTCTATCCCATTCCCTACAGGAATATTAAATGCTGGGTGAGCTCCCAACGAAAAATACATTTCCTTTTCTCCTGTATTTTCTACTCTGTATTCTATTCTCAAATTTTTATCCTTTATTATATATCTTATATAAAGCTTAAAATTAAAAGGATAAACTTTTTTCGTTTCATCATTTGAAGCAAAAAGAAATTCCAGATAGTCATCTCCTTGATCACTCATCTGAAATTCATAATCTCTTGCAAACCCATGTTTTGAAGTAAGTTTATACTCTTTTCCTTCATAAAAATATCTGTCATCTTTTAAAGCTCCAACAAAAGGAAACAATATTGGCGAACTTTTTGCCCAGTATTTAGGATCTTTCTGCCATATATACTCTACATCTGTTGTTAAATCCTTCATTCCTATAAGTTCTGCCCCTAAGCTTTCTACCCTTATTTCCATTAAACTATTTTTTAAACTATATTCCATTCTTATCTCCTATATTCAGCTTTTCTAGGTCCAGCAGATATTCTTTTCTGAAAAGACCTCCTCCATATCCTGTTAATTTTCCATTTTTACCTATTACTCTATGACAAGGAATTATGATTGAAATAGGATTTCTGTGATTGGCCCCTCCAATAGCTCTGACAGCTTTTGGATTTTTTATATATACTGCTTGTTCTTGATAACTTCTTGTTTCTCCATAGGGGATATTCAATAAAGCTTTCCAAGCTTCCTGCTGAAATTTAGTTCCTTGACTTATATCAAGTTTTACATCAAATACTTTCCTTTTTCCTTCAAAATATTCTTTCAGCTGTTTGATACATTTTTCAACTTCTTTTGAGTGTATCTCTTCTAATCTATTATCTCTGAAGTTAATATTACTGATACCATCTTTTTCTTCACATACTTCAATTAAGCCCAAACCTTTTATTTCCAGATATCCTCTTCCTTTCATTTCCCCTCCTTATCCTATTTAAAACTAATTACCAGAAAGGGAATAGAGTAAAGTACCCTATTCCCTCTATTTGTTTTCCTTTTCAGGAATTATTCAATTAATTATTAGTCAACAACTTCAGCATCTGCTACATCATCATCAGCTTTCTTTTCTCCACCTTGAGCTCCTGCTTGTTCAGCTTGTGCTTTAGCCTGAGCTTCTTTGTAGATTTCTTCAGCAAATTTATGAGCTACTTGTGATAAATTTTCCATAGATTTTTCTATAGCATCTTTATCTTCTCCATCTTTTACTTTTTTAAGTTCTTCTATAGCTGCTTCGATATCTTTTTTCTCTTGTTCAGTAGCTTTATCTCCATATTCTTTTAAAGATTTTTCAGTAGAAGCAATAAGCATGTCTGCTTTATTTCTAGTTTCTACTAATTCTTTGAATTTTCTATCTTCAGCTTCGTTAGCTTCAGCTTCTTTAGTCATTCTATCAATATCTTCTTTAGAAAGGTTAGTAGATCCAGAAATAGTTACTGTATTTTCTTTTCCAGTTCCTAAATCTTTAGCTGATACATGAACGATTCCATTAGCATCTATATCAAATGTTACTTCAATTTGAGGTACACCTCTTGGAGCTGCTGGAATTCCTTCTAAGTTGAACTCTCCTAATTTATGGTTATCTGAAGCTTTTGCTCTTTCTCCTTGTAGTACATTAATTGTTACTGCTGGCTGATTATCTACAGCTGTTGAGTAAACTTGTGATTTTTTAACTGGGATAGTAGTATTTTTCTCAATCATTTTAGTAAATACTCCACCTAAAGTTTCAATTCCTAATGACAATGGAGTTACATCTAATAATAGAACATCTTTTACATCTCCCATTAATACTCCACCTTGAATAGCTGCTCCTGCTGCAACAACTTCATCTGGGTTGATTCCTTTATTAGGTTTTTTACCAAAGAATGATTCTACCCATTCTTGTACTGCTGGTATTCTTGTAGATCCTCCTACTAATAATACTTCATTAATTTCTGATGGATTTAATCCTGCATCACTTAGAGCAGTTTTTGTAGGTCCTTGAGTTGCTTCTACTAAATGTTTAGTTAAATCATTGAATTTTGCTCTTGTCAATTTCATTTCTAAATGTTTAGGTCCTGTAGCATCCATAGTAATAAATGGTAAAGATATAGAAGTTTCCATCATTGTAGAAAGTTCTTTTTTAGCTTTTTCAGCTGCATCTTTAAGTCTTTGGTATGCCATTTTATCATTTGAAAGATCAATTCCTGTTTCTTTTTTAAATTCAGCTGTTAACCATTTGATAACTTCATTGTCAAAGTCATCTCCTCCTAGGTGGTTGTTTCCTGCAGTAGATATAACTTCAATTACTCCATCAGCTATTTCTAGTACAGATACGTCAAATGTTCCTCCTCCTAAGTCAAATACAAGAACTTTTTCTTCTTTTTTCTTTTCAAGTCCATAAGCAAGTGCTGCTGCTGTTGGTTCATTGATTATTCTTTTTACATCTAATCCTGCAATGACTCCAGCATCTTTTGTTGCTTGTCTTTGTGAGTCAGTGAAATACGCTGGTACAGTAATAACTGCTTCAGTTACAGGTTCTCCTAAATAAGCTTCAGCATCTTTCTTTAATTTTTTAAGTGTCATAGCTGAAATTTCTTGTGGAGTATATTTTTTTCCAAATATTTCTACTTTGTAATCAGAACCCATGTGAGTTTTAATTGAACTTACAGTTGATAATGGATTAGTTATTGCTTGTCTTTTTGCAATCTCTCCAACTATAATTTCTCCATTTTCTTTGATATTTACAACTGATGGAGTTGTTCTTGCTCCTTCTGAGTTAGGGATTATTGTAACATTTCCTCCCTCCATTATTGCTACACAAGAGTTTGTTGTTCCTAAGTCAATTCCTATTATTTTACTCATTATTAATTACCTCCTAAAATATCTTCTATATTTAAAACTGTTTTTTACTATAATTATATTAAAGTTTTTTATTAACCTCTTTTACATACTTTTACCATTGCTGGTCTTATTACTTTTCCTTTCATTGTATAACCTTTTTGAAGTTCAAGAATAATAGTATCATCTTCAAATTCTGGATTATCTTCTACCATTACAGCATGGTGATACATTGGATCATATTTTCCTTCTGCTTTTATTGGTTCTACACCTTCATTTTCCATGATTCCTTTCAATTGCCCAAGTATCATATCCACACCTTTTACAAGCCCATCAAAATCCTTTGTTGCTTCTGATGCTGATATAGCTCTTTCTAAGTTGTCTAATCCATCTAGTAATTTTGTAATTATTTTTTCTGAAGCAAATTTTCTTAATTCTTCTACTTCTTTTTCTTTTCTCTTGGTAAAGTTTTGGAAATCAGCTTGTTTTCTGAGGTAAGATTGCTTCCAATCCTCTACTTCTGCTTTTAATTTTCCAATTTCTTCTTCAGTATCTTTTTCGCAGCAGCAAGAACTTTTTTCTTCTCCATGACCTTTACAGTCACAACCACACTCTTCCTTTTTTTCCTCTTTTATTATATCTTCTTCAAAAGTTTCAACTTCCTTTTTCATTTCTTTATCCAATTCCTTTTCCAATATTTTTTCTTTATCATTTATCATTTGTTTCGTCCTTTCTCTCTATTTTATTTAACATTTTATTTACTTCTTGGGTTACATATTTTATCAGTCCCATAGTTTTTGAATATGCCATTCTTTTAGGACCTATTACTCCAAGTATTCCTTGAGATGCTCCAGCCTTATATAATGAATATACGAAGCTATAGTCTTCTAATCCTTTTATTCCTAATTCTTCTCCAAATACTACATTTACTTTTCCATAGGAGCTATCTCTATTTCTCACTAATTGCTCAAATAAAAGTTTTACATCTTTCCTATGATGGAAAAGCTCTAATACTTCTGATACCTCATTAACATTTTTATCTTTAAAAATACTTGGAACATTATTTATAAATAGTTTACTGTCATCTTCATATTGTTCTAAGTTGCTTGTTAATAATTTTTTTCCTAAAATAAATTTTTCTATATTTCCAAAATTTATTTCATGTTCTTCTATTTTCTTATTTAATTCTTTTGATATTACTTCCAGTTCTTCTTTAGAAACAGACTGACTCAATATTATCTTCTTAGTCTTAACTGCTCTATTTTCCATAACTATAACAGCTAAAACTAAAAATTCATCTATATGAACCAGCTCAATTTTCTTTATTCTTTCTACTGCAGTACTTGGCTCTATTGCTATCCCTGCATATGTTGTCATCTTAGAAAGAAGTGAAGAAGTCTTTTGTAAGAGCAAATCAAGTTCATTAATTCTATGCTCATATTCAAGTTCTATATTGTTCTTTTCTTCTTTTGTAAGTTTTTCAACTTTTAGCAATTCATCAAGATAATATTTATATCCTTTGTCTGTAGGGATTCTTCCTGAAGATGTATGAGTTTTTGCTATATATCCCATATCTTCTAGATCAGCCATTACATTTCTAATAGTTGCTGATGAAAGATCAATCCCATATTTTTTTACCAAAGTTCTTGAACCGATAGTATCGCCAAAAGTCAAATAATAATTTACTATTGCGTTTAATACTAACTTTTCTCTTTCTGAAATAGACATCTTTCATCACCTTTTTGTTAGCACTCATTAAAGTAGAGTGCTAATTCTTAATTAAAAAGATACATCAATTTCATATATTTGTCAATACTTTTTTAATTTTTTTTTATAAATTGTTTATAATTTTTCTATTTTTTTCCGTTATTTCCCTTTTTAAAGTTAATTCAATTTTTTAAAAATAAAAACTGACCTTAAATTTTCAGATCAGTTTTATTTTTATTTATATCATATAAAAAATTCTGCCAACATACATCTTACTGATCCTCCCCCATATCTCTCAATAGTGGGAATATCTGAATATACTATCTCTGCTGATTTTTCTATTATTTTTCTTTGATCTTCTCTTAATATGTCATTAGCTGACTTAGACATTACCAATATTTTACTTCCATCTTTTTTTCTAAGCTCAAGAGCATTTCCTAAAAAATGATTTGTCTGTTCCTCAGTTATTTCAATGAGTACTTTTCCAGAATCTAATATTGATTTTTTTACTCTTTCTTTTTCTTCTTTATCTATTATGGAATCTAAGAATATAAGGACATATTCTTCTCCAATTGTCATCAATACATTTGTATGATATATAGGCATCTGTTTTCCATCTACAGTCTGTTTTCCAGAAAAACTTACAGGTTTGTAGTTCATCAATCTGCAAAATTCTTCAAAAAGTTCTTTATTGGTCCTCTTAGACAAACTTGCATAAGCTATCTTATTTTTTCTATCTAAGCACATACTTCCCGTTCCTTCAAGTATCCTGCCTTTTTTTTCATTTTCAGTAAGATCTATTATTTTTAGATTTTCTCTATTTTTTACAAAATCTAAAATTTTAGGAGTTCTCTCCAATCTTCTATTTTCTGCATACATAGGATACAGCACTAAAGTTCCATTCTTATGTGTACTGAACCAGTTATTTGGAAAAATACTGTCAGGAGTATGAGGTTCTTTTGTGTCTTGAATAACTAACACCTCTATAGTTTTCTCTCTCAATTTTTCCACTAAAATATCAAATTCAGCTACTGCCTTTTCTTGTAGCTCTTTTTCATCTTTATGATCATCTTTTTGATAGAGATTATCTTTTGCTGTTTCAGCATTATAAGCAAATGCTATTGGTCTTACCATCAAAACTCTATTAGTTAAAAAATTCTTCAATTTTATGCCTCCTATATAAATTTTTATAGCCACATAAATACATTCTAACATTCTTTACATAATTTTTTCCACTTTATTATTTAAGTAAAAACTGAAAGATGTTTATAAACAAAAATAAAGTTTTAAAATTTTTAATATTTTTTTATATTTTATCTATATCTTTGATACATTTTTTATAAAAAAATAATTATAAAATAAAAAAGAGGTTAAAGAATTTTTTCCTTAACCTCACTTTAGAAATTATACTATATATTATTTTATCTGTTTCTTAAGAACTTCTGATACAGCAGAATCAAATTCACTCTTACCTGCTGTTCCTTTCTTTTCTTGTTCTAATATGTACTGCTCCCTTTCTCTTGATACTTTTATTATTTCTTCTCTTATCTCTTTACGAGTATCTATAATGCTTTGAATATATCCTTCTCTTGCTTTCAAAGACATTTTCTGCATATTTTCAGGAAGTTCATTATCTTTAATATCTTTCAATGAAATCTCATTATTTTCTACTGCCTGTACTAAATCTTCTTTTGAATAGCTATATTTATTAATTGCTTTATTTATAGCTCTTGAAGCTTTTGCTTCTACTGGTGCAGCTTCCATAGAATATTTTTCTGAATCAAACTTTTTAACTGCTTCACTTCTCTCTTCAAAACTACCATATGTTATATATGTTTTATCAATCCTTTTATTCAATTCATAAAGCTTATCATCATAAGGAGTAGTTACAACTTTTACTCCTCCATCTCCAGAAATATGAAAATATTCTCCACCACCAAATTGTGCTATTGCTTTCCAATAATAATCTGTTTTAGGCATATCACCACATTGAATAGTATTTATAATAATTCCTCTACTTTTAGCTTTTTTAGCAGTATCACTGGTATCTGGTGAATCATTATAATCATCATGAGGAGGTGCATCTCCTACTAAAAATATTATCTGTGATAAATTTTCTCTAGGTGTCGACCATTGAATCACTTCCAAACTTTCATGAAGAGCTTTTCTTACATCTTCAGGATCATCGCCTCCACCTTGAGCTTTATACCCCATTAATACACTATATATTTCATCTAAGTTCTCACTAAGTTGTGTAACTTTAGTCACATAAACATCTCCACGATCACGATAAGCTACCAGTCCAATTTTTACTTTTGAATCCTTATGAGTCTGCATTACCTCATTCACTATACTCCATATTTTAGTTTTAGCTCCTTGAATAAGTCCCCCCATAGATCCAGTAGTATCCAATACAAATACAATTTCAACATCTTTCTCTTTTGCTTTTGTCTGTTCAACTGCTGTATTTTCTGGTTTTGATTCTGTTGAAAATACTGTTGTTCCAAAAAAAACAAAACCCATCAGTAGTGATAAAAATTTCTTCATAAATTCCTCCTAGCAAATATATTTTAGTATACAAAATTTAATAGTAATATCCATAAAGCATATAATAGAAAAATGAATCAATGACATAAATTGAAAACAATACATATCCAGCAAGCATTACCAAAGATAAAATTATTCCTGTTCCACCATCCAAACATTTTTCTTTCCCTGCCAGTATATCTTTTTTTACCTGTAAAAAATACCAGTAATTTCCAAAAATTCCTAAAATCACACCAGCCACTATTCCAGAGATACTTGTCAAATCTATTCCTATAAAAATCATAAGTATATCTGTAAGGATAAAAGCTATAATGAGATACATTATAACTTTATACATTCCTCTGTATCCAAGCCATATCATTCCCAGAAAAAGAGCTGCAGGATTAAATTTCTTCCCCTCTCTCCATATATTTATATAGTCATCTGCTTTCTTTCCCACATATGATTTTATCTGCTCCTCATTTTCATCTATAAATTCAAGTTCCTCATCTTTTAATTTCCACGACATCTGTTCCACCTCTATATTTTTTAATTAAATTGTAGCATATTCAAAAAAATATCTCTACATATTAACAGTTGCTTTTTTAGTGAAAACTGCTAGTTACAGTTGCTTATTCGTTTTATTATACTCATCAATATAAATTTTTTAATGTTTTTTATAAAAATACTAAAATTCTTTTTTCTATAAAAAATAATTAAAATATTCAATTTAATAAAAATGAATATGATTAATTTATTTATATACTTTCAAAATAAAGTGTACATATTTTTTTGTAATTATATAAGTAAGCTTTTTTACAATAAAAATACAAACTAATATATTATAGATATTCATTAAAAAACCATCAAGATAAAAGTATTTTTTATTTATACATACAATATATATAATGAATAATGGTTTTAAAAATTTGAATTATAGATAATAAAAAATCAAACCAAAAATATATAAAGATATATTTTAGAACTAAAATTTTAAAAAAAATATGTATAAAATAAAAAATTTAGAAACTATTTTTATCTATAAACTTATTTTTTAAAAAAAATAAAATTCTTCTGTAATCATATTTTCATTTTAAATAAAGATGTATATTAAAAATACTTATCTTAATTTATATTATATTTATATTACATATTATGGTTTTTTAGGTCAAAGTTTATATTTTTATAGAATATTTTTAAAAAATAAAGAAAATTTTTAATTATAAAAATATTTTTTATCATTAAAAATAGAATTTCAGTAAAGTAGTTTACCTAACAAAATATACTAGTTAAATCAAATAAAGATTGTTGGAATTTAAAATAAAAAAATAGATTAAAGGGGGAAGATGTATGAATAAAAATAATATTGAAAAAATTTTTAAAAGATTTATAAAAAAAAGAATTGGCTATTCTTTATCATTATTAATACTTTTTTTAATAACAGGTGGAATATCTTTAAGTACAGAAACAATAACTAATTTAGAACTTGAAAAAGAAAAGATAAAGAAAGAAATTTCTGAAAATGAAAAAATTATAAAAAAATATGATATTGAACTAGTTGATTTAATAAAAAAGGGAGATTTCTATTCAAAGCCTTTATTCAACAGTACTCAAATTTTTTTCAGCTATCAGAATTTAAGTACTGGCAAAATGAAGGACAATACAGATAAAGAATTTGCTGAAACTATAGATGCTGTTAATAAACATTATGGAGAAAATATTTTAAATTCTGGAAAAGATTTGGGTAAAGATAAAGTTATTGCTGGAAATGGAGTTGTAGTTGATACTACTACATTCAAGGAAGAAATAGAAATAGGAGCGAATATTAAGCCTGTTGAACCTCAATTTTCTCCAATTAATTCAAATATTTCTGTAAATGTATCTGCACCAGTCATAAACCTTGGAGCATTACCAAAGTCACTTACTCCAGCAATACCAGTAATCTCTGCAACTACTGCACCTGTAATCAACATTCCATTGCTTTCAAGTGGAATAAATATTTCAATTGTTCCTACTGAAGCAATAGATAAAATAGATATTACAGCACCAGCAATAACAATACCTAAAGTCCCTACTGAGAAAAATGTTGTTGTCAATCCGCCTGCAACTCCAAATGGATTTGAACCAACTATAATAGCAATACCTGTTCCACCTACAGTACCAGTATTAAATATTCCTGCAGTTACAATCCCAAATATTTCAACAGCCTCATCAGGTAATGGAGATGGTTCTTGGTATTGGAATCTTTCAGGCTCAAATGGAACCATATCTCAAGTAATAATGATTTCTGGAAAATGGGATATCTCTGTGGCTGGAAATTCATATACTGATGGATTCAGCAGTGAAATTACGGACTATTCTGCTCATTTTGCAGCTCCATATGGAGGAACACCAATAGTTAATCAAACTTATTCTGGATTTTCTAATAGTGGACAGATGGGAATGTATAGAATAGTTGGATCGCCATATACTCTATTTGGTGAAAATACTGAAATTAATATAGATGCCAGTGCAAGAAGTAAGTCTGGAAGTGTCAGACAGTTTATACATTTTGACCCTCATGGAGATAAATCAATGGATTCAATTGATGAAATTATTGATGCAACTGATGCTGAAAGACAGGAAGTTAAAGATATCCAGGCTAAATATAAAACTTCCTATCTCGCTCCAAAGCATATGATGTTATCTATGAAAGGGATTATAAATGTAACTGGTAACACTATAAATGTTGTTGGACTGCAGGGACATTATGGTCCTCCATATGCCAATCCATATATAATCCATAGTGGTAAAATAAATATCACAGGGAATAACAATGTTGTTTTTGCTTATACTCCAGAACATCAAAATGAAAGCAGAGATAGTATAATTTCTAACTATGATTCTGGAGAAATAATTATAAATGGCGATGAAAATTTTGTCATGGTTTATGATAAACAGACAATTACTCAAAGTCATTCTTTTAAAAATGATGGAAAAATAGAGATTGAAAATGGAAATAAAAATGTAGGTGTATATATAAAGAGATCAGCTAGAGGAGGAACATTAGATCTTATAAAACCTATAATTATAACTAATGGAAATGAGAATATTGGAATTGTTCATAAAAATGAAACATATAATCAACTTAATCCTCAATCAGTCATAAAAGTAGATATAAAAAATGGAAATAAAAATATTGGACTGCTTGAAGAAATGACCCAAAAATATACTTCTCACGAATTTAATATTTCTGGTGGAACTGATGGAATGGCAGTAATTTCAACCAATGGTGTATTATCCATTGGAAGTGGAAATATTTCTATAACTGGTGGAAATAAAAATATTGGCCTTATTACTATTGGAGGCAATATAATTTCTGATGGAAATATTTTTATGATTAATGGGAGCGAAAATATAGCAGCTCTTGCTAAAGATGGAAATTCTATCTCTGTTGCAGGAAATGTTTCTATTGGCAGCAGCAGCCCTGTAACAAACTCAATTCCTTTTTATGTTACAGATACAAATTCAAAAATAGCATTATCTGATGACAAATTATCAATAAATTTATCTGGAGATAGTATAGGTGTCTATTCATCAGATAATGGAAGTTTTACAGCTAATAGAACATCATTGATTCATTCTGGAATTGGATTTGGAAATGGTATATTGGAACCAATAGCCCCTGTAAATATTTATGTTGAAGGAACTACTATATCTGAAGTTGATAAAGGTATTGGCCTTTTTGCTAATGCAGGTGGAAAAATAAATACTAAAAACACATATGTTAAAGTTAAAAATGGTTCTGTCGGGATAGCCTCAATGGGAACAAATTCAAAAATAGATATCACCAATGGAATAGTTGACTATGAAGGAAATGGATATGCTGTATATTCTGATGGAAATGGTCACATAGACTTAACAGATGGAGAAATAATTTTAAGAGGAAAAGCAACAGCCATTGAATTAGACTTAAGCAAGCCTAATCCAATAACTTTAACTGGTGCAAAAATTGTAGTAATGTCCAATGAGGCTATAGGTGTAAATTTAAAAAATGCTGGCACTTTAAATATTGGCTCTCTTGAAAGTAATATAGAAACAGCCCTAGGTGGAGTAAAGATAACTTCAGGTACTGATGGAACACAAGTATTTGACAAATACAAAGTTACAGTTGTTGATGGTGGGACTTTAAATATTGATGCCAATATGGATAAATCAGATACTAATACAGCTTCTCCAGGATTTTTTTACTACAGAAGATTTCTAGGACAAAGACTTAACTTAAATGTCCTCAACAATATAGAAGTAAAATCAGAAATTGACAGTATTAATGCAGCTTCATATTTTAAAGGACAGGTAGTTGGGCTTGAAATGAACTCAAGTAAGTCAGCAGGAAGTTTAACAGATACTCAAATAAATCTTGGAACTGGTTCTAAAATAACAGCTGATAGGACAGATACTGGTGATGGTGCTATTGGTTTATATATAAACTTTGGAAAAATTAATTTGGCAGCCAATTCTAAAGTTGAAGTGGAAACAGGTAATAATATAGTCAATGATAAAGGAATTGGGGTTTATGCAGTAAATGGAAGTATGGTTTCTAATGCTGGAAATATAAAAGTACAAGGGAATCAAGCTATTGGTATTTTAGGAATGGCATATAGAGAAGATGCTTTGAATAATGCAGTTGTAAATGAATTCGGAACTGGAGGTATTTTTGCAAATCAGGGAAAATTAGATATCATCAATGATGGAGATATAATTCTTGATGGTACAGGTACAATTGGAATATATGCCTACAACAATAATATTAATGGAGCAAATACTGATGCTAAAGTAGTTAATATGCCTACCGGAAATATAAAAGTTGGAAATTCAAACAACTTAAATGCTGCTGTAGGAATATATGGTGAAAAAGCAACTATCTCAAACCAAGGTAAAATAACAGTGGGAGATGGAGGAATAGCAATTTATGCTAAAAATGACAGTAATATAATTGATCTTGGGAGTTTAAATATTGGTTCTGATGGAATAGGAGTTATGCTTGATGGAAAATCTGATATTTCTGCTGCTTCTCTTACTTTAACAGGTACTGGTATAGATATTGATGGAAAAACAGGTATTTTCTACAGAGGAACAGGAAATGAAAGCAAAAATGTAAGTATTGATATAAATGCTTCAAATTTTGAAAAAGGAACAGCTATATATGCCGAAAATATGAATATTCTATCTTCTGGAACTTTAAATATTGGAAAAGATGGAGTAGGACTTCTTCTAAAGGGAACTTCAGCTAACATTGGAACAAATGCTGGTATTATTGATTTAACAGCAGATAAAACTGGTGCTGTTGGTATGTATACAAAAACTGCCAATCTTCTTAACTCAGGTACAATCAATGTAAACAGCTTTTCTCAAATAGGAGTATATGCAGAAGGTATTGGAAATAAAGCTATAAATGAAGGAGCAATACACTTAAATGCAGATGGAGTCACTGGAATTTTTGTAAAAGATAATGCTGTTGGAGAATTAAATACAGGTAATATTATAAGCTTCTCAGGAAAATCAAGTGTAGGAATTTTTTCAGAAAAAGCAGCTGTAAAATTAAAAACTAATTTAAATTTTATAAATAAAAATGAAAATAAAAATATCTATGTATATGGTAAAGATGCAGTTGTAGAGATAGATAATGGAAAAAATGTAATAGTAGATGGGGTAACTGCTCCAATGACAGCAGGAAATAAAACTGTTGGAATATACTTAGAAAATACTGGAACAGGAAGTATTTTTAATGGCAATGGAAATTTAGAAGTTAAAAATGAAGCGATTGGTGTTTATTCAAAAGGGAATAACTCCTTAAATATAAATATTACAGCTGATGGTGAAAAAACTACTGGAGTATTTATTGATGGAGGCTCTTCTGTTTCTGGAACTGTAACTGTTAAAGGAACAGGAACTGCAGGAGCAATAGGAATATATGGAGATAATGGCAAAATTACTATTAATTCTCCTGGAGTTACCCTTAATACAGATACTAACAAAGGAACAGGAATATATCTTACAAATGGAGCTTATATTGAAGGTAATGATATAACTATAAATAATACAGCAGGTATTAAAAATATTGGTGTATATTACAATAAGGGAATATCTGAAAAAACTTTGACTAATAAAGCTGCAATTAAACTTATTGGAAGTGACAGTATAGGTATATATGCAGCAGGTGGAGTAAAACTTATCAATACTAAAAATATTGAATCTACAGCAGCAGGAACATCAAATAATATAGCTTCATATATACAAGGAAATTCATCTCTAATTTCAAATGGAAATATAACTATGAATAGCTTAAATAATATAGGAATGTATGTTGAAGAAGGAGAGGGAATAAACAATGGAGTTCTTGATGTAAGCGGAGCAACTGGAACATCATCAGCTGGAATGGCAGCTAAAAATAATACTCTGGGAAATAAATCTTTTATTAAAAATACTGGAACTATAAAATCTGGAAATAACTTAGGAATGTACATAGCAGGAACTGGAATAAATTCAGGGATAAACACTGGAAATATTACTACAACAACAGGAACTGGAGTTTATGTTGATGGTTTAGAAAATAGTTTTAATGGTACAGAAGGAACTATAACATCAAATGCAATTGGAATTTATTTAAAAAATACAGGTTCCAACAAAATAACTGCTGGAACTTTAAATATAGCTTCAGGAGGAGTTGGAGTATTTGCAGATAATGCTAAAATTGATTTTTCAGTAAATGCAGCAGATTCAGCAGGTATTGTTGGTGTTGCTGCTAAGAATAATTCAGTTATTTCAGGAAATATAAAAACTGGACAGGATTCTGTTGGAGTTTATCTTTTAGATGACACAGTAACATTCAATAATGCAAATATAACAACAGGAACAAATAACTTGGGTACATCAGTTGGAATATTATTTGATTCTGGAATAACTGGTAATTATACTATGAACAATGCAACTGTAAATGCTAAAAATGGAATAGGAATATATTTAAACGGAACTGGAATGAGTCTTTCTCACAATGGAACTATAAATATTGAAGATGGAATAGGAATGTATGTAAAAAATGGAACTACCCTCACAACAGAAACATCAATCTTAAATATAAATAAAGGAACTGGAATATATGTTGATGGTGGAATTGTTAACTTCGGAACAACTGGAAATCTAACAATTAATTTTCTTGATGGTGGAGGAATAGGAGTATTTAACAATGGCGGAAATCTAACTCTTGGAAATAATATTACTGTAACAGGTTCAGGAGCCCTTGTAGCTACAGCAACAACAAATGGAAGTTTAAACTCAACAGGAAATTTAAATATAGGAACTGGTGCAATAGGACTTCTTGGACAATATGATAATGGAGTTAATGGAAATAAAAATATAAGTAACAGTGGAAATATTACTGCTAAAGATGGTGGAATAGGACTTGCAGCAGTTATTGGTGATTCACTTCCTTTACACACTATTACTTTAAATAATACAGGAATAATAACAGCAAATGGAGAATCTCCAGCACATAATCCATCTATAGCAATGTATACAGATGTAGCTGATATAGTAAATACTGGAAATATCAAGGTAGGAAATAACAGTATAGGTATATATTCTAACTATAATGGCATACTTACATCTATACAAAATGATAATATGACTCTGACTGGAACAGATGGAATAGGAGTATATATCAAAGGAAGTACAAATGGTCTTATATCAAATAATATAACTTCTACTGAAGCAAAGAATACAGGTATAGTTCTTGAAGGAATATCATCAAATATAAATGCTGGTAATATTGCTTTAGGTAATGAAAGTATTGGAATATTTGCAATGAATGGAACAGTATCTACAATAAACAGTAGCATATCAGTGGGTGATTCAAGTTCATCAAAAAATGCTATAGGGATAGTTGCAAATGGTGGTTCAAATATAAATTTAACAGGAACAAGTACAATTTCTGCTGGAGATAAAGGAATAGGTGTATATGCTGAAGGCACAGGAACAATTGCTGTTGTGACTAATACAAACAATATTTCAGTGGGTACAGATGGAATATATATTTATTCCAAAGGAGCTGCATTAACATTTACAGGAAATATCACAGCAGATAATCAGATTGGAGTAGTTGCTGATGGTGGAACTTTAAACAGCAGTACTTTCTCCATTACAGCAAAAAATGGTGGAATAGGTGTGTTCTTAAAAAATACTGTTCCTACATTTGGAAGTTCTACAATAGCAGTACAGGCAGGAAATTCATCTAAGTATTCAATAGGGATTTATTATGATAATGTTCCAGTTATAGGAACTGCTCCTGTTATAACACAGACAGGAAGTTATACTATTGGTATGGTGTTAAATAATTCAACAGGAACTTCAGCTGGTGGAATTTTTATAGGAAATAGTGGAAACAATCAGATTGGAACTATAGTAAGAGAAAATTCCAATTTTACAGCAGCAGGAGATGTCAAGGTAGCAGGAGATAAGAATATTGGAATATATAGTGAAAAAAGTCAGATTTTAGTAAATGGAGATTTAGCAGTATTAGATTCTTCTAGTTCTGCAGATAAATCAATATCTTCCCTAGGAATTTCTTTAAATGGTGGTTCATATAGAGGTATTGGAAATATTTCAATAGGAAATAACAGTATTGGAATCTTTGCTAAAAGCATGATAACTGGAAATTTAATTTCCCAAGGAACAGGAATTGAGAATATGAATGTTGGTAATAATGGACTCGGAATATATGGAGAAGGCTCTGGAGATGTCATTGCTAATATGTCAAATATTACAATAGGTTCAAGTAATGCAACTGGTGTATATACTAAAGGAATGAATTCAACAGTTAAAGGCAATATGAGTATTGGAGCAAATACAAGTATTGGTATAGTAAGTGAAGGTTCTGGAAATGTTTCGTATACAGGCTCTATGGCTATTGAGAATAAAATAGCTTCTGGATCAGTTGGTATTTATAAATTACTTGGAGCAGGAACTATATCTACATCAACAGGCAGTTGGAGTGTTGGAAATAATGGTTATGGAATATATATTCAACAGGCCAAAACTGAAAATATTAATGAAAAAGAAATTATTACTATAACTTCCAACTCAGCAACAGTAAATAATAATGCTGATATGATACTTGGAACTTCAGCTGTAGGTATATTCTCTAATGGAAATAATATAATAAATAATGCTGGAAATATAGATGTAGGAGCTACAGATATAAAAAATAATAATCATACTGATAGTGACCAGCACCTCAATTCAATTGGAATATATGCAGCTAATGGTACAAAAATTAATAATACTGGAAATATAACTGTAAATCATGATCATTCAATAGGAGTATATGCTCAGGGAGAAAAAACTAACTTTATAAATACTGGAGTTATTAATGTTGATAATGGTGGTATTGGAGTTCTTGTAAGAAATGGTGCAACAGCTGTAAATGCTGCTGGTGGTAACATTATTTTAGGGAATAATATTGCTTCATGCAAAACAGCTACAGTAGGAATGGCAGCATATGGAGGGGCAAGAATAGAAAATGCTGGAACAATAACTGTTAATGAAGGCGTTGGAATGCTTTTAGGAGTTGGAGCAACTTTCTCAAATACAGGAAATATTTTTGTTAAAAATGGTATTGGAATAGAAGGACCGGGAACGCTCACTAATTCTGGAAATATTACTATTTTACCTGGTGGAACGGGGTCAGCAACTGCTTTGACAGGTTTAGCTACTGCACAAGTTGGAAGTGTCATAATAAAGCCAGATGGAACTATATTAATCAATGATAAATATACATCTATAGGTGGAACTCTTTCTACTGCAGGAAATATAGTAGTAAATGGAGCATATGTAGATGTAACAACTGGAACACCATTGTTCAATGCAAACAGTGTGAGTGGTGAGGTAAAACTGCTTCCAAACTTTGCAGCAACAGGAAATGGAATTTCTTATGAAATAGAAGGATTTGTAAATACAGCAACAGGAACAATTACAGGAAGTAAACTTACTCCTGTAACATCTCCTTTATTTGTTGCTAAAGTTACAGATAAAGGAAATCTTGTTATTGCCAAAAGACCATATGCAGATTTAACAGTAGGTGATCAGTTTGATGCCTTGGATAAAGGATTGGACAACATACTTAAAAATAGTGGTGGAAATGGTAAAGATGCTGAAATTCTAAAAGGGTTAAATCAATATCTTGAAGGACTTCCAGCAGATCAATTTGAGAGAGAAGCTTCTAGAAAACTTGCAGAAACAAGAGGAGATATTTATGCAACTATTCAAGGAAGAATGCAGGATATTAATCAAACATTTGCTAACTCTTTCTATGAACTTGAATCATCATACAATCTGACTAAAGACAGCAGTAAATACAGTGTTATCTATACTGATGGAAATTATAAAGATTCCACTGTGGGAATAGACGACTATGATTACAAAGTAATGGGGCTTCTGTATATGAAAGAAAAAGAAGGAACAGAGTATGGAAGTAAATATGGGTATACATTAGGATTTACTGGATCGAAGTTTGATTTTGATGATGGAGGTTCAAAAGAAGATGTATACTCATTGAGAGCAGGAGCTCACAGAGTTAAAAATTTAAGTGATGAATATAAAGTATCTTGGCTTACAAGATTGGAACTTGGATACAACAGACACATCGCTAAGAGAAAGCTTAATCTTCAAAATACATATGAAAATAAAGGGGAGTACAATACTTATTCTGTAGCATTTGATAACAGGCTTACAAAAGTTATCTATACAGACATTTCTAGACAATTAGATGTATATGCTGATTTAGATTTAGAATATGGAAAAGTAGAGGACTTTAAAGAAAGTGCTGGAAGCAAAGGTGGACTGGAAGTACAAATTAAAGATAATGATTACTTAAGTGCACAGGTAGCAGCCGGAGTAAAAGCTCAGCAGAGAATCTATGTAGTAAATGATGTATCTGTAAAAGCAACAGCAGATGTAAAGTATGCATATGAACTTGGAGATAATTATGATGGAAATAAAGCAAGACTTAAAAATGGAGGAGAAGGATATTACAGTCTAATCACTCCAGAAAAGAAAGAGGGAAAACTTACAGGAAAAATCGGACTTACAATAGAAAAAGCTAATCATATGGGAGTAACTTTTGAAGTAGAGGCAGTAGATGAAGGAAATAGAAAAGACTCATCAATCAAGTATGGAGTAAGATTCAATTACAAATTTTAACCAAAAAGGCAGAGATTATCTCTGCCTTAATTATTTATTTCAATATTGCTCTTGCTACTTCTGCATCTATCTCATCAGGTGTTACAGTAGGAGAAAATCTTCCAATTATTTCCCCATCTTTTCCTATGAGAAATTTAGTAAAGTTCCATTTTATCTCTTTACCTAATAATGTTTGTCCTAATTTTTCAAGTTTATCCTTAAAAGAATCAGTTTCTCTATTTTTTATTTCCTCACTTGCTTTCTCTTTTAAATATATGTATAGAGGGTCAGCGTTCTTTCCATTTACATCTATCTTTGCAAATGTTTTAAACTTAGTTCCATATTTCAGTTGGCAAAATTCAGCTATTTCTTCACTGCTTTCTGGTGCCTGTTTCAAAAACTGATTGCTTGGAAAATCCAATATTTCAAACCCTTTATCACGATATTTTTCATAAAGTTTTTCAAGTCCTTCATATTGAGATGTAAGTCCACATCTTGTAGCTGTATTTACTATAAGCAATACTTTTCCTTTATATTTTTCCAATGTTTCTTCTGTTCCATCTACATTTTTAACTTTAAAATCATAAATAGTCATTTTAGTACCACCTCTTAGAATTTTTTATGTTTCATATATATTATTCGAGCTGTTTCTAAAATTCTTTTTTTCTTTAATATTTTTAATTTTTATTATGTCATTTAAAAATTATTTCTCTATTGCTTTTAACGCTGCTCTTTCTGCATGTATTGCTGCAGTATCAAATAATGAAATATCTGTATCTTTCTGTTGTACCAAAAGACCAATCTCAGTACAACCTAATATAACTCCCTGTGCTCCCTCTTTTACCAAACTCTTCATTATATCAAGAAATCTCTTTTTAGAAGCTGATACTATATTTCCAAGACACAATTCTTCATAAATCACTCTGTTCACTTCTGCTCTGTCTTCAGCATCTGGAACTATAACTTCTATTCCCCTGTCTACAAGTTTATTTTTATAGAAATCCTGTTCCATAGTATATTTTGTTCCCAGTAAGGCAACTTTTTTTATATTTTTCTTATCAAGTTCATCTGCTGTTGCCTCTGCTATATGAAGTATAGGAATACTTATTTTTTCTTGAATATCTGGAGCTATTTTATGCATTGTATTTGTGCACATAACTATGAAATCTGCTCCTGCTTTTTCTAAATTCTGTGCTGCTTCTGTTAAAATTTCTGCACTTTTATCCCATTCTCCTTTTGCCTGACATTCCTCTATTTCCTGAAAATCCACACTAAAAAGGACTATCTTTCCTGAGTGCAGTCCTCCTAATTTTTCTTTTATTGTTCTATTGATTATTTCATAATAAGTTACAGTACTTTCCCAGCTCATTCCACCAATAAGACCTATTGTTTTCATTTCATCCCTCCTTATTTTCTAAATACTCTCTTTATATATTATATAATTATAAAAAAAATTTGTATATTCAAAATTAGTTCTATGAATAATATCATACTTTTTTAAGTATATTATTTAGATCTTCAAACTACGTTTTTTTATTCATAATTCATTTTTCATACTTATTATAGATTTATCAAAAAATAAATATAAAAAATGACTAAGAAGTTAAAATATAATTTCTTAGTCATTTTGATATTTTCTAATCTTTAAGTATCTATTTTTAATTTTAAACTTTTATTCCATCTAAAAAATATTTCCCATATTCACTTTTTGGATTTCTAAAAAAGTCAACTGTTTCTCTTATTTCTTGTACTTCTCCCTTATATAAAAGAAGAACCCTATGAGATATATTATATACAACCCCTAAGTCATGTGATATGAAAATAAAAGTTGTATTATACTCCTTATTAAATTTTTTAATAAGATTTAAAATCTGATTTTGTATTGAAAGATCTAAAGAAGCAACAGGTTCATCACATACTACAAGTTTTGGTTTCAATATCATAGCAGCTCCAATGACTACTCTCTGCCTCTGTCCTCCACTCAGTTCAGATGGATATTTTCCTCCACACGTTTCTTCCAGTCCTATTTCTTTCAACATGGACTTTACTCTTTCTTCTCTCTCTTTTTTATCTTTAACTCCATTTACTTTTAGTGGTTCTTCTAATATTTTTCCTATCTTCATAGCTGGATTTAAAGAACTATAGGGATCTTGGAATACCATCTGTACTTCTTTTTTTACCATTTCTTCAAGAGGACGTTCCATCAGCATTATATCTCCACTATTTTTCTTTTCAATTCCTAAAAGTATCTTTCCAATGGTAGATTTTCCTGCTCCTGATTGTCCAATGATTGAAAATATCTCTCCCTCTTTTACATCAAAGGTAACATCTTTTAATATCTGCTTTTTTTCTTTAGAAAAAAAATTCCCTGAATTATAGTATTTATTTAGATTTTTCACTTCTAAAAACATATTATTCTCCTCTTGTCCATAGAGTTTTTGAAAAACCTATGAGTCTTTTTACATAAGGATGTTCCTGATGTTCAAATATTTCTTCACAGCCGTTTTCTTCTACAATATTTCCTTTATACATAACACAAGCCCTGTCTGCAAAGTTTTTTATAGAATCCAAATCATGTGAAATAAAAAGTATAGATATTCCCAATTCTTTTCTTATATTCTTAAACAGAGTAATTACTTCCCTTTTTGTTCTCATATCCAATGCTGTTGTTACTTCATCTGCAATCAGAACTTCTGGTTTTCCTATTAATGCTCCTGCTATGACTACCCTCTGTCTTTCTCCTCCACTTGTTTCGTGAGGATACTTTTTTAAAAATTTATCAATTTCTTTTATTCCAACTTTTTCTAACAAAGCTGCTACTTCCTCTTTCCATTTTCCATCATTTCCATAATGGGATTCATAAAGTCTTTTCAGCTGACTTCCTATCTTTATTGTTGGATTTAATGATATAAAAGCATTTTGAAAAACTGCTCCTATTTTACAGTTTTTTTCAAACTTCTCATAATGAATTATACTTCTTTCAGGAAGTATTCCTAATATGAATTTAGTAGTCAAAGTTTTTCCACTTCCAGATTCTCCTACCAGAGCAACTATCTCTCCTTTTTCCATATGAAAGCTCATATCTTTTAAAAGTACCTGTCCATCAATTTCTAAATTTAATTTTTCTATATTTATTATCATTAGAATCTTTTCCCTCTCTTTTCAAGTTTATTCATCTGATAAACTGTGAATATTATGGCAAGTCCCGGAGCTATAGTAAACCATGGAGCTGATAAAAAATATGACTGCGACTGATTCAATATATTTCCCCATGTAGGATATGGAGGCTGAATACCAAGCCCTAAATACCCCAAGCCAGCTTCAGTAAGTATTGCACCAGCAAATCCAGTTGTAAAACTGATAAGTACAGGCTTCATTATATTTGGAAGTATATGATAAAAAATTATTCTTAAATCTGATACTCCATATGTTTTAGCTGCTACTACATATTCCATATTTCTTTCTTTCTTTACAAGTCCCCTCACCATATTCACACATCTTGGAAGGTAGATAAGAAAAATAGCCACTATCATAGAAATAAATCCTGTCTTCAAAATTATTATTACTCCAAGAGCTATTAATATTGAAGGAATAGCTATTATTACTTCTATAAAAGATGTAATAACAGAATCTAAAACCTTTCCATAATAACCTGCTACACTTCCTATTATTGTTCCTACTATTACAGAAAGTGCCACAGAAACTGAAGCTATGAGAAGAGTATAAAAAGAACCCAATACAAGCCTGCTGAAAATATCTCTTCCTAAGTTATCACAGCCCAATAGATTTTTTAGACTTGGTCTTGCCAGTATCATATCATCATTCATAGTATAAGGATTCTGATAAAAATAAATTACAACTATCAAAAGAAATATAAGTACAATATATCTTTTTTTCATTTTACTCTCCTCCTCTTATTCTAGGATCAATAACTGAATAGAGGATATCTATAATGAAATTAATAAGGACAAGCACTACTGATGTGTAGAAAATTAATCCCTGTATTAAAGGTATGTCCCTTGTTACTACTGAAGTTATGAGAAGCCTTCCAATTCCCGGAATAGAAAATATCTGCTCTATTATTACTATTCCTGTGATAAGATCTATTATCATAATCCCTATCAATGGAATTACTGGAAGAATAGAATTTTTTAATATATATATATTAAGCCATTTCATTTTCAGCCCATTTACATAGAGATATTTTATGTACTCCTCTCTCATCTCATATTCAAGATTGCTTCTTATATAACTTGTAATTATTCCTATATTAGGTATAGCTATAACTACACATGGCATGAGAAGAGAAGCAAAAGTATTATTGTATCCAACAGAAAATAATCTCAATATTACTCCAAAAACAAACATAAAAATTATTCCCAGCCAAAACGAAGGAACTGAGATAAAAACACCTATCATAAAATCTCCAAATTTTTTCACATGTTTATTTTTTATTTTATATAGCAAAAAAGATAGGGGTACAGATACTAAGAATACTATCCCTATCGAAATCATAGCTATTTCTAAAGTAAGAGGAAGCCTTTTGAGAATGAGGCTGACAACAGGTTCGGAGTACTTGAAGGAATTTCCGAAATCTCCTACAAGTACTCCTTTGCCCCAAGTGAGATATCTCACTATTAAACTTTTATTTAATCCAAGTGCTTCTCTCAATAATTCAATGTCCTCTGGAGTGCTTTCAACACCAAGTATAGCTGATGCTGGATCTCCCGGAATCATTTCCAAAAGCAAAAATGAAAGTGTCCCTATAAGCAATATAGAAAATATCATTTTTGTTAGTTTTTTCATATAGAACATTTTAATCTCCAATACTAATTTTTGCGAAGTTCGTAAATGAGAGTGGATAGAATACATATCCATTTATGTTTTTATTCATAGCTGTGATAAGTTCTGGATCCATTATGAAAATTGCTGCATTTTCATCTCTTAATATTCTTTGAGCTTCTTTATAATATTCAATCCTTTTATTTTCATCAGATGTCATTTTTGCATCTGCAATAAGTTTGTCATATTTAGGATTTTCATAGTTGAAGAAATTTCTTGGATAATTTGATGCATATCTCTTTAATATAGAGTCTGGATCAAGTTTTCCTGTAAGTCCTACTATAGTTGCCTCATATTTTCTTCCACTGTAAACCTCTGACAGCCAAGTTGCCCATTCTACAGTTTCTATATTCATAGTGATGCCAACTTCCTTAAGCTGTTCAGCTATCACCTGAGCTGTTGATACATGCATTGCATAGTTGCTTGGAACTCTCACTGTAAATCTAAGATTTTCATATCCTGCATTTTTTAAAAGTTCTTTTGCTTTTTCAACATCTCTTTTTTCACCTATATTATCTATGCAGAATTTTTTCATTACTGGGCTCATATTTGTTTCAAGTTTTATTCCATATCCACCCATTACATTTTTAATTATTCCATCTTTATCTACTGCTAAGTTAATAGCTTCTCTTACTTCTTTGTGGCTGAAAGGCTCAAATTTATTATTAAGTGCAAATATCTGAACTGTATTTTGAGCTCCTGATATAGTTTTAAAATTCTTAAGCTCATTTAATCTTTTTGAATCCACACGTGGAAGAATATCTATCTCCCCTGATAAAAGTTTTAAAAATGCTGTTTCTGCATTTGGAGTTACAAAAATTTCAACGCCATCTATTTTGGCCTTTTCTCCCCAATAATCATCATTTTTCTCTAATGTTATCTTCTGTTCTCTCTCATATCCAGATACTTTAAATGGTCCTGTTCCTATTGGTTCCTTATCTAAAGAATCTCTATTTTCATCAGGAACTATTCCCTCTGTCATATAATAAATAAAGGCTGAATCTGGAACTTTAAGAGTAATTGTTATTTCATCTTCACCAGTTATTTTTATATCATCTATATTTGAGAACATGGCCTGAGCAGGAGTATCACCCTCTCTTCCTGACATTTTTCTTAAAGAAAATTCTACATCTTTTACATCTAGAGGATTTCCATTATGAAATTTGATTCCATCTCTTATTTTAAATGTATATTTTAATCCATCTTCTGATATATTATATTCCTTGGCTACTGCTGGGTAAAGCCCTCCATCTACTGTAGGCATTACAAGCCCTTCAAAAACATTCATCATTATTTCTTCCGAGCCACTTGATACAAGTTTGTAAGGATTTAAACTATCTATATCCATACTAGTGATAGTTCTTATTATTTTTTTCTCAGGAGCTTTTTCCTCTTTTCCACATCCTAAAAGAGCCAGTCCCAATAGCGACAATACTATCAGTTTTTTATTTCTACCTTTTAAATGCATTTTTCCTCCCTAGTCCATTAAAAAATGTGTTTCAGAATATGTCATTAATAATATTAAAGCTGATTTATCGTATCACATTTTCTCATTTATTTCAATGAATATATTAATTTTAAGTTTCTTTCTATTGTATCTTTGTTTGATATAACTATACTACGTGATTTTTTATTTTTCTACAAGAACTTTATCTCCTCTATTGAATTTAAGAATAAAAATAGAACATAATTGAGCATTAAAATTCCATTATAATAATATCCTTTTTATCAAAAAAAAAATTATCTATTTATTTTTTTATAAAAAAAAGTTTTCAAAAAAAATATTGACAATATCCCTTTCAAGTTATATAATCACCTCAATAAAATAAATTAACACAAGGAGAAAAAAATGTTATTTAAGAATCTAAGGAGTATGCCACAATTAAATATTTGCAACATATTCCTGTACAAAAGGATTCTTTAATATGGCATTATTCATGATATAATATATATTTGCAAAGATGGGATAAATTTCCCTGAGTATAATATTTCTATGAATGCGTTTGTTAAAGTACTGATTCTTTTTAGGAATCAGTACTTTTTTTAATTTTAATCACTAATAAAACATGGAGGGAAAAATTATGAAAAAACTTTTTAAACTATTTATGTTAACTGTACTATTAGTACTAGCTGCTGCTTGTGGAACTTCTAAAACAGAACAAGCAAAAGACAATAAAGTCTATGTAATAGGAACAAATGCTGAATATCCACCTTTTGAATATCTGGAAAATGACCAAGTATGTGGTTTAGATGCTGATATTATCTCTGCAATAGCTCAAAAATTAAATATACAATATAAATGGTCTAATACAAATTTTGATGGTCTTATTCCTGCTCTTCAGACAAAGAAAATGGACGTTGTGATAGCTGGAATGAGTATTACTCCTGAAAGAGCTAAAGCTGTTAATTTTTCTATACCTTATCTTTCATCTAATGTAGCTTTTATAGCAAATAAAAATAAACCTATCAATAGTATAGAAGAGTTGGAAAACAAAAACTTTGGTGCTGAACTTGGAACTACAAAGGAAGCTGCTGCAAGAAAAATAAAAGGTGCAACTGTAACTCCTTTCTCTTCTAACACAGGAGCTCTTGTTGCTTTAAAAAGCAGTAAAATAGATGCTATTGTCCTTGACGAAAGTGTGGCTGTAAAATTTGTAGAAAATAACCCTGAACTTATGCTTGTAGGAACTCTTGAAGGAGAGCCTAAAGCTATTGCTTTCAATAAAGATGATACAGAACTTATGGAGAAATTCAATAAAGCTCTTCAAGAACTTATTGATGATGGGACTATTCAAAAATTAAGAGAAAAATATGGTGTATAATGGAGGCTGTTTATGTTTGAAAATTTTTCATTCACTTCTTATTTCATAGATAAAAATATATGGAAATACTTAAAAAATGAAATTCTTCCATATAATAATATCCTCATTATAACTGGAGAAAATTCTTTTAACAGTATAAGGGAAAAACTTTTTCCCTTACTTGAGGAAAAAAAATATTCGATTGAAAAATATCATGGGGAATGTTCTTATGAACATGTTGATGAGATATTGAAAAATACACTGAATAAAAAATTTGATCTTGTTCTTGGAATAGGTGGAGGAAAAGCTATTGACACAGCAAAGATAACAGCTTTTAAATTAGAGATAGATATATTTTCTATCCCTACTATTGCTTCTACCTGTTCAGCAACATCTGCCTTATCTGTTGTGTATAACAATGATGGAAGCTTTAAGGAATTTTTTGATTTTCCTTCTCCTCCTAAAAAAACCTTTATAGATTTAGAAACTATAAAATCTGCTCCAGAAAAATATATATGGGCTGGTATGGGAGATACACTTGCCAAATTTTATGAAGTAAGAATGAAATATGAATATGTTTCTAGCAAAAATAATGGAAAGACGACCTATCCAAATTCCTTAGGAAAGGAAATAAGCCATCTCTGCAAAACTGTTATACTTGAAAATGGTGTTTCTGCTTACTTTGCTGAAGATATTAATGAGGAATTTAAAAAAGTTGTCCTTGCTATAATAGTAAATACTGGAATGGTTTCTAATTTAGTAGAAGAATTTCTCAATGGAGCCATTGCTCATTCTGTTTTTTATGGGCTGACTCTGCTTCCTTCACTGGAAAAAGAACATCTTCATGGAGAAGTAGTTGCATTTGGTATACTTGTTCAACTCCTCCTTGAAGAGAAAAAAGAAGAATACAAACAACTTCTTCCTTTCTACAAAAAACTTTCTTTTCCGACAAAATTATCAGAAGTAGTAAAAAAAGATGAATTTGAGAAATTGGAAGATAAAGTTCTCTGGGCCATTTTAGCAGGGCCTGACATAATAGATATGGAATTTAATATAAATAAAGAAAATTTAAAAGAAACACTTTTTTCATTGTAGGGGGTAAAAATGAAAAGCTTTATTGCAGATAAATTTAAAGAAAGAAATTATTCCATGGGAAACAAAAAAGGATCTGAAACTTGTTCTCTTTCTCTTATTAATCTAGGAATAGGAGATTTAGATATACATACTGATGAACATCTTATTGAACTGGCTATGATTGATGCTAAGAATGGGCATACTCATTATACTGATTCTTATGGATATCTTGAATTAAGAGAAGAAATATGTAAATATCACAAAGAAAACTTTCAAAATTATGAATTTTCTCCTAAAGATGTTATGATAACTACTGGAGCTTGTCATGCTCTTTATCTTGTATTTAAAAGTATTTTGAATAAGGGAGAAGAAGCAATTCTTCTTGCACCATTTTTTCCAGTATATGCTGATCAGATAAAATTATCTGATGGAGTTCCTGTAACTGTAGAAACAAAAATTGAAAATAACTTTCAAATAATAAAAGAAGATTTAGAAAAGGCAATAACTCCAAAGACAAAATGTATAGTTGTAAATTCTCCATCTAATCCTACTGGTGTCTGCTACAGTATGGAAAGTCTGAATATTATCAAAGAAATTGCAGAAAAATATGATCTTTTGATTATTGCTGATGATGTCTATGATTTTTATTCATATGAAAAAACTTTTATTCCTATTATTACTTTGGAAGGAATGAAAAAAAGAACTGTATCTGTTTGTAGTTTTTCTAAGAATTTTGCTATGACTGGGTGGAGAATTGGTTATGTTATATCTCAGGTTCCAGAGCTTATAAGCTGTATCAATTATATAAATGAGGCTATTATTTACAGTGCACCTGCTGTATCACAAAGATGTGCTATTCACGCTCTTAAAGATTTTAAGAAACAGAAAAAGGCTCTTGTCCCTATATTTAAAGAAAGGGTTGATTACTGCTATGACAGAGTAAAAAAAATACCTTTCCTTGACTGTTTTAAAGCACAGGGAGGAATATATTTATTTCTAAATATTGAAAAAACTGGAATGACTTCTGAAGAATTTACAGATTTTCTTTTAGAAAAATGCAATATAATAGTTGTAAATGGTACTCCTTTTGGAGTAAAGGGATTTGTAAGAATAGCTTGTACACTTGAAATATCAAAACTTGCAGAAGCTTTTGACAGAATAGAAAATATGATATCTCTATAAAATACTATTTAAAAATAAAAAAGAACAGCTTCTGAGTAAAAATACTTTTTAGCTGTTCTCTTTATTTTATTAATTAAAGTTTTCAAGAAAATAAAAAGTTTAAAATAAATACATTGTAAGAATTGTTATTCCTACACTTCCTATTAAAATTATATAATCCCACTTTGTAACTTTTAATTTTATATATTCTGTTCTACTGCTTTTAGCATTAAATCCTTTTGATTCCATAGCCATTGCAATGCTCTCAGAAGAACGTACAGCTGTCACGAGCATTGGAAGCATAAATATATTCCTCTTAACTCCTCTTGCTCTATAGGCATATCTCATACTCTCATACTCCTGTTTTATCACAGGAATAAAACCATATGCTGCAAGTATTCCATATGCAAAATTTCCTGGAAGATGAAACTGCTGCATAAGACTTATTATAAAAAGCCTCGGATCAGTTGTAAATACAAAAAGAAGCCCCAACCCAGCATAAGCCAGTATTCTCATTGAAAGCTGCAGTCCATTTTCTATATTTCCTATAACTACAACAGTTTTAGTAAGACTTGTAATATCTTCAGCTGTTCCACTGCTACTGTATAACATTCCTGTAAAAAATATTCCCCCTGCTAAAAATAGAACAGGAAGAAAGGCAAGCAATATTTTCTTCAATGAAATTTTATTAATGATCATAAGCATAATACAAATACAGAATACTGAAAAATTCAAATAATAATTATATTCAAAAGAAAGGAGCAAAGATACCAGAAAAATAGTAAGTCCTTTATATCCTGGATTAAGTTTTATCATACTTCTATTCTCCTTATATTTTTATCAATAGTTGTTTCATAAATAAAATCTGAATATCTGAATACAAGATTTTTATCGTGAGATACCATTACAACAGTTATATTTTCTTCTATTGCTTTTCTTTTAAGAAATTCCATTATCTCTATACTTGTTTTATTGTCCTGTCCATAAGTAGGCTCATCACAAAGAATTATCTTCTGCCCAGCTCCCAGCATGGAAAGAACTGCAAGTTTTCTCTGCTGTCCCTGACTGAGGGAAAAAGGTGAAAAATTTCTATATTTATAAAGCTCAAATTCTTTCAACAAGTTTTCTGATTTTTCTACAAGCAGTTTTTCATCTTCCTTAGGATATCTATTTCTCATAGTAAACATTATTTCATCTATAACTTTATATGTTATAAACTGGTTTTGAGGATTTTGAAAAACTATTCCTACATTATTTATGAATACTTTATCTTTAATTTTTTTAATATCTGTCCCAAATATTTTTATATTTCCATGTAATATCTTATATATCCCTGCTATAGCTTTTAAAAGAGAAGTTTTCCCAGTTCCACTTTTTCCTATTATAGAGGTTATGCCTCCCTCTTTTATAGCAAGATTTATATCTTTTAGTATTAATTCTTTTTTATAAGATATATCTAGATTTTCAACTGCAACAGCATCTTTTCTCTCTTCAAAATCTTTATATCTTTTAGAGAAATTATTTCTATATTCCTCTTCATCTATTATATCAACAAGATATTTATCAATATTTTTATCAACAAAACTGCACCCTTTTCCTAAATGGAGAAGAGTGTAATCAATGTCTTTCCAGAGAGAGATTCTGTGATCTACAGCTATTATAGTTACTTCTTTCTCTCTATTTATATTTTTCAGTATATTTACAATTTCCTGACTGCTTTCATAATCTACATTAGCAAAAGGTTCATCAAGTATTATAATTTCAGGACTTACTGCCAATATACATGCCAGAGAAAGTTTTTGCTTTTCTCCTCCTGAAAGGGAAGATATTTTTCTATATTTCAAATATTCTATTCCAGTTTCTTTTAAAACTCTGTCTATAGTTCCATCCATTTTTTTTACAGGAAAAGCAATATTTTCCAGACAGAATATTATTTCATCTCTCACTATATCCATACAAAACTGAGTATCAGCATTTTGAAACATCATCATAATATATTCTGCTCTTTTTTCAGGAGGATATTCAGATATTTCCTTTCCAAAAAGTCTTACTTCTCCTTTGGAAAGTATTCCTTTACTACTTGGATAAAGTCCTGCAAGAACATTGGCAAGAGTACTTTTTCCACAGCCTGAAAATCCTGTTATCAAATATATTTCACCTTTATTAAAAGAGTATGTAAAACAATCTATTATATTTTCTTTTGAGGTTTCTCTATACTTAAAAACAATATCCTCACATTTCAAAACTTCTTTCATATTTAATCTTCCATTTCAGGATCATTCTGCTGCCCAAGAGTATAACTGCTCAATGCTCCTGTTCCTGCCAGCTTATCAGCAGCTATTTTACAGATTATACCTGAAAATACTACTGAACTTATAAGCCTTACTATAAACATACATACTAACATCATTGGAGAATATTTTACAAATCCTCCTCTTATAAATCCCCATATAAAACTTGCTACACAAGCTGCTCCTGCTGCAAAACACATATTCATCATAGTAAAGTTTCTGTATTTATTCTTAGCAAATACAAGTTCTGGACCCATTCCCTGAATTATTCCAGAAAGAATTACTATTGGTCCAAACATATTTCCCATGATAACTTCTATCAGAGCAGAAAGCACTTCTGAAACTACTGCCACCCCTGATCTCTGTACAATATATGGCACAAAAGTTGATGCCATGAACCAGACACCAAAAAGTATCTCATATGCAAAAGGAGCCAGTCCAAAAGGGGCAAGTATTGTTGCAAGAAAATTAGCAAAATATACAGCTCCTAAATATATAAATGAAAATATTACAGAAAAAATTGATACCATTATTACATCTTTTAGTTTCCAATTAAACATTTTTTCCTCCTGATATCCTAATCTTTTGTTGGACTATTAACTGAAATAGTAACTTGTAAAATATAATGTGACAGATTAGCTTCCCCATATTGAAATATTTCTTCCAATACATCAAATACACTATGTACATCTCCCTCTAAAATAGATACATAATGAGAACTTTTAGCAAAAACTCCCTTGTTCTTTGCCGTCATTACTGCTTTGGCTATATGCTCCATATAATCCTCTTCTCCCATAGGATAAAAAGATATCTTACTCACTACATTAAATTTTTTATCTTTAATATTTTTTTCATTTACCTTTTCATCATCTACTTCCATAAATGAATCTGCATCTGTATCTCCAGGACACCCCTTAGAAAAAGTAGCTTCAAGAGCCATATGTACATTTTCTTTATAAGCATTTACAAATAAACCTTTTACCACATCAAATACATGAGCACTTTTTCCTCTGACACATGTACTTAATTTATCTGTCTGTTTCCAAACCTTTGAAGTATCTGTTTTTTCTAATCCTCCAAGAATTATATCTACAAACTTATCAGTCATTGGATAAAGAGAAAATCTACATCCAGATACCCCTTTACTTGCTCCACCTATACACCATAAACAATCTTTCAATCCCATTAAAAAAACCTCCTTTTATATCTGCAAAAGGAGGTTTGGTTATTTAATAAAAAATATACACATTACTCCTTTCGCCGGTATTATCCGAATCAAGTTATGTGGGTTCAGGTTTTCCTATCTCAGCCTTTTGGGCACCCCAGTAATTCAACTAAATTATAATATCACTATTCTCTATGAATGTCTAGTATTTCTTAAAAAATCTAATTGTTAAATAAAAATTTTATTTATATAAAACATATCTCTGATTTCTGTTTTGTGTTATGATATTCTTATACAGATAACACAGGAGGGAAAAATGGAAAATATTAAACTTATTATCACTATTCAATGTGAAATTGCAAAAAGAAGATGTAGTGGCTTTCATTGTATGAATTCATTTTTTACCAGAACTGGTCTTTTTAAGGATTATCCTAAAAATGAAGAACTCAGATTTCTTACTTTTCAATGTGGAGGCTGTCATGGAAAAGGTATCAATAGCCTCTTAGGAAATGTAAATAAACTTCTTGCTAAAGAGAATCTTATCTCTAAAGATGAAGTAGCTGTACACTTTGCTTCATGTGTAGCTTTTGATAATCATCATTCTGACAGATGCCCATTTATCAATGCTATGAAAAAAATAGTAAATAAAATGGGATACATTAATATTGTTGAAGGAAGTTATCTTTCAAAAACTGCTACAAGAAGGAGAGAAGATGGAATTTACAAGGATTATATCAGTTTAAATAAATAACAAAAATAAATCCCATCAGGATAAAAAATCTTATTTTTAAGAGTCTTTACTCTGATTTCAACTTGATTTTTAAATATTAATAGTATTATTGATATTAACAATATTTTATGATATAATTAAGTTACAAGCCCTATGGGTACTTGTGTGTTTGAAATAAAATGCTATGAAATAAGCTCTCACTCTGTGGGAGCTTATTTCATACTTATAAGTTATTAGCATTTCTTATAGGTAGGAGATTTCAAACACACAAGGAGGTTTAGTATGTTTAAACTGGAGTTTCACTTTAACAACAATAAGATTGAAGGGGGTACTTTAATAATTATCCTTTTAATCGTTGCTGTTATAGTGATTAGCTTCTTAGTTTACTAAACTAAGCCTCAACCCTTCGGGGTTTGCTCTTTCTCTTAGCTCTTACTTTTTTTATTCACAAAAGAATCTAATTCAAAATTTGTATATTTTCCATTCACTTTTATTTTAAGATTAACTTCATATTCTTTAACTGCTGAATTTTTTAATTTTATTTTTATAGTTTTTTTAGCTAATAAAATTTTCGCTCTTGAATCTGTTATTTTAACTGTCTTTGTTTTACCAAAACTCATTTCTTTCCAAAGAGAAAAACTGCACTCCTCTCTTTAAATTTAATCCTGGTTTATATTTATTATTCTTTTAAATTAAACAATATGAAAATAAATTTATGGGTTTATTATAATATCCTATCGTAATGCAAAATGAGTACTATCAAAAACTGGTTTCATCTGACATAAACAAAAAGGATGTCCAGCAGGGTCTATACAATCCATTGTAAATGAGTACATCTTGATTTTCAGTTCATTATTCATTATGTAAAACCTCCTAGAATATTTTTTATATTATTTCCCTATTTCTTATTTATTCTATGGAAGCTTATATCCATATTTTTCAAGTACTGCAAGAGGAAATTCCACTCTCATTGTAAGAAGAGGATCCACTACTTGACATACTGCCATATCAGAAAGTAATGACATTAGCATTCCCGTCCTCAAATCATTCTGCCCAGAAGCGTTTTTTACAAACTCAAACATCTCTTTTGCTGCCATATCTCCAGCTTTATCTAAAGTTTCAGCAGATTGTATAGTCATAACCTTTCCTTCTGAATATAGAAATGGTACTGGAAGTTTTGTATTTTTCAGCACACTTATTTTTACAGTTATCTCCCCAGCTGTTTCCAATCCACAGATAAAAACTTCTCCATCTCCCATAAGAGCATGAATATCCCCCATAGATAAAAGTCCACCATCTACATTTACAGGAAGATAGAGTGTTGACCCTGCTGTTATTTTCTTACAGTCCATGTTTCCACCATGTTTTCCTGGTGTAATTGTTGGAATTCCCTTTTCTCCTTCTGGAGCTGTTCCAATTACTCCTATCATAGGATTTACATCTAATTCCAATACATCATCAAACAGTATTTTATTATCTCGAATGGAATATATTACAGCTTCTCTTTTATCATATTTCTCATAAAAAACTCCTCCAACATTTGAAGAACGCATCACTCCCCAAGGACGAAGTTTTATATCTCTTATTTCAACTTTTAATATATCTCCTTTTTCAGCTCCATCTACATACAATGCTCCAGTTACAGGATTAGATAAAGCATCACTTCTATCTCCTAGAGGTCTTTCTGAACTTGTTATACAATTATCATAACAATCTCTTGTTTCAAATACTACTATCTCTCCATCTTTACAGTGAGCTACTGCTTTATTATCCCATTTCATTATATCTGTTACATAATCTTTGCTTATATATATCATCTTCTTCCCCCTCTATTCTTTTCTTCTATTTTAACACTTTGCAAAAAAAATAACTATATATTAAAATTTTAAATCACCCCTCTGGTATAAAGATAAAATATAGGATATAATATAAAAAATGAAATAAAAAATATATAATAAAGTGAAAATACAAATTAAAAATTTATAGAATAAGGAGAATCTTATGATAAAAGAAGTATGTGTAGAATCATTTTCAGAAGCTCTTGCAGCTGAAAAAAGAGGAGCTGACAGAATAGAATTATGTGATAATCTGTATCTTGGTGGAACTACTCCATCTTATGGTACTATCAAAATGGCTATGGAAAAACTTACTATTCCTGCTTTTCCTATAATCAGACCAAGAGGTGGGAACTTCCAGTATTCAAAAGAAGAAATAGAAATAATGAAAGAAGATATAAAAGTATGTAAATCACTAGGAGCAAAAGGAGTTGTTCTTGGAGTTCTTACTGCTGATAACAAAGTTGATTTTGAAACTTTAAAAGAACTTGTCGAGCTTGCTTCTCCTATGGAAGTTACATTTCATAAAGCTGTAGATGAGTTGGAAAACCCTGTTGAAGTTATAGACAGATTTGTTGAAATTGGAGTAAAAAGAATCCTTTCTTCTGGAACTAAAGAAACAGCACTTGAAGGTAAAGATATTCTCAATGCTATGATAAAAAAGGCTGATAACAGAATTATTATACTGATAGCAGGAAAAGTTACAAGTGATAATTTTGAAGAAGTAGCTGTTGCTATCCCTTCTACTGAATATCATGGTAAAAAAATAATATAATTTAAAATAAAGGTGACTGAAAAGTATATATGATTTAATACTTTTTAGTCACCTATTTTTATTTAATCTATCTGTTTATAATTTTAATTCCATTTTCAAGATACTTTTTTAAAATATTTTCATCTAGTTTTGAATCTGTTATTATTAAATCTAAATTTTCTATATCGCATATTTTTATAAGAGAATTATTTTCTATCTTTGTTGAATCTGCAAGAATAAATACTTTTTCAGCTATTTCAGCCATCTTTCTTTCTACAAGAACTTCTTCAATAAGAAAATCTGTCACTCCTCTTTTTAGGGATATTCCTCCTACACATATGAAAGATTTATCAACAGAAAAATTATGAAGGAACTGCTCTGTTATCTCTCCTAAAAAAGCAAACTCAGTTTTATTATATATTCCTGCAGCTAAAATAAGATTTATTCCCTTTGTATCAGCTAATTCATTTGCTATGAGAAGAGAGTTTGTTACAACTGTCAAAGAAGAATACTTATCTTTTATCAGTCTTGCTATTTCAATATTTGTTGTACTCCCATTAAGAGCTATTGTATCTTCTTCATTTATATACTTTAAAGCTAAAAGAGCAACTTCTCTTTTTTCCTCTGTATTTTTTGATTCTCTCAAAGAATAAGCAAGATTTTTTCCCTCTTTATTTTTGAGAATAGCTCCTCCATAAACTTTTTGAAGGTACCCCTGTTTTTCTAAAAAATCTAAATCTCTACGAATTGTTTCAAGAGAAACGTCCATAATATTAACAAGATTTGAAGTTTTTACACTCCCATCTCTCTCTAACAATTCTAATATTCTATCTTGTCTGTCACTTGCTAACATACTTTTTTATCTCTCCTTTTTTACCATACTCATAAAATCTTCTGTTGCATTTTTTACTTTTCCATTTAAAAGAATAAGCCCTATAAGATTTGGTATTATCATCAATCCCAGCACTATATCCTGTATCAACCACACTATTTTTAAACTGCTCAAAGAGCCTATCACTGCAAGACATACAAATATATATTTAAAATATGAAGCTATTCTTGTGTTAAAAATATAAGTCAATGTTACATTTCCAAAATACCATTGGGATAATATAGTAGAAAATGCAAATAATACCATACTTATACCTATAAGATATCTAAATGTATAATGTATAGTTCCAAAAGCTGTTATGACATATACTGCTGGAGATATTTCCATTTCTATTACTCCTGAAGTTAGAACTATAAAAGCTGTTAATGAACAGATGACAACAGTATCTATAAAAACTTCAATTATTCCATAAAGTCCCTGCCTTGCTGGATGATCTGTAATTGCAGCTGAGTGGAGTACTGGTGCACTTCCTTCTCCAGCTTCATTAGAATACAGTCCTCTTGCCACTCCAAATCTCATTGCTTCTTTTATTGTGTAACCTAAAACTCCTCCACCTACTGCTTGTGTGTTAAAGGCAGAAGTTATTATACTTATTATAGCATAACTTATATGATTAAAGTTAGAAATTATTATTACTAATCCTCCTATAAAATACATAATAGTCATAACAGGAATTATTCTTTCTGCTACTTTTCCAAGTCTTCTTACTCCACCAATAACAACCATAGTAATTACTCCAGCTATCATAAATCCTGAAAATATTGGCTTTATTCCAAACATATCCTTTACTACTATTGCTACAGCATTAGATTGTATAAGTGCTCCCCCACTTACCTGTAAAAACATAAATACAGAAAAAAGAACTGCTATTTTTTTCCAACCTAAACCTTTTGACAGATAGTACATAGGTCCTCCTACATATGTTCCATCATCAGCTTTTTCTCTGTATATTATTCCTAATACTATCTCAGCATATTTTGTTGCCATTCCTACTATTCCAGCTGCCCACATCCAAAATACTGCTCCTGGTCCTCCACTTGCAATAGCAGTGGCTACTCCAACTATATTCCCATTTCCAACACAGCTGCTTAAGGCTGTACATAGAGCCTGAACTGCTGATAATGTTCCCTCTCCTTTTATTTCATTCTTTCCTTTTAAAGAATTTACAAGTTCTTTCATAGCTAATGGAAATCCCTTTATCTGTATCCCTCTAGTTATAACTGTAAAAAATATTCCTACTCCTATAAGAGTGACTATAAGATAGTTTCCCCATATAATCTCCGAGATTCTTTCTAATACTATTTCAATTTCATTCATGTTATAATCCCTCCTAGTCAAAACCCCTAGTTATTTAAATAAATATTATCACATTTTTGTGATTTTCTAAACTTTTTTATGTTTTTTGTTGTTTTTTGTTGCTTTTAATCTTTATTAAAATAAAACCCATAAAACTAAAGGTTCTGCCTAGAATTTTATGGGTATATATTTATTTTCTTAACTTTCCTTAAGACTTTGCAATCCGTCCTCTTTTCCCCATGCTGATATCGTTGGAACAATATTTATAAAAGCATTCTCATCTATCTTGGTTATAAAATCTTTTATAAGCATGGCTTCTCTTAGGGAACATACAGATATTATTTTTTCTCTTCTTATATGATTATATCCTCCATAGACATAACCTATACTGTATCCTCTATTTATTGTATTTTTCATAAAATCAGAGATTTTTTCCAGCTGGTCACTTATTATAACCACCTTTACCAATGAAGAGCCAAAACCAAATAGTACTACACTTATAGTTTTACTGTACACCATCTGCATAATAATTGCATAGAGAACAGCTTTTTTTCCAAAAACAAATCCTGATGCTATAAGAATTGTTATATCTATACAAAGGAGAACCTGACTGATTCCCATAAAAGAAAGCAATTTTTTATGAAGAATTTTTGCCACAGTATCAGAACTGCCTTGAGAAAATCCTTTTTTCAGAACCAGTCCAGTCCCTATTCCCATAAATATACCATAATAAATACATATCAGAATTTTATCTGAAGTGTCCTGTAAAAAATTAAATTTTATATTATTCATCAATATAAGTATCACTGGATAGGTAGTTGATAGTAATATTATTTTTTTTACTTCTTTTATTCCTAATATTATTTTTGCACTTATTAGTATAAAAATACATATTCCATAATAAATATATGTATAATTTACATTTATTATTTTTCCAATAGTAAGAGATAATCCTGTTATTCCTCCAGTTACTAAATTATTCGGCTTTAAAATACAGACAACTGAAAATGCCTGTATTATGCAGCCTATATACACAATGATATAATCTGTTATTTTTTTATTCATTGGATACATCACATCTCCTACATTTATTCTTATTACTTTGAATAATTATCTCTCAATTTTTTTAAATAGTTTACAGTTTCAACTAATCCCTTTAATTGATCTTCTAATAATTTTTCCAGCATTTCTTCTGATACTTCATGGGGATAATAATATTGTGCTGGCTTTATAATATTATAATCATAAAGGTGTTTTTCAACTTTAAAAGCTCCTTTTCCTACTTTTTCTACTCCTCCAGTTCCAGGGGTTCTCTTAAACTGAGCACAGTATGGATAGCAACTTTCTATATTTATTCTAGTAAGAGATGATTTTTCCATCAAAATATTAAAACATTTTTCTAATTCAATATTTCCTCTCCCAGCTGGAACTCCACAGACTACATATCCATATTTATCATCAGGCTCTTCTACTATTATATGATCTTTAAAATGAGTAGTATAAGTGTATGGTGCCATATTTTCTGCTGCTTTTACTGGTTCTTCCCAAGCCATCATAGAGTTTCCAAAATCAAATAAGAATCCTACCCATTTAGAATCTATCTTTTTTATCACATTTACTAATTCTTCTGATGTTTCATACTCATGATTTTCTAATGCAAGTTTTATCCTGTATTTTTCAAGTAATGGAATAATCTTTCTTACTTTCTCTATTCCCTCATCATATGACTTCATATCAAAATCATAACGTACTTTAGCAAAATCATAAGCCCCCTCAGCTCCAGAAGCATTTTCTTTCCTTTCAAGAGGTTTGATTGGTATATATGACCTGATTACCTCTGCTCCAAGCTTATTGGCAACTTCCAGTACCTCTACCAAACGTTCATAGTCAAGATTTCTCATATCCAGTTCTACATACATTCCATATTTATTCAATAACTCTTTTATTTTTCTCAAATGTTCATCTGAATTACTTTCTAAAGCACCCCAGTTTTCATCAAGATTATAATCTTTTATAACATTTATCTGAACTCCATCTAATCCAAGTTCGTGAGCTTTTTCTATAAATCCGAATATATCCATTCTCTTATGCTGCAGCCATAAATGAAGGCTTTCTGTTTCCAACCCTAATTTCAACATTTTTTCCTCCTGAGTATATTTTTATTAATCTGCAATTTCCTGATTCTTTTTCTTCTTTATCATTCCTAACAAGATTGTTGTAATAACCACTCCTACTATTGCAAATCCTATCATTGTCATGAAAACCATTCTATATCCTGCCATTCCTGGATGTCTGTCAAGCATATTTCCATAAAGAGCAAAGGCAAACATTTGTGGAGAATATCCAAAAATACAAGCTATTGACATTGCTGCTCCACTTATATGTCTAGGAACTTTTATCTCATCAATTGGAGCAAAGAATACTGCTCTCATAGAAAAGATAATAGCTCCAAATCCCAGAGTACAAACCATACCAACATATACATTCATTGTTTCATGTGGAAGAAGTATAAATCCAAACATTGCTACTGCAGCTGCTATCAAAGCTACTCTCAAAAATTTAGTTGCTGATTTAAATTTTTTATCAACAAGCATTCCTCCAACAGGTCCACCAACCATTTTTAATCCATATTGATTTACTATTCCATAAGCTCCAATTAATGTTACTGGCATTCCATAAATATCTTTTAAAAACGGAATAAAATATGTCAACCCACAGTAAACTGAATATATAGATGCTATTGTCAATGATACTACCCATATTTCAGGAGTTTTTACAGCTTGAACAACTCCCTGCCATGCCAACTTATTCTTATTTACTTTTTCTCCATCTGCTACAGCTATTTTATCATCTTCAACAAGGAAATATGATATTATTCCTGTTAAGATAACTGCCCCTGAATAAAAAAGTATTGATCCTCTTAAAGCTAATGATCCTTTTCCCAGCAATGCAAATATACCCAATGCTGAAAATGCAACTATTGTATCTACAACTCCTCTTCCAGCTTCCAAAAATCCAAACAATCTTCCTTGCTCTGTTTCATCTCCAAGAAGTCTTATTGCTTTCAAAAGAACTGGCCAGTATACGACTTCCCCAAAGAAAGAAAGTAATCCCCAAGCTAATAATATTCCTCCATATCCGGGAAATGTTGATATATATATCCCAATTAACCCAATACATACAAGAGAGAAAGATATCATTATTCTCTTTGAAAATCTATCAGATATGTATATAGAAGCAAAGTTTCCTATTGCTTGTACTAATCCGTATACAGAAAGAGCTGCTCCTATTTGTGTATGTGTTAATCCCATAAACTCCTGCATAGGTACATAAAAAGCATCTTTTAATGAAGAAAGTTTAAATATTGTTCCTCCTCCAATTACCAAGACTACAAATGTAAACCATTTTTTAAAATTCGCACTTTTTGTCATTTTTCATCTCTCTCCTTAATATTTTTATTTTCTTTTATATTTGTAAATATATCACAACAAAAATGTTTTTTCAAGTTATTTTTTGTATTTTTGTTGTTTTTTGTTGTTTTTTGATAATATTTAAAAACACGTTATATCAAAATAAATCATTTTAAGGAACTAATTATAAAGTAAAAATAAAAAAGACAGAAAATTCTGTCTTTTATTTTCCTCTATTTACCTACTCTTTCTCCATCTTTCCATTCTTCCTGAAGTATTACTTTTCCTGATGTATCATATACTTTTATTACTCCATCTGCTTTTCCGTTCTTAAATGTTCCTTCT
>OKRR01000160.1_pt1 | contig 76637 bp, 63 predicted proteins | sample 1601211 | NCBI WGS metagenome assembly OKRR01 (sample SAMEA3541525, study PRJEB24748) | human gut metagenome | biome: human gut; feature: human-associated habitat; material: faeces | place: China | collected 2012
TTCGGCCAGATCCATCGAGTAGTCATCGTCATAATCATGCTTGCAGGGGCGTCCTTTCCTATATATACACCGCCGAATATTATTCCGCAGTCTTTTTTCTTCTAGTCGGCTTTTCCTTTACCTCTTCCTTGTGTTCGATGGTTACACCAGCCAATTCCGGGTCAATCATGATACGTCCGCAATATTCGCAAACGATGATTTTCTTACGAGAACGGATATCCAGTTGTCTCTGGGGCGGGATTTTGTTGAAGCAACCGCCACAAGCGTCACGCTGTACATATACGATACCCAATCCGTTGCGAGAGTTCTTACGGATACGCTTGAAAGATTGGAGCAAGCGCGGTTCGATCTTAGTTTCAAGTTCTTTGGCTTTGTCTCTCAGCTTTTCTTCTTCCTGCTTGGTTTCAGAGATGATTTCGTCCAGTTCGTTCTTCTTAACGTCCAGGTCTTTCTGTCTTTCATCCAACGCTTCTGTGCTCTTTGCAGCTTCAGCAGATTTTTCCTGTTCCTGTGCAGCGAACTCTTTGATTCTCTTATCACAAAGTTCCATTTCCAGAGTCTGGAATTCGATTTCTTTGCTCAGGAAGTCGTACTCACGGTTGTTGCGTACATTCTCCTGCTGTTCCTTGTATTTTGCGATAGAAGCTTTTGAAGTTTCAATCTCCACTTTCTTAGTAGCGATGGCGGATTTCAGTTCGGCTACTTCTGCCTTAATTCTGTCGATACGAGTGCTCAGACCGGCGATTTCATCTTCCAAGTCCTGTACTTCCAGCGGAAGTTCACCTCTTAAAGTCTTGATTTCATCAATCTTAGACAACATAGTCTGCAACTGGAACAGGGCTTTCAACTTCTGCTCCACGGTCAATTCCTGAGGATCTTTTTTTGCTTCTTTAGCCATTTTACTTATAAATATTTTATGGGGTTGGTATTCACTTTGCACTGTTGCAGCGCAAGGTTAGGAAACAACTCCCGGATTATTGTATAGAATATTTCTTTTGTATATTGTTCGCTTTCGTAATGTCCTATCTCTGCCAGCAGAATATCCGTATCGTGTCCGAAGTAATCGTGATACTTGATTTCTCCGGTGATGAACACGTCTGCACCGTTGCGTATGGCAAGCGGCATCAGGAATGCTCCGGCTCCTCCACACAGTGCCACGGTCTGTATTTCACGCCCGGTCAGCTTGTTATGCTTCAGGCAGCCCACTTCAAAGGTCTTCTTGATGCGTTTCAGGAACTCCAACTCCGTTTCCGGTGTTTCCAGTTCTCCGATAACTCCTGCCCCAGCCTGTGTCCAGCTATTCTGCAAAGGATATAAATCGAATGCAGGTTCCTCATACGGATGGGCACTCAGTAGAGCTTTGATAACTTCCGATTTCTTGTAGGCAGGCAATACGGTCTCTATTCGCACTTCTTTTTCCGTATGCAACTCTCCGATGCTTCCACAGAACGGGTGGCTACCCTCCTGAGCGCGGAAAGTTCCCTCTCCTTCTACATTGTAACTGCATGCGTCGTAGTTTCCTATGCAACCGCATCCGGCTGCAAACAAAGCTTTACGAACATCTTCCGCCTGTGCTGTGGGTACAAAAGTCACCAATTTTACCAAAGCATTCTCTTTGGCTTCCAGCACGCGTACATTACTCAATCCTATTTTCTCGGCAATCTTGAAGTTCACCCCTCCCGGAGCATTGTCCAGGTTGGTATGTGCTGAGTAGACCACGATATCATTCTTGATTGCTTTCATGATACAACGCTCTACATAGTCCCTACCCGTGATGGATTTATATCCTTTGAATATCAGCGGATGATGGGATATGACAAGATTGTATCCTAACACAATCGCCTCGTCCAGCACGGCTTCAGTGACGTCAAGACACAACAAAGCCCCTGTTGCTTCCGCTTCTGTCAATCCGATTTGCAGGCCGGCATTATCAAATCCGTCTTGCAATGGCAGAGGCGCGAACCGTTCAAGGGCGCTTACTATCTCCTTAATTCTCATTATGTGAATAGAAAATTTCGGTGCAAATATAGTAAAAATGCACTGAATAACTGTTTGTTTTACTCTTTTTTTATATATTTGTTCAGATAATTGTAAAACTCTATACCATGAAAGCATTACTTATCCCGTTTTTCGCTTTATTATGCATTCTTTTCTCGTGCCAACCCTCACCCAAAGCCCAGGATGGCGGTGAAGAGGATGCACAAGAGGAATTTGTGGATACTACTCCGAAGGCTACAGCTATCTTCTGGATAGATAAACATAAGGAAATGCCCGGACAATCGTCAAAGAGGCCGGGTGCGGTACGTACCGTGAAAGCCAAAGTCAATATCCATTTGGCAGGGCGTATAGAAGTACTTTCGTATGTGAAACCGCAGAAAGGATATATAAAAAGTTATATAAATCGCTGTCTTGAGACGTTCCGGGTAAGGAAAGTATTGATGGATAGTGCTTATATAAAACCCGGCGTACAGTATGTGCAGTTGCGTTATACTCCTGAAAAAGTAGAGCATTAACGGTTTTTCTTCTTTTCCTTTTTCTCTACCATTACCTGCAATAGTTTTCCGTTGGCATCGAACGACTTACGCGATGCCAACGAGATGGTAATCATCAGCGAAAGCATGGATGCCGTGAAGGTTATCACCATAATCATCATTTGATATTTGATGGCGACATTCGGGCTACTACCTCCCAGGATTTGTCCGATCATTGTGCCGGGCAGTGCCACCAAGCCCATAACGGCAATATTGGCAATCAACGGACTAAAAGACTTAATGATAGCCTGTTTGATAAAAGGCGCCTGTGCCTCTGCCCTTGTGGCGCCATTACCAAGCAGATAGCGATACAATTGTTGTTCCCGTTTCAATCCGCTGTAATAAGCATTCAGTGCAACGACATTGCTGGATAGCATGTTTCCCATCAGGATACCGAATATCGGAATAAAATACTGGGCACTGAACACATTCTCCAACCGTAATACAATGGCAATGAAGTACATGCCGATGCAGACAACACTGAATAAGAAACCTATGGAGATAGGAATAAACAGTATTTTCCGTTTCAATTGGGTGCGTGCCAGGGCGGTTTGTGCGGCGACGAATATCATAATAATCACCCACAGAAAGTTGATCCACGGGTTATTCCACAGAAACAAGTATTTCAGGTAGATACCGATAAAGAAAAGTTGTACAATCATCCGTGCGATACCAATCACGGTAACCCACAATAGCCCTGTCTTGAACTTCCACAAGTAGAACAGCGGAATGAGCAACAGCAACAATCCGATGGCTAAACTGGTATATGATATGTCGATAGTTCCCACTTTATTAATCTCTTAGTTATAGCGTTATCATCTGGTTACATCCTTGCGCAAATCCCTGGTCGTGAGAGACGGCGAGAATGGCACTTCCCTCCCTCATTCGTTTCCGGAAGAAAGCAAGTACTTTATCCGTAGAGTCCGAATCCAGTGCGGAAGTCGGTTCATCCACAATCAGCAGCAGCTTTTGCATCAGGGTGGCTACGGCAATCATGATACGTTGCCGTTGTCCTCCGGAGATCTCATTCACACGTTTATCGTACAATTCCTCTTCCAGCCCCAATTCATCGAAACAGGCAAATAGTTTGTCCAGTGAAAAGGGGGTATTCCGGTTAGCTTTCAGATTGAAAGGGAGTTGCACCATTTCCTTCACCCATTCCGATGGAAGCGCCAGTTCTTGCGGTATCCATGCCACTTGCCTGCGAATTTGGTCGATAGTTCCTTTTTCCAGTAAAATGCCGTTAACGGTGATGCTCCCTGCTTTGAGGGGTACAAATCCTAAAACTGCATTCAGCAAGGAGGTCTTTCCCCGCCCCGATTGTCCGGAAATGCAGGCGATTTCCCCTTCGTGCAGTTGTAAGCAAAAACCGGAAAAAAGTGTATCTGCTCCGAAAGCGATGCATGCGTTGTCTATTTGAAGTATAGTCCTGGTCTCCATTTGAAAGCAAATATAGAAAGGAATTCTGAGAAAACGACGGATTATTGGCTGAAATCAGTATCTTTAAATAAGATAAGCTGCATTTTGGCATAACTTTTTCATGCAAGCATGAAAGTTCTGCACTCAATTTGCATTATCTTTGCTATCAGTTTTTAATAAAAGTGAGAATTATGATACAGAACGAACGTGCAAGCCGCCACGAACATGTGTTGGATGTGGCAAGGCAGATGATGACTGCTGCCCGTACCGCTCCGAAGGGAAAAGGTGTAGATATAATTGAAATAGCTATGGTCACCGGAGACGATTTAAAAGTATTGTCGGACAAGATGGTTGCCATGGTGGAAGAACACGGAATGAAGTTCTTTTTGCGGGATGCCGCCAACATTTTGCAGGCTGAATGTGTAATTATAATAGGTACGCGCGAGCAGGCGCAAGGATTGAATTGCGGCCATTGTGGTTATCCCACTTGTGCGGGACGCCCTGAAGGTGTGCCTTGTGCCGTGAATTCGGTCGATGTAGGTATAGCTATCGGTTCGGCTTGTGCCACGGCGGCCGATTTGCGCGTGGATACCCGTGTGATGTTCTCTGCCGGACTTGCTGCGCAGCAATTGGAGTGGTTGCCGGGATGCAGATCCGTGTATGCTATTCCGGTCAGTGCTTCGACCAAGAATCCGTTCTTTGACCGCAAGCCGAAAGAAGAAAAGAAAGAATGATAAATATGAGTGATACGTTCAATGCTGTTTTACCTGCCGAATGGGCGCCGCAAAGCGGAATACAGCTGACTTGGCCCCATGCCGGAACTGACTGGGCACATATGCTTACGGAAGTACAAGTCTGCTTTGCCGCTATCGCACGCGAAATAACCCAACGGGAATTGCTTCTGATCGTAACTCCCGAACCGGAGGAGGTCAAAAAGCAGATTTCAGCTACCGTCAATATGCAGAATGTCCGTTTCATGGAGTGTGAAACGAATGATACTTGGGCGCGTGATCATGGTGCAATTACCATGTTGGATTCAGAAGGCGCTTCGCTTCTTGATTTCATGTTCAATGGCTGGGGGCTGAAATTCGCTTCGGATAAAGACAATCTGATTACCCGTCAGGCTGTGAAAGTCGGTTTCCTGAATGGGCGGTATGTTAATCGTCTGGGCTTTGTTCTGGAAGGTGGTTCCATTGAGAGTGACGGGTTGGGCACATTACTCACCACGTCCGAGTGTTTGCTTTCTCCCAATCGTAACGGGCAGATGAGCCGCGATGAAATCGAAGACTATCTCTGTTCTGTATTTCATCTGAAACAGGTACTTTGGCTCGATCATGGGTATTTGGCAGGAGATGATACGGATAGTCATGTCGATACGCTCGCTCGTCTTTGCTCACCGGATACTATTGCCTATGTGCAATGCACCGATACGCAGGATGAACATTACGAAGCTCTCCATCAAATGGAAGAACAACTGAAAACCTTCCGTACTTTGAATGGAAACCCCTACCGCCTGTTGGCATTGCCTATGGTGGACAAGATTGAGGAAGAGGGCGAACGCCTCCCCGCAACGTATGCCAATTTCTTGATAATGAATGATGCGGTGCTTTATCCTACTTATCGTCAGCCGGAGAATGACCAACGTGCAAAAGAAGTCTTGCAGGAAGCGTTCCCGGAATATGAGATTGTAGGCATTGATTGTCGGACGCTGATTAAGCAGCATGGATCGCTCCATTGTGTTACGATGCAGTACCCTGCCGGTGTATTGAAATAAAATTAGAAAGATATGAGAAAAATAAAAGTCGGAATTATTCAGCAAGCCAATACAGCAGATCTTCGTACGAACCTGATGAACCTGGCTAAAAGCATAGAAGCTTGTGCTGCACATGGTGCGCAACTGATTGTATTACAGGAGCTGCACAACTCCCTGTATTTCTGTCAGACTGAAAACACGCAACTGTTTGATCTGGCGGAAACCATTCCCGGCCCTTCCACCGGATTTTATTCCGAACTGGCCGCTGCCAATAAAATAGTATTGGTGACCTCCCTATTTGAGAAACGTGCCCCAGGACTCTATCATAACACCGCCGTTGTCTTTGATCGTGACGGAAGCATTGCCGGAAAATACCGCAAGATGCATATCCCCGATGATCCGGCCTATTATGAAAAGTTCTATTTCACCCCCGGAGATATAGGTTTCGAACCTATCCAAACCTCTCTCGGAAAACTGGGCGTACTTGTTTGCTGGGATCAGTGGTATCCCGAAGCTGCCCGCCTGATGGCATTGAAAGGTGCCGAATTATTAATCTACCCCACCGCCATCGGTTGGGAAAGCAGTGACGCCGATGATGAAAAGGCACGCCAGCTCAATGCCTGGATTATCTCCCAGCGTGCCCATGCCGTAGCCAACGGACTTCCTGTTATCTCCGTTAACCGTGTCGGTCACGAACCCGATCCGTCCATGCAGACAAATGGCATCCAATTCTGGGGAAATAGTTTTGTAGCAGGTCCGCAAGGAGAATTCCTTGCACAAGCCGGAAATGATCGTCCGGAAAATATAGTAGTGGAGATAGATGTGGAACGCTCTGAAAATGTACGCCGTTGGTGGCCTTTCCTGCGCGACCGTCGTATCGATGAATACGGTGGATTGACGAAACGCTTTCTTGATTAAAATACAATTCGATAAAAGTGCGATAAAGCGCAATTTGACAAAAGTGCAGTAAAACGTAGTTTGATAAAGCGTTAACGGAACGTGATTCTCCTGTTCATTATAAAATTCACGCCTCCGTAAATAAACAGTCCCAGGAACTGAGCCAGATATTCATCACAATTCAGTGCCTCGACTAACACTACCAAGAATAGGAATTGCGCCAGATATGCCATTCCGAAAGCGATAGAAAAGAGCAACACCTGCCTCCAGGTGTTGCTCTTCTTTTCTTTATCATCCAAAGGAAATATCCAGTGCTTGCACCAGATAAAATTATGAGTCTGTGCAATGACGTAAGCAGTTATGTTAGAGAGCATATAGTCGATGTCCAGTTCATCCATCATCAGCCAGATGACTGCTGCTATAATCAGGGCATTCAGCGTACCGATTACCGCAAAACGGAAGATGCGTCTCGACTCTCTCACAACAAACTAACCTACTCTTATTCTTTGATATCTACGATCAGATTCAGTTCGTCCAACTGAGACGGATCAAGTGCTGCGGGAGCATCCAGCATCACGTCGCGTCCACTGTTATTCTTCGGGAATGCGATGCAGTCACGAATACTATCCAATCCGGCAAAGAGAGATACCCAACGATCAAGACCATATGCCAGACCGCCATGAGGAGGTGCACCGTATTTGAATGCATTCATCAGGAATCCGAATTGTTCTTCTGCTTTTTCAGGAGTGAATCCCAGGATTTCGAACATCTTTGCCTGCAACTTTGGATCGTGGATACGGATTGAACCGCCACCGACTTCCACACCATTGATTACCATATCATAAGCATCGGCACGTACTGCTGCCGGATCAGTATCCAGTAAATCAATGTCCTCGTCTTTCGGATGGGTGAACGGATGGTGCATAGCCATCAAGCGGTTTTCTTGCTCACTCCATTCAAACATCGGGAAGTCTACTACCCACAGGCATGCGAATGTGTTCTTATCACGCAATCCCAATTGGCTACCCATTTCCAGACGAAGCTCGCAAAGTTGCTTGCGTGTCTTCATGGTGTCGTCGCCGCTCAAAATCAGAATCAAGTCACCCGGTTTGGCACCGAAAGCTTCTTTCACCTGTTGCAGTACTTCCTGCGTATAGAATTTGTCAACGCTCGATTTTACATTTCCGTCTTCCTCTACACGGGCGTAAACCATACCTTTTGCACCAATCTGCGGTCTCTTCACAAATTCCGTCAGAGCATCCAGTTGTTTGCGGGTGTAGTGTGCGGCACCTTCGGCACAGATACCACCGATGTATTCGGCGCTATCAAATACAGAGAAGCCATGGCCTTTCAGTATATCCATCAGCTCCACGAACTTCATACCGAAACGCAAGTCGGGTTTGTCGCTACCATAATATTTCATGGCGTCCGCCCATGCCATACGCTGGAACTGACCTTCCAATTCCACACCGCGGATTTCTTTGAACAGATATTTCGTCATACCTTCAAACAGGTTGATGATGTCGTCCTGTTCTACGAAAGACATTTCGCAGTCTATCTGAGTAAATTCCGGCTGACGGTCGGCACGAAGGTCCTCGTCACGGAAACACTTGGCAATCTGGAAGTAACGGTCAAAACCGGATACCATCAGCAATTGCTTCAAGGTCTGCGGGCTTTGCGGCAAGGCGTAAAACTGTCCCGGATTCATGCGTGAGGGCACCACGAAGTCGCGTGCACCTTCCGGAGTAGAGCCTACCAGTACAGGAGTTTCCACTTCGATGAAACCCTGGCTGTCCAGGTAGCGGCGTACTTCAATGGTCATTCTATGGCGGAGTTCCAGATTTCTGCGTACCGATGGACGGCGCAAATCCAGATAACGGTATTTCATGCGGATATCGTCGCCACCATCCGTATTATCTTCGATGGTGAACGGAGGTGTCAGGGCTGCATTCAGCACATTCAGTTCCGATACGATGATTTCAATATCTCCGGTCGGGATATTGGCATTCTTACTGAAGCGTTCGTTCACCGTTCCTGTAATCTGAATGACGAATTCGCGTCCCAGGCGGTTGGCGTTCTCGCAAAGTGCGGCGTCCACCTCTTCGTTAAAAACTAACTGGGTGATACCGTAACGGTCGCGGAGGTCAATGAATGTCATACCTCCCATTTTGCGGCTGCGCTGCACCCAACCTGCCAGCGTTACTTGCTTATTGACATCGGAGATACGAAGTTCTCCGCAGGTGTGTGATCTAAACATGTTGATATTTACAATTTACAATTTACAATTTACAATTTGGCTGCGCTGTCGGGGCACAACGCTTAATTGCTAATGACGTGCAAAAATACAGATTTATTTTATAAAAAACTCAGATTTTCGTTAACTTCTTAATCTGCTCTTTACTCTTATCCAATATCATCTTATTCTTATGCACAATCTCCTCATTGATCTGCTTCAGGCCATTTATATAATCCTGTGCCCGTTGCAATACATTCGAAGAGTCTTTTTCGGCATACCGGGGGATGATAACCTGCAATCCTTCTTTGATTACCTTTACGTCAATGTTTTCTCCCATCATCATCGGGTCCCCGTCAAAGTGCACTACTCCTGGTTTGGTACGGTGGATGCGCAGCGTCTGGCAGCGGAAAGTTTTGATGCGGCTATTTTGGTCTATAGTCTTATTAAACAGTTGGAAAGACAGGGAGGGCACATCCAGCACCGTGAAAGGTTCAAGGATGGTCACGTCCAGTAATCCGTCCGTCAGCATGGCCTGTGGAGCTATGTACGCATTGTTTCCGTATTGCGAAGCGTTGCCGCAGGCTATCAGGAAAGCCTTATACTTTAAAGTACCGTCTTCCGTTTCCAGTTCGTAAGTTTCGGGCTGATACTTCAGACTCTCCAGCAGAGTCTTTTCTAAATAGGTAAGAGGGCCTCTCCTGCCCGCCTTTGCAAACTTCAGGCTGACAAAAGCATCAAAACCCACACCGCAGGTACAGAAGAAAGGCACTTCATTGATTTTTCCGTAATCGATGACGTCTATAATTCCTTCGTTGATGATTTCTATCGCCTTTTTGGGCTCCATCGAAATTTGCAGATGGCGTGCCAGTCCGTTTCCCGAACCACACGGAATGATGCCCAATGCTGTTTTTGTATGCACCAGCGAACGGGCTATTTCGTTGATCGTGCCGTCACCGCCAATAGCCACTACAGCATGCACATTTTCCTTTGCTTTTTGTGCAGCAATTTCAACAGCATGTCCGGCATATTCGGTATAGATTACCTCTTGGACATACTTTGCCTTATCCAGCTTTTCATCGAGCAAATGGAGGATTTGCTCTTTGCTCTGCGTACCGGATTTCGGATTTATAATGAATGATATTTTCTTTTTTTCTTCGTCCATGCAAGGGTTGTTTCACTATGCAATTTTATAAATGGCAAAAGTAATACAAATACTTGAATTTTTAACCATAGAGTGGGCTTTAATCCATGGGCAAATATATTTTTTAGTAAAAAAAGAACAGATAAGCACATATTTTGCTATCTTTGCCCCCTGTTTTCAAAAGGCTTGTAATTAAGAGTTAAATATTTCATATTATATAATAAACATTTCATGGGATTACTACAAGACAAATTGGCGAAATACGACCTGCCACAGCAATATATGGCAATGGGCGTATACCCCTATTTCCGCACAATTGACAGCCATCAGGATACTGAGGTGTTGATGGATGGTAAAAAAGTCCTGATGTTCGGTTCGAATGCTTATACAGGACTGACTTACGATAAAAGAATAATAGAAGCCGCAAAAGCCGCCACAGATAAATACGGTACAGGTTGTGCAGGTTCCCGTTTATTAAATGGAACTCTTGATATACATGTAGAGTTGGAAAAAGAACTGGCTGAGTTTGTCGGAAAAGACGATGCACTCTGTTTTTCTACCGGATTTACTGTAAATGAGGGTGTTATTCCGCAATTGACGGGACGTAACGATTACATTATCTGTGACGACCGCGTGCACGCTTCCATCGTAGATGGCCGCCGTCTCTCCTTTTCTACTCAATTGAAGTACAAACATAACGATATGGCCGATCTGGAAAAAGAACTCCAGAAATGCGAGCCGGATGCTATCAAACTGATCGTGGTGGATAGTGTTTTCTCTATGGAAGGCGACCTTGCCAACCTCCCCGAAATCGTACGTTTGAAGAAAAAATACAATGCCAGCATCATGGTGGACGAAGCACACGGATTGGGTGTATTCGGAAAACAAGGACGCGGTGTTTGCGATCATTTCGGTGTGACGGATGATATCGACCTGATTATGGGTACGTTCAGCAAGTCACTGGCTTCTATCGGTGGTTTCGTTGCCGGAGATGCTTCGGTAATCAACTGGTTGCGCCACAATGCCCGTTCTTATATATTCCAGGCAAGTAACACGCCTGCTGCTACGGCTGCTGCCCGTGAAGCTCTTCACATCATTATGAACGAACCGGAACGTCAGCAGCGTTTGTGGGACATCACCAACTATGCATTGAAGAAATTCCGTGATGCCGGTTTCGAAATCGGTGAAACTGAATCCCCTATCATTCCGCTGTATGTGCGTGATGCAGAAAAGACATTTATCGTAACTAAGATGGCGTTTGACGAAGGCATCTTCATCAATCCGGTTATTCCGCCCGCTTGTGCACCGCAAGACACGCTGGTACGCGTAGCATTGATGGCTACTCACACCAAAGAGCAGGTAGACTATGCTGTTGAGAAGTTGACGAAATGTTTCCGTGAACTCGGAGTGATTGAATAAGGATTTTCCTGAAATCAGATAAAATGCAAAGAGACTGTCTTCAAAAGGCAGTCTCTTTTTTTTAGGAATTGATAAAATTATGTAAGTTTGTAGCAGAATACTGAATTCCTATTCAATGAAAAACATCATTAACAAGATCAGGCAAGTTTATCCGGTTTCCGACGAAGCACTTCAGGCATTGCAGGCAGATATGCAGGTAAGATATTACCCTAAAAATACTTATATAGTGCACTCGGGGGTAACGGATCGTCTGGTTTATTTTATTGAAGAGGGAGTTGCCCGTTCCGTATTTCATCACAACGGACAGGATACCACTACCTGGTTCAGCCAGGAAGGCGACATTACTTTCGGCATGGATTCGTTGTATTACAAACAGCCGTCAGTAGAGAGCATTGAAGCTCTTTCGGATTGCAAAATCTATGTCATCCATATAGACAAGCTGAATCTTCTTTACGAAACGTACATCGATATAGCCAATTGGGGAAGAATCCTGCATCAGAATGTAAATAAGGAGCTTAGCCACATGTTTGTGGAGCGTCTTCAGCTTTCGCCCAAGGAGCGGTACGAACAGTTTAACCGGCGCTATCCCGGATTGATAAACCGGGTGAAGCTGAAGTATGTGGCTGCTTTTCTGGGTATTTCCATTTATACACTCAGCCGGGTGCGTGCCCAAAAATAAGTATTCGCCGGTCTTTTTTGCTTTTGAGCAAAAAAACTTCAGATGGCAAGCTGTATCTTTGCCATCTGAAAATATTAACTTAATACTAAGAAACAAATGTCTAATACCCCCTCAGCAGCATTTTCGGATACCAAGGCGCATTACGATCTTCTGGACGGACTTCGTGGTGTAGCGGCCCTTATGGTGATATGGTATCATATATTCGAAGGCTATGCTTTTGCAAGCGATACCATGATTACAACGTTCAATCATGGATATTTAGCCGTGGATTTTTTCTTTATCCTTTCAGGTTTCGTTATCGGCTATGCCTATGATGACCGTTGGGGTAAGAGTCTTACAATGAAAGATTTCTTTAAGCGTCGTTTGATACGTCTTCATCCTATGGTGATAATGGGGGCTGTTCTGGGTGCTATTACATTCTGTTTTCAGGGTTCCGTGCAATGGGATGGAACACATATCGGTATCTCCATGATAATGCTGTCTCTGCTCTGCACGATATTCTTTATCCCCGCAATGCCGGGCGTAGGTTATGAAGTGCGTGGCAACGGTGAGATGTTTCCGTTGAACGGGCCTTGCTGGTCGTTGTTCTTTGAGTATATAGGTAATATTCTTTATGCCTTGTTTATCCGTCGCTTATCCAATAAGGCGCTGACTGTGCTCGTTGTATTGTTGGGAGTGGCATTGGCGCTATTCGCAGTCTTCGATGTTTCCGGTTATGGAAATATAGGTGTGGGCTGGACGTTGAACGGTGTCAACTTTGGTGGCGGATTATTGAGAATGTTGTTCCCGTTTTCTGTGGGTATGCTTATGTCGCGTAACTTCAAGCCTATGAAGGTGAAAGGCGCGTTTTGGATATGTACCATTGTATTGATTGCTTTGTTCTCAGTACCCTATCTGGAAGGTGCGGAGCCGATTTGTACAAATGGTGCTTATGAAGCATTTTGTATTATCGTAGCTTTCCCCGCCCTTGTATGGATAGGAGCATCGGGAACTACTACGGATAAAAAGTCAACTCAGATATGTAAGTTCCTGGGAGATATCTCGTATCCGATTTATGTGATACATTATCCGTTCATGTATCTGTTCTATGCATGGCTGATTAAAAATCAACTCTTTACTTTGGGAGAAACCTGGCAGGTTGCTTTATGCGTTTATGCCTTGAATGTAGTGTTGGCTTACCTGTGCTTGAAGCTGTATGATGAGCCTATACGAAAATATTTGGCTAAACGGTTTTTAAAGAAGAAGTGATTACGCCCTTTCAGGGTTCAGGTCGGGGCTGAGATCGCGATGTCCCACTACTCTAGTACACATTATTTTTCATAACCTTTCATTTTCAATATAATTATGGGTCGCATGATATAATCTTTAAGAAAGGAAGCATTATAGTATAAACTGGAATCTTGCCTGCAATACACTAAAATTCTTGTCGCTTATCTTCCGAATGTGTTTTCCGGGGATTACATAACTGTAGTTTACTTTAATCCCTATATGCTTGTTTATGTAGTAATTCAATCCTAGAGAAAGATCCTTTTGTGCTCCGCCTAATACTTCCGCAGTCCGGTCGTTCATATCTACGATATTGAAACGTCCGCAGAGTTCGAGCGCACGACCTATAGGGCGGGAAGGACATGCCGGAGCTGCATCATAGTCATAAGTATCTCCTATCAGGAGCCACGAACATTGCGCATATCCACCCTGTCCGGTATAGTCGGCAAGGGCATTCCTGCGTTTCACTTGAGTACGGATATATTCGCTTTGAAAGAAGAATTTTCCGTAATAGATCAGCAGTTCAGTACCCAGCTTCACTTGATGGCGGGCATTATCCACTTCCGCATAAATCAGGTTACGATTGTCGATAGTACTCACTCCGGCAGATTTATAGATAAAGGTACTCCTGTTATCATCATCCGGCAAAGCACCATCGGGAGTGCGATAGATAGCGGCAATACCGAGATGCAATAGCTTTCCAGCTTCATTTACAGGTCGGTAAACAAAACGTCCGTCTACGGCATAACCTTGCGAGGTATTCTTTAAGTTACTGATATCGTTGTCGGTAAACAATCCTCCGCAAGCATAATAATGCGTGGCATTGTAAGTGTAGGCAACTCCCAGACGCCGACTGTTGGTCATGGCAAGCACAGAACCGGGTGACTGATGGAAACGTAGGTCGAAAGTGCTGCAAAGCATATCCATAGTGAAAGGTTCGTAGAATTGCCCTACCTGGATGATATGCTTACCGGAAGTGTAAGTAGCGAAAGCATCTTTGATAGAAACCTTGCTGCCTACATAGCCTATTTCCACTTTCATGTCCCAGCGCTGGTAAGTGGCCCTCATGCCTACGCGCAGATCATTGAATTCCGTACCGTTACCGAAATGATTGTCATTCCTGAGATAAACACCGCCATCCATAAGCATGCGGCCGGTTACTTTGTACTGTAATTTGTCGGAGAGAGTTTCCTGTGCTGTGGCGGTCAGAGAAGTGACGACCGCCAGCAGGCACAGGGAGGATTTAGAAAGGTAATTCATTAGTAAGAAGTTTGTTGGACTACTTCTATCAGACGTGCGAAATCTTCAGGATGTACATCTCCGATGTTGCCGATGCGGAAAGTATCTGCCTGGGATATCTTGCCCGGATAGATGACGAAACCTTTTTCTTTCAGTTGGGTGTAGAAAGAATTGAAATCGAAACCTGCTTTCGGATAAAGGAAAGAGGTGATGATGGGCGACTGGAATTCGTCCGGCAGCAAGGTTTTGAAGCCGAGTGCACGCATTCCTTCTACCAATATGCGGTGGTTTTCGCAATATCTCTTGTGGCGGGCGGCTACTCCCCCCTCTTCTTCCAGTTCGGCAAGTGCCTGCTTGAAGGCTCTTACTACATGGGTGGGCGAAGTAAACCTCCATTTGCCATGTCCTTTTTCCATCGTCTCCCATTGGTCGTAAATATCGAGTGAGAGTGAACGGGAAACACCTTTGCAGTGTAACAGTTCGGATTTGCGGGCTATGATAAAACCGAAGCCGGGAACACCCTGGATGCATTTGTTGGCACTGCTGATCATGAAGTCGATACCTAATTCATGCATATCCAGAGGCACACCGCCGAAGCTGCTCATAGCGTCTACAATCAGCTTTTTGTTGTGGAGCTTCACAATGTGGGCAATCTCTTTGAGAGGATTCAGGATACCGGTAGTGGTTTCGCAATGTACTACGGCTACATGGGTGATATCTGAATTGTTGGACAGGTAATCGTCTACATAGTCAACGGAAACCTGTTCGGTTTCTTCGAAAGCAAGCATATCGTAGTTGATGCCGTGATATTCGGCAATGTGGCCCATACGGTCACCATAAGCGCCATTGCTGAGGATAAGTAGTTTGTGCTTGGGAGTGATGACACTGCCGATAACAGCTTCCACGCAATAAGTACCGCTTCCCTGCAAGAGTACGGAAGTGTATTCATTGGTGGCTGTGGTGGCAAGGGCAACGAGGGATTTGCGGATTTCTTCTACAATGTGTACGTTATAGTCGGCGTCCCATGTACACCAATCGGTCATCATGGCCTCTTTTACGGTTTCTGACGTGGTTAATGGGCCGGGGGTTAATAATAAATAGGGTTTCATATTGGTTTGATATTTAAAAGGATTAATGATTCGTATTCAGTTTATGATTGATAAGTTCTATGATTTTGGGAAGCTCTTCGATGCTGTCCACCACATAGTGGGCGCCTGCAAGAAGCATGCGCTGTCTGACTTCTGCTTTCCGGGCAGTGAGCGTTGCGGGAGACATTTGTTCTACTTCCTTCTGGGTTAGTCCCAGTTCGTTGCTGCCGAGTATGACACCGACGGTCCAGACTTTGGCATTGATACCCTCTTTGATGTCGGCAATGGTGTCACCGTACTTCAGAACACAGTCTGTTGAAGGGATGGCAAGATCGATCATGTTTTGGTAAATCATATAAGGGAAAGGACGTCCGGCAGGCAGACCGTTGGGAGTGACACACTTGTCGGTGGTGTAACCTTTGCGGGCTGCATTGGGGAGCACTACGTCCATCATGGCTTGGGTGTAGCCGGTGGTGGAACCTATTTTGATGCCTTGTTTTCTCAGTTCGTTCAGGGTATCGATGACTCCGGGAATGGGGTCGGTGTAGTTTGCCAGGGAAGCAAAAAGGTATTCCTCGAATTTGGCGTTCATATCTGTTACGTCCTGTTCGTTCCAGGGACGGTGATAGAGTTTCTCAAACTCCTCGCCTACTCCGTCCATCTTGAACAGTTCGCGGATGTGGTCTATCTTGGCCATTCCCATAGGGCGGCGGGCTTGTTCCATCGTGATGTTGATGCCTATTTCATTGAAGGCTTTCAAGAAGGCGGCTACCGGAGCGAAACATCCGTAATCAACTGCAGAGCCTGCCCAGTCCATAATGATACATTCTATTCTTTTCATATTTACTTGTTATTTTATAATGAGTTGTTTAATAATAAATTGGGGTTTATCTATTTTTGTAAGCCTTTTAGGCTACCTGCAAAACTTGAATTATTCATCTGTTGAATTATTGCTTATTGCGATAAGATGTTCTTATTTCTCTTACTTTTTTAGCTGGGCATCACAGAAAATGCAGATTGTAACATTTCCGGTTTCTCTTCTACCGCATGTCCCGTGCGCAGGAGTTCTTCTTTCTTATGTCTCTGCACCAGGTAGACAATAGAACAGCTGAATGCTACGGTACAGATTATTCCTACATAACCGGACATCTGGTTGTAAAAATCGAGCCAATTGATATCCGTATTAAAGAATTCCTTGAACATCAGGACGAGTACAGTACCAGTATATCCGATGAAATCAATAGTCACAATAAAGAATCCTACATTTCCTTTTATCTTGAAGCATGCTATGAAGCGGTCGAAAAATATGCTTTGAAAACAAAGGTAGGCAATGTAAAGGCTCAGACTCTGGATGAACAACCAAGTCACGGTGCTGAGTTGAAGCGTATCGTAATTGAGTGATACGAAACTCATGGTAGCCGTTCCGGCAACCACCATACTCAAGAGGATGACCAATACTTTGATATTACTCTTTACAAAGACCATCATTCCGAAAAGTGCCAGGATGATAAGAGTAACAACACTGTCGATCTGTGCAAACAGCCAGGAAGAATGTCCGCTCATGTCGATAATCTTCACCAGGAAATCTTCTTTAATATCCCGGAGGATAACCAACAGAAGGTTGGCTACGAACAGGAGGATCAATACAGGCATGAAGTTGCGGAACAGTTCTTTGCGTTGTTTTCCGTTGAGAGTGACACGCTGGCTCTTTTCGGCAATGTCTTGTTGGGTGGGTTGCGGCAGGCGATTCAGGGTGTAACCCAGCAAGGCAAGCAATGGCAGGGCAAAGCCACCGATGAGAGCGGGCATCCAGAACTCTCCTACATGCAGGGTGTTCATAACGAACAGTCCGATAGATTTTGCCACGCCGGAGCTGATGACAATACTGATACCCAAAAGGCTGGCAAGAATATCGGTGGTGCGTCTGCCTTCGATGAAGCTGAATATCACGCCCCACATGCAACCCAGTGACAAACCGTTGAAGAACATGGCGAAGATATTATAAGGAGCGGGCAAGAGTCCGAAGAGAACCAGGGAGAGTTCCGCTACCAGAATAGAAGCCAGAATGAACTTCATGCGGTGCTCCTTCTTTAATTCGGAAATCAACTTGATACCGACAAACTTGGCGATGAGGTAGCCCAGAATCTGGACGATGGTAACCAATACTTTATAATCCAATCCGAAGGCATCCAGTCCGTCGAAGGAGGCAGCGGTGAAAGGTTTGCGAAGCGCATATACTAAGGAGTACGAAAGAAGCGCTGCACCTCCTGCCCAAAGTATGAATACAAGATCGGATATTTTCTTGTTTGAAAGTAGTTCCGTTTTAATGTCGGTAATTGTTTTCATTTTATTCTCTTTTGATTTCGAGGGCAAAAGTAGAAGGATGATGTTACAGAAAAAATGAATATTTATTATTAATACATTTAATTATCGGATAGAAAATAAAGTAACATTAATGTAACATTTATGCAATCGGAATATAACACAAGAGGCTGTTCTTTGCAAATTAAAAACCAAAAACACTTACAAAATATGGAGGAACTATTAGATATATATAAGCGGATAGAAGATCTGCGTAATAAAGGGGTGAAAATGAAAGATATAGCTGACAAAACGAATATGCCTGCCAGTGTGCTGTCTTCTCTCTATTCAAGTGTGCTGCCCACCTTTGCAAGATCGGTAAAGAAAGGAATGACGGAAGAAGAAGCATTGGACTATGCCCTGTCTCAGGTGAATAATGTTTCGAAGAAACGTTTGCTCGGCAACCTTACTGAAATGAAAGAGCAGTTGCTGGAACTGGAACCCGTGACAACCGGTAACCAGAAGGAAATTCCATTCGTCAGAATGTTGACCGAAGAGATGAATCATTCGGCACAGGAAGTATATAATTATAGTGGTATATATATAAGTTATAGTCTTTCGTCTTCGAGCGATTGCCTGAAGATGGAACCGTATCTGATTAGTGCCTCCGAAAACAATGACTATGTACAGGTGACTCATATGAGCGCTTACAATACAACGCATCGGGGGATCGGGTTATTAAATAATCATCAGAATGCATATATCATCTTCAACGAAAGGGAGGCTCCGCAGCTTGCATTATTCACCATCTATCTGCAACTGCCCATGTACGACTATCCGTCTATGCTGAAAGGGCTTTACCTGAGTCTGGACTATAACCGGAATCCGATAGCCCGGCGGATTGTTTTCGTGAAATATTCCGATAGCACCAGCATGGATGATTTTATAGAACTGAAAGGCGGACTGCTGACCGAGGAAGAACTGACACCGGAGCAAAAGGTCTATTTTGAATATACATGCCGGGGCGGGGATTATATAAAAACGTGTACGGTGCCCTCCCCTCACCTGAATGGTGACGATCTGGAAAGGGAGAAGAAGATGCTGAAACTGTGATTCTGCTAATAAGAATAGAATGACGGTATGTCTTTTGTTACAGATTTACAGTTTTTCTTATCATCTTGCTTTGATATTGAAAGTTTTTTAGTATGTTTGCCGCATTATTAATGAAAAACACGTCTTTTCAATGAAAAAGCAAGATTTCCTGTTTATTATTCTGGTGGTGGTAGTCTTTCTACCCTTCTTTTTGAGTGACGCGGTTTATGACTGGTATAAGTCGTTCAATGCTGCACATGGTATGGTGATGAGCTTTCTGAAGTTTGCCATTCTGTCTTCGTTGGGCGAAGTGCTGGGATTACGAATCAGTGCGGGAGTGTACAACCGGAAGGGTTTTGGTATTATTCCGCGCATGGTGGTATGGGGCATACTCGGTATGGGTATCAATGCCGCTATGATTATCTTTTCAAAAGGTGTGCCGCAGTTCATGGAGTATATGGGAATGGCAAATGCTGCCGCAACGTTTACAAGTGAAGCGATGTCTCTCGATAAGGTGCTGGTGGCGCTGGCCATATCGGTAACGATGAACACAATCTTTGCTCCGGTATTCATGACTTTCCATAAAATAACAGATACGCATATTCTGATGTGCGGCGGTTCTATTAAGAGTCTTATCACTCCTATTCCAATGACGAAAATCATCACCGGACTGAACTGGAACGTTCAATGGAACTTCGTTTTTAAGAAGACAATCCCGTTCTTCTGGTATCCTGCACACACCATTACTTTCATGCTTCCGCCGGATATGCGCGTATTGTTTGCGGCATTGCTGGGCATTGTGCTGGGAGTATTGCTGGCAGTGGCGGCACGGAAATAGTTTTTTTATTACCTTTGCTTCCTGCTAAACGAAAATAGATGTATGAAACTATATAGTAGGCAGGAAGCAATCGCACGCATGAATATGCTGGCAGGCTGTTCAAAGTCGTTTGTCTTTCTGATTGATTATTCGCAGGAACAGGTTTATGTGGAAGAGACGGCAGAGGTCTCACCGGAGGAGTTGATATATAACCTGAATGGATTTACGAATGAAGCAGTTGCCGGTTTAACGGATGAATTGTTTCCGGAGAGTTTGTCGGAACAGATAGAATGGATCTCACAGCCTGTTTCTTTTCAGGAATATAGTCGTGCTTTCGGACATGTGAAAAAGAATATTCTTGCCGGAAACAGCTTTCTTACGAATTTAACTTGCCGGACTCCGGTACAAACCAATCTGACTTTAAAGAATATATATTGTAACTCCCGTGCTTTATATAAAGTATGGGTAAAGAATCGTTTTGTAGTTTTCTCTCCGGAGATTTTTGTTCGGATAAAGAAAGGGATTATCAGCTCTTATCCCATGAAAGGTACGATAGACGCTACCCTGCCCGATGCCGTACAAACCTTGATGAACGACGGGAAAGAAGCGGCGGAACATGCTACGATTGTGGATCTGATCAGGAATGATCTGAGTATTGTGGCATCTCATGTCCGGGTGGAGCGTTATCGCTATATAGATGTGTTGCAGACAAATCGAGGACCGATATTGCAGACCAGTTCGGAGATATGCGGTGAACTTCCAGAAGATTACAAACGGCAGTTAGGTGATATTCTTTTCAGTATGTTGCCTGCCGGTTCTATTACCGGTGCACCCAAAAAGAAGACGATGCAGATTATTCGTGAAGCTGAAGGATATGAACGGGGATTCTATACGGGAATAACCGGATATTTCGATGGAGACAATATGGATAGTGCCGTGATGATACGTTTTGTGGAGCAAGAGGCGGACGGAATGTATTTTAAAAGCGGTGGTGGCATTACTTTCAAGAGTGACGCCCGCAGTGAATATGAAGAAATGAAACAGAAAATATATGTGCCGATTTATTGAAACGATACAAGTACGTGATGGTAAGTTGCAGAACCTTGCCTATCACAACCGTAGGATGAATGAGACGAGACAGGCGGTTTTCGGAATGGCGGATCAACTGGATATTCTGGATTATATAGGGGATTGTCCTGAAAGCGGTTTTTATAAATGCCGGGTAGTTTATGGCAGAGAAGTATGTGAGGTGGCATTTTCCACTTATACAATGAGGACTGTACGTTCGCTCCGGTTGGTCGGTTCGGATACGATTGATTATCGCTACAAAAGTACGGACCGGAAGGAACTGGAAGCATTGTATGCCCTGCGCGGCAATCAGGATGATGTATTGATTGTCAGAAACAATCTTTTGACGGATACTTCCATTGCTAATGTGGCGTTAGAAAAAGAGGGAGTCTGGTATACACCGAGGACTCCCTTATTGAAAGGTACAAAACGTGCATTGCTGTTGGAACAGGGGGTACTGACGGAATGTGATATTCCGTCAGATGTGATTTCCTCCTATTCACATATCGCTTTATTTAATGCGATGATTGATTTTCAGTCTCTGGTTCTGGAGATTAACCGGGATACGGTTATTCGTATTTGATACTATCTACCGGATTATTTCTTGCTGCCCGATAACTGTTCAGGCATACTGTGAGCAGGGTGATGCAGACAGTGAAGAACAAAGGAAGCAGGAAATGAAGGATACCAATGTGTACATGGTAAGCAAATTGTTGCAGCCAATAATTCATCAGATAGCAGACCAGGGGTACAATGAGTATAAAGGCTATACCTATGTAGTACAGGAACGGGCGATTGACAAGCCATAATATTTGCCCGAATGATGCACCGTGAATCTTCCGAATTCCTATTTCGCGTATACGTTGTTGGATAGCATAATGGGTGATGCCGAACAATCCGAACAGTGTGAGGAACAAACTGATTGATGCATACATCAGCAGGATGCGGGAAAAGTCGGTAACTTCCTGATTATTGGAGATCAGTACCTGATAAGGGTCTTCATAATTGAATGGAGTACCGGGGTATTTTTTTTCCCATAATCCGCGAAGATGATTGATAACTGTTGTGCGATCTTGCTCATCAAACTGTAAGGTCAATGTGGTATAATTATCTTGGGGCATTTCGTGCAGAATCATTCTCAATGGAAACACATTGTTTGTGAGCGAATATTTCTTGAAATCTTTCATGACACCGATAATAGTACCTTTCTCACTCTTTTCGGGCACGTATTTAGAGATAGGTTGTCCCACCGGATCTTCTCCTTCGGGCACAAGATAGCGAATGAAGGACTCGTTGATGATGACCGGCACAGAGGTACGGAGTAATAAATGGAATGTTTGTTTGGCATCCAGCAAGTCGAAATCGTATATATCCAGGAAGTCCGGACAGTTTTCATAAAGTTCAAGCATCAGAAGGTCATTCTTCTCACCATTTTGGCGGGGAACGGCCATACTCATGGTATAAAGGCCTGATTGAGAAGATACAACAGACTTCACTCCGGGGATGGATTTAATGTCTTCTATCCAAGTAGATAAAGGGGATTGCCGGGGGGCACCGATTCCAAACTCAACGATTCCTTTGTAGCGGCTTCCCTCCTGCTCTATCAGGTCCATTTGGCTACGGATTATCATAAAAGCACTTAGCAGTCCGATAGAAATCATGAATTGTAAGGTGACCAGTGCTGCTACAATGCGCTGTTTCTTACGACCTGTAAAGAAGCTGCGGTAACGGCTTTCGGACAAGGTCTGTATCTTCCGGCTCATGTATTCTGCCGGAACAACGGATAGAATGATGACAAACAGCAGGATAACAGGGAATACCTGAACGGAGAAAAGATAGGAGAACGACAGATGTGCGGATATTGTTGCATTGAATACTGCTAACAGGTCGCTCATCAACAGAATGGATAACAAGAACGCTGTAATCACCATCAGGAAAGTATCGGCAAAGAGTTGCCAACGGATTTGACGGTGGCTTGCACCTAAAAGGTTTTCAATGTGCAAGGTGCGTATTTGCTTCAATAAGCGTGAAAAACTGAGGTTGATATAGTTGAAGCAACCGATGAACAAGATTAATAAAGCAGATAGCAGTCCTACGCTTAACAGGGCCTTTTGCCGATGCTTGATACACTGGTTGCTATCTTGTGTGGTAGTGGTAAAATAGGATTCCTGTAAAGTCTGGGTACGGTAATACCCTTTGCCTAATAAAGTAGGAAGCTCGGTTGTCTCGAAGCGTTGGCGAAAGGCGTTGAGGTCTGTTTCTTCTTTGAGAAGTATCGAACAGGTGGTTCCTTCGGGACTTTTTAGATGCGTGAGCAAGTCTGCCTGCAACATGCTTTGCGATGGCAGACGGAAGACGGCGGCGATACGGTAGGCACTTTCGCCGGATTGAGGGATATCCAGCAGCTTGCCGAGGCAGTCGGTGGTACCGAAACAACGTTCGGCCAGAGCTTGGCTGATGGCAATGGTTCCCGGGTGAGTCAATACTTCTTCTATTTTTCCTGCAAGGGTTTCGATGGGGATAAACTTGGGCAATGTACTGTCTGCCGATAGCAGGTTCAGTTCGGAATATTCTTGGTCGCCCACACGGATTTTTGTGTGAGTGATGGCTTGTGTGCGTAGTGAAGCTTCTATCTCAGGGAATTGTGAGATGATTTCGGGGACAGATTCGTGATATACGAATGTTCCCTGCATTTCTTGTTGTGCGAAAGGTAGTGTTTGTGTCAGCCGGAGGATACGGTCACGGTTGGGGTTGTTATACTCGATGTTGTATTCGTATAGGACGAAGGCTGTCAGTAGGTTGGTGCAGGCGATACCGATAACCAGACTGACAAGAGAAATAGTGACGAACAATTTATTTCGCCACCAGCTACGCAGGACAAACTTCAGAATGTACATGTTTAATATCTTGATATGTTATTTGAAAAGTAGGTCAATCTGTTACCCTGGGCTTGTCGAAAGATATCTTCTCTTGACACAAGGTTGTAGAGATGAGATTCTTCGATCTTGCCCAGGATGACAGGAATTGGCAGAGTAAAGAAACGTTTACAGACTCACCTCTGTCACCACCTGTCCGTCGAACAGATTAATGATACGTCCTGCAAAACCGGCATCGTGCTGTGAGTGGGTTACCATGACGATGGTGGTTCCTTCTTTGTTCAGTTCATTCAGCAATTCCATCACTTCCTTACCGTTCTTAGAGTCCAGATTACCGGTAGGCTCATCGGCAAGGATCAGCTTTGGATTGGCTACTACGGCACGGGCAATGGCTACACGTTGCTGCTGACCACCGGAGAGCTGCTGTGGGAAGTGTTTGCTTCGGTGTGTAATGGCCATGCGTTCCATAGCTGTTTCCACGCGACGTTTGCGTTCGGCGGAAGGAATGCCCATGTAGAGCAACGGCAGTTCGATGTTTTCGTATACGTTCAGTTCGTCAATCAGGTTGAAGCTTTGGAATACGAAACCAATAACACCTTTACGCAGGCTGGTGCGTTGTGCTTCGGTGTATTTGGATACTTCCTTTCCATTGAGGTAGTATTCTCCACCCGAAGGGTTATCGAGCAAGCCGAGGATATTCAGCAATGTAGATTTACCGCAACCGGAAGGTCCCATGACTGCGACGAACTCGCCTTCTTTCACTTCGATGTTCACATTGTTCAAAGCCCATGTTTGCACTTCTTCTGTCTTGAAGATTTTCTGCAGGTTTACTGTTTTAATCATAATAGTGATAATTTTAATTAGTAATATTGTTTATTCATTTTTTATTATCTCGGCCGGATTGATATGCATGATCCGGTAAATTTTGTATGCGGTGGTGAGGAATATCATGAAGGCTACGCTGAAGAAGAGCACAACGCCCCACCACCACTCTGACACGACTTTCATGTTATCAATAATAGCCATCATCGCCAGTCTTAATAAAGGATACGCGACCGCAAATGCCAGTAAGAAAATCGTCAGATAGGCTTTTCCGAATACGGTGGCAATAGTTGTCGGAGTGGCTCCGTTAATCTTGCGGATAGCCATCTCCTTTTGCCGGCTTATGGTATCTATCGAGATGGCCGAATAGATGCTCAGCACCACCAGCAGTATACTTACTATCGCCAATATCATCATCGCGCCTTGCATCATTTGGATACTTCTCATGAAATCTTGTTTGTCATCGGGAAGTTTTTTAATCTCAACTGGCAATGTGACAGGAACATAATGCCGGCAAATCTCGTTGATGCGCCGAATTGCTAATTTGATATCTGTTCCGGGAGCCATTTTAAAGCATATCGCATTGAGCTGATTGCCGGGATAAAACACCGAACCTATTGTATGGCCGTTGCTGCTCTCTTTGTGCAACGCCTTAAACGTGCCGATAATACGATAACTCTGGCCATAGAATTCCACCATGTCCTGTATGCTATCCTTATCCAATTGCCGTCTGAAGTCCTCGCTCACATAGATGGTTCCGCTTGCGTCTGCATCCACCACTTTACCCGACATAGGAATATTCAGGAACTTAAAATAATGGGGATCTCCCTTTATTACTGAAACATACGCTTCCGAACGGTCCGCCTTTGTATATGTTTGCATATAATGGGACATCATAGTATTATCTTCCATCTTCAGTTCATCCGTAACCTCGGGCAGTGCGCGGATATCAGCCAAAATGGAATTCAGATGCTGGCGCATACGCTGCGTATTTATCTTGACAATAATAATTTCTTTTTCCTCTTGCGAGGTAAGTGCGCTATATGTTCTGCCGAATGCTTCGTACCAGCCCAAATTGATTACGAATGTTCCTCCAATAAAGAAGATGGAAATACTCAGCTGCAACCACATCATGACCGAACGGAATATATGCTTGTTGCGATTACGGTTCACCTGACTGATAATGCTTGTCGTCCGCAAACGTTGGATAGGAAACCAGATGATCAGCATACATATCGCCAAGAGTACGATATATATCTTAAACTGCAGCAGATAAATAGCAAACAGTATGGCATCAGGTATCCCCCAATTAGGTATATAGATTTGCATGGCACTCATTGACAACTCCATCAACACAAGAGATATGAGAAAAGCGAACGACATCATCCAGAATACTTCAAAGAAGAGTAGCAGATACAGCCCTTTCACGCTTGCTCCCATACACTTACGCAAAGCTATCTCACGCTGCCGGTTATAGAACATCTGAATGATAAATTTCAGGAAGTTGATAAGTCCCGAAATCAAGATCAGTGAAGCAATGAACATGATCAACATATTGATCAACAGACTCTTCATGCTTACCGCATCTTTCTGTGACAGCAATCGGGCTTCGGGATATATGGTTTCTCCATTCCGTTCCCACGGCACTGATCGCAGAAGTTGGTTCAGTGCTTCCAGATTCATTTGGGGAGGCAGGTAACCGTTTATAGCTATCGGCTGGTCGGGCATCACTTCGTAAGAGAAGTAACAGTCTGTCTGAAATTCCAGCAGATCGTTTTCTACTACATTTACCACTCTGAAACTCTGCATGGCACTATCCGGTTGCAGACTCGATTCGGTGAAGATGATTGTACCGATGGGATTCTTGTCACCATATGCCTTGCGGACAAAATTCTGTGATAGTATCACCTCATCAGGTGCCTGAATCAGCCGACTGCCATATAGCAATTTTCGGTTGTAATAGGAGAAATAGTAATCATTAACACCCATGAAGTTTATGATAAATGGAAAGTTGTGCTGTTCATTATCAATGATTTCCGCTTCTATTGATTTATGGAAAAACTGACTGAAACTTAACTTTCCCAGTTCACGACTGAGTTTGTCTTCCAGCAGTTGGGCATCCTGCATGCTGAAGAATGAGTTTCTATCCTGAGAGTATTCCAATCTGATACGCCGTTCCATGTCCGGTAAATCTACCTCCATCTTTTGGCAATACATGGATACCAGAATGTAGCACACAATGCCCACTGCCAGGCAGAGAGCTGAAATCAAACTGTGAGTTTTATACTTCCACAGGTTTCTGAGTGATATTTTCAGATAATGGATTATCATGGGTTGTTTATTCAACTTATTGGTTATTCGTTTTTAATTACTTCCGCTGGATTCGTTTTTGCTATCCGCAAGATACGGAAAAGTATTGTAAAGCCTGTAATAAGAGTAACAATCAAGAATATACAGAGCCAGAAAAGCAGACCGCAGTCAAAGAATACCGTATACATTTGTTTCCATAACATCAATACAACATATACAAGCGGGAATGCAACGATGGCACTACACAATAACAAGATAATATAAAGACGGGCAAACAACAGGATAATCTGCGGAACATCTGCCCCATTTACTTTACGGATAGCAACTTCTTTCTGGCGTCGTTCTGTATCGAGCGTGATACTGGAGTATACACCTAATAGTGTGATAATAATGCTGATAACAGCAAAGAACAAAATGATGTCCTTCAGATTATACTCAAGAGCCTGCAAAATATGGATATCATCCAGGAATGTTTTAGCCTGATAAGTTATATTTTCAGGAAGCATCTCGCGGTAGACTTTCTCAATCCATCGGGCTACTTCTTTTTGCTGGCCCGGATGACTCTTTATGTAACAATGACCTATGTAGACTGAAGGATCATAAGGCAGGAAAGCATATCCACTACTTCGGTTATATACATTGGCCTGAAAAGGTGCGGATATTCCACAGATTGTGTAGTCGGTATTACCGCTATACAAGTTCATACCGATTACATTTTTCTTCTGCATCTCCTGCCAGACATTGTCTACCACAATATCTTTTTCCGTTTGAGGAAGTCTTCCTTGTTCTATGGGAATATTCATGAAAGAGAAGAAATTGGCGGGTACAGCCATGACACTAATATCAATCCAGGAGTTCTCATTTCCCTTTTCGGTCGTTAATCCATTGCCTGACATCCCTTGCATATAACCGACATCTGATAACAGAATTTCTTTCACTCCGGCATGTTGTTTAAAACGCTCTATCAACGCCAACTTTTCTTCATTCTTCATAAAGGGATAGTCCAGAGGAATACTAAGAATCTCCGATTTTTCTTTTTGACTTAGCGTATGGATTAAACTATTGGTCGTTTTCTCTGCTTGCAGATATAAAGCAGCCGTCAGGGATACAAATACCCAGCAAATAAAGAACTGGATACCCAGCATAAGGCTGCGTCCCCATTGCTTACCTCTGCGTTTATTGTTTCCATAAATACCTGTTTGCACGGTAATACGACGAATACGAATGGAAACAGACAAACATATAAGGACGCAGAGTATGATAAGAAGAACGATATATTGCAAAGCATGTATTAAAAGCGTTTCAGAGGTAAAAGTCATAGCAAAGCCCGGCAAAGAGAAATTCATGTGATTTCCTAATAATTCTATGCCTGATAATACCAGTATGGAGGATATGGATATGACGATCAATGACTGTGTGAATAGTAAACAGAAGAGTTGTTTCCAGTTGCATCCTATCATTTTCATGATACTGTATTCTTTAGTACGATTGAAGAAAGAACCGATAAGGAAATGGAAAAAGTTAATCAGCCCTACTAATAATATCAGTGTACCTACAGTTCCGGTAACTAATCCCAGATAGGAAGCACCTTGTTTTTTCAATCTGGCTCCCATACTACTGGCAGTGACAGTGTAAGCTTCGCCATACAAAGTATAAGTATAGTCTCTTTTTAAGAATTGCTTTTCTAAATCGGTACATGTAGTTTGTGGTGATAACAGCACGTAGGTATTTGCTCCCGTCATATTATGCCGTTTGGAACTTTGCAGAAGTCCTTCACTATCGTTTACGGTCAGCATATCTATGTTTTGCATAAAATCCAAACTATTGTTCAGAGGGATATCTTTCATTACTGCTTGAATGGTGTAGACGATACCTCCTGTTTTCGGGGTACTTTCAGGAGAAGTATTGAGCCTTCTCATGAGAGTCATGTGTTTGCCGATAGCACTTTCTGCATTACCGAATATTTTAATGGCCATAGATTGGCTCAGGATGACGGAGTTAAGAGACTGACTTGCCATTTTCCAATGTCCTGCTACCATTTCCGGAGTGAAGATTTTATTGTAGCAAGTATCTATTTCAATCGTTTCAAGTTCATAAGGTAGCATCTTTTCCGGAGATAACTCTACATAATAAGGGCGTTCGCGAGGATAGGTTACGGATGAAATGGCTTCCGTTTCTCCCAAAGACCATGTACGCAAATCTTCGGCCAGAGGAACCGGAGAACCGGAAAAATATCTGTCTGTCTTGCCGTCATAGAGATTTAATTCTGCTATGCGATCATGATTAGTAAAACAATGGTCTGTACTTTCTACAAAGCGACTGCAATATATGCAGACACAAAAGCAGAGCAAACCTACTGCTAATCCGATGATGGAAATGATATTTTGTGTCTTATGCTTATACAAGTTTCTGAATGCTATTTTGAGATAATGGAATATCATGGTTTATACATTTTATATTTTATATATTCAAAACTTATGCCAAGTATGTAACTTTCTATTTATTAATAATATACTGGTTTTTGTTATAGAGTATTAGTGTGCTATAGTGCACAAAAACAGTGCATATCCGCACATGGATTCTATACTTACTCGGTCTTTATTATATCCACCGGATTTATTTTTGCAATTTTCAAAATGCGGAATATGACAGTAAGTAAAGTCATGAGAACTATCCCAATAAATATGCAAATCCAGAAGCAGAAACCGTCATCGAAAAAGACAATATACATTTGTTTCCATAATTGCAGTATTGTGTATAGCAGTGGAAATGCAATCACTGCTGTTATTACTAATATCCGGACATACATGCGCAAGAACAGATAAAGTATTTGCCATAGTCCCGCACCATTAACTTTACGGATGGCTACTTCTTTGCATCGGTGTTCAGTATCAAGGGTAATGGCTGAATATACTCCCAGTAAAGTAATGATTACACTTACTATTGCAAAAAATAGGATGATGTTCTTCATTTTCGATTCCAATCCTTGTATTTCTTCCAAATCTTGTTGCAGCGTACTGATTTGTGGGGACAAAGTGTATGGAAGTGCTTCACGGAGCACTTGGGATGCATACTCTTTTACGGCTTTTACTTGAGCTGGCAGGCATTTAATGTAGCAATATTTTACGGGTCCTTCCATTTTAAGTGGCAAGAAAGCCATACCCTCACTTCGGAAAAGACTCTCGCTCTGGAAATATACATTGGTTATAAATGAAGATGTAATGCCTTTGACGGTATAGCTACCGTTAAAGTTATACAAGATGTTGCCTAAAATAGGTTTGGGAATCCGTTTTTCTAAAACGTCATCAATTACCATTTCTGTATTGTTTTGCAGATTATTGCCTTTCAACAGAGGAATATTCATGAAATGGAAAAAATTGGGAGCTGCATATATGAAACTACTGTTGATATTAGAATCTCTGTTGTTCTCTTCAGATTGGAATCCGGTAATAGAAATTCCACCGGCATAATTGTTATTTGACAATAATTTCTCTTGCACACCCGAATGTTGTGCTATGCGTTCTGTAATGGCAAGTTTCTCTTCATTTTTCATGAAGGTGTAGTTCAGAGGAATACTGAGAATACATTCTTTCTCTTCTTTTGAAAGAGTGCCAAAAAGTGTGGAGGTTGTTTTCTCTGTTTGTAGATAAAGGGATGCTGCCAATGTGACGAATATCCAGCAGATGAAAAATTGAATGCACAGCATAGTGTTCCGTATAAAATGTTTGCTCATACGTCTGACATTGCCTTTGATCCCTTCTTGAATGGATATGCGATGGGTATATGCAACAGTCAGTATACAAATGAGCAAATTCAGTAGAAATATCAGTATAAGATATTCGGAACATTGCTTCATTAGTGATGTTTTGTCTATTTCCAATGTAAATACTACTAACGTAAGATGAAAAAAGGGAGCCAGTAGTTCAATTAAACAAAAAGTAATCAGAAAGGCTAATAAGATAATCAGTGCCGATTGAATGAAAAGCTGTGATAACAGTTGGTAGTTACTGCTTCCTAATACCTTACGGAGACTATATTCGCGGCTACGGTTAAGAAATGAGCCGGTAAGGAAATGGAAAAAATTAAGAAGGCCGATAAGTAAAATTAGTATTCCTAATGCAGTGGTAACACTGATAAAGTAAGGGCTGAAGGTTGCACTATAGGCTCCCTTCCCCAATGCAGTTGCACAAATCGTATTATCAGGGAATGCATCGCTGGATAGATTCAGTTCGCGAAGATGATCCTCCAGTTGTTGTACACTTTTCCCTTTATGCAATAAAGCGAAAGTGGAGCAACCGGTCGTAAACTTTCTACTTTCACTCTGGAACAAACCTTCACTATCATTTAGCACTAATAAATCAATTCTATTGCAAAAATTCAAGCTGTTATTTTGTGGTATATCTTTTATGATTGCCTGGATGGTATAGACAGTGCCACCTGAATTTGGGGTAGCATCTGGTGAACTCATTAGTTTTTTGGTCAGTACCATACGTTTACCGATCGGATCACCATTTTCACCAAAAACCTTGCGTGCGGTGCTTTCCATCATAATAATAGCATTGGGAGTATGGACCGCAACATCCCAGGAACCGGCTATAATTTTCGGAGTGAATACTTGGCGGAAACAAGAATCAATTTCGATAGTTGACATTTCAGTAAATGGATATTCCTTTCCGTCTTTCATTTCTATATTGTATGGACGTGGATCAGCATTAGCGATGTGTGTTAAAATGTCCACTTCATTCAATGGTATATCCTGCAATTGCTCAAAGACCGTAGCAGGAGTTCCGGAGAAGAACTCCCCGTTTGAACTCTTTAAAACAATATCGGCAATATGATCATGATTTTCAAAACATTGGTCAATACTTAGAAAGAAACGACTGCAATACATGCATATACTGAAGCAAAGCAGACACACTGCTAATCCTACGATACTGATAAGATTTTGCGTTTTGTATTTAAGCAAATGACATATTGCTATTTGAAAATAGTGTTGTAACATTTTTTATGGCGTATTATATATGTATTTATTCACTTTTTATCACTTCTGCCGGATTCTGCCGTGCTGCCTGCCATACCCGCCAGCCAATGCATAACAGAATAAGTAAACCTATCCCACTAAATATAGCCAGATATATCCATGCACTGATTGTTGTTTGTTCTATATAACTTTCCAGCCATTTTTTCATCAAAGCGTATCCTATAGGAAATGCCATCACTGATGCTGCAACGAGTAATATAAAGTACTCTTTTACAAACATAGCAAGTATTTCTTTTACAGACGCTCCATTTACTTTGCGGATGGCTATTTCTTTGCGCCGCTGCTCGCAACTTAGCGTAATGAAAGAGAATATTCCGAAAGCGGCAATGAGTACGCAAATAATTGAGGCAAAGCCAAGCAGCTTCAATAATAACGTTTCGGATTTCAGGAACTTAGAATATTCCTCTTCTATATTGAGAAGAGAATGATATTCATTATTGCCAGTTGAGATTTTGGCATATACATCATCTACTCGCTTTTTAAGATCCTCCCATGTTCCTGCGCGATATTTTATCAATATATCACCATAGTTGGCATCGGAATCGGAACCTCCCAGACCTCCTTTATTGCAGAATAAAGTAGGTGCTGCCGGGATTGTAGGTGCTGTGATATGGAAGTCTTTTACAATTCCGACGATTGTAACTCCTTGGTGAATATTGATTTTCTTACCTATCGGATCATCTAAGCCTAATCTTCTTGCACAAGTCTCGTTGATGATAGCCTTATCCGCATCATCCGGTTTTAGCATTTCACCTTCTATTAGTTTCAGGTTGTAGAAATTGATAAATTCCCTCTCTTCTCTTATGCAGATGATATCTACTCTATCTTCCTTATCCGTGCTTTTCTTTCCTTCCCAACTGTTTATCCTGTAAGTCAGTGTACTATATCTTGGAAATAAAGGTTCACATCCTTTCAGTGTCTCTACAATACATGGCATCTTATCTATTTCGGCACTGACGGCAGCATAAGATTCCGGAGAAACATATTGTCTTAATACTGCTGTATTCTTTCTTTCCCAACCAATGTCACCATTTGCCAGGTGATTGAGTTGTTTCATAAGAATGCTTACGCAAAAGATAAATAAGATACATATTATCAATTGGAATACTATGCTGCATTTACGGAATAGGAATAGATTGCCGGATTGCCTGTAGTATCGGCGGACAATAAAAGGTATTAATAGGATATAGGATATGAAAAGAATACCTATAAAGTAGAGGAATGATTCTCCATAAATATTTCCATTAATTTCGGACAGTTCTCTGAATTTCGGAAGCGATAATTCGATAAACGTCATTCCTAAAAGACCGGATAAAAGCAGCACAAATAAATATTCAGTACCAAAAAGTATGAATAAATTCCGAATGGATGAACCACATACTTTTCTTAATTCAATTTCCCGGTTTCGTGTGCGCATACGGGTGATAAACAAGGAGAGATAGTTGAACAATGCGCAAAGTATAATCATGCCGCTTGCTATGGAGAAAAGTACTAAATAATTGAATTTAAGGGTCAGTTTTTCATTTATGGCGGAGTAATGGTATTGGGTTAATGGAATTATCTTATATTTTTCGAGAGGTTTGGGATACCATTGGTTTCCGGATTCGTAGTTCTTCATTTTTTCCTGAAAAGATGTAGCATCCACTCCTTTACGTAGCCGAACGTAGGTTTGAAATCTATGTACTCCCCATTCGCTTTTTTCTTTTTGAAATTGTGATGACATTGTCCATGCGGCAAAATAGAGATTACTATGTTTCTCTACATTTTTCAGAATGGCACAGACTGTCTTAGGTGTATCATTTGCCTCTATCTCTTGTCCCAAAACTTCTGTTGAACCGAATAATGACATAGCAGTCTCCTCTGTTAATGCAATTTTATTATCAGAATAAAGGAATTCCATGCTTCCGGATAATATGGAGGTAGGTTGGAACATCTCTAAAAATGTGGAGTCAGCATACATGCAATTAACTTTTGCCGTTTTCCCCTCTTTGGTTTTCAGCCCCATTTCCCATTGGTAAACTGCACATGCGGCTTCTACTTCCGGAAATTCTTGCCGAAGTGTAGTAGCTAACATATATGAACTGTATGTGCTGAATGTTGATTCACTAAAAGTGGCTTCTTGATAAAGTAAATGAGTTCGTTCCACACCTTCGTAGAATTTGTCATACGTTATTTCGTAGTGTATCCACAGATTTGAGAGTGCAAAGCAAGTAAATCCTACTGCCAAACCTATAATACTGATAATACTCTGTATTTTGTATTTCAGTATATTACGAAACGCTATCTTGCAATAATGCTGTATCATGTTTTTGATTTTTCTATTATTCACTCTTTATCACTTCTGCCGGATTCTGCCGCGCCGCCTGCCATACCCGCCAACCGATACATGCAAAAATAACGATCATTATACCACCAAAGATAGCAAAATATATCCAGGCACTGATAACTGTCTGTTCTACATAGTTTTCAAGCCAACGCTTCATCAGCACATACCCTACAGGGAATGCGATGACAGATGCTATAATCAGTAAGAGCATATATTCCTTCACAAACATAAGAAGAATATCTTTAATGGCAGCTCCATTCACTTTGCGTACAGCTATTTCTTTGCGCCGTTGTTCACAACTTAGTGTAACAAGAGAGAAAATGCCGAAAGCGGCGATCAGCATACAAACAATAGCAATAAAACTCAGTAACTTTATCAATGCATCTTCTGATTTCAGATAGCCGGTATACTCCTCTTCTGTATTATATAACTTATATCGCACTTCCGGATATTCATAAGTGAATATGCTATCTATCCGATTTTTAAGTTCTTTCCATTTGCCATCATGAAACTTGATTAGTATTTGTCCTTTCCCTATCGAAAATCCGGAGTTTTTAAGAATATCTTCTGTAATTAGAGTATAAGGCTGTACCGGTTCTGTTGGAGCTGTGATGTGGAAGTCTTTGATTATGCCTGTAATGGTCCATGCTCTATTATCCAGATAAAGCTTCTTTCCAATCGGTTCACTCATTCCAAGTGCTTTTACTGCTGACTCGTTAATCATGATTTTATTAGTTTCTGTTGGTTTTACCATTTCCCCTTCCAGCAGTTGCAGATTGTAGAAAGATACGATCTTTTCACAATTCCACAAACTCAGCATATCTATGCTTTTCATACCATCTTCTTTCCCATCCCAATTTTTGAAGCTTTGTGAAAAACCTGATGACTTGGGCAATAAACAACAATGTCCGGTTATGACCTCTTTTGTGCATGAGAATTGCTTTATCTTATCAGCAATGGTTTCAAAATCTTTATCCGGATATAAAAGATTGATAGAAGCTATATTTTTTCTTTCCCATCCCAGATCCGTATTCGTAAGATAGTAGATTTGCTTCATCATGACTATCATGCAGAATGTGACAAGAATTCCTGTTACTAACTGGAATGTAATGCTTGCTTTACGGAGCATGTATCTGTTTACGGTATTCCGGATGCGTGAGCGTCTGATGACGAATGGTACCAACAGAAGCAATGATAACAAAAGAATCCCGATAAAATAAAGAAGTGATTCTCCATAAATGTTTCCGGATACTCCTGATATCTCTTTAAAAGCAGGTAAAACGATTTCAATCAAAGCCATGCCCAATATTCCTGATGAGAATATGATGTATAGGTATTCTACAATAAACAGAATAAACATCCCTCCAATGGAGGATCCACATACTTTGCGTAATTCTATCTCACGGCTACGCATCTGCATACGGGTAATAAACAAAGAAAGATAATTGAATAATGAGCAAAGAATGACCAATCCGCCAGCTACGGAAAATAGTATCAGATAATATAGCTTGATGGATTTAGTTTGATTAATCGGTGAATAATGATATTGGGTGAGTGGTATCAATCGGACGTTTTCAAATACTCGATGAGGATCTCGCGGATCAGCTTTAGCTTCATGTACAGCTAATTTCTTCTGGAAAGCTGCAACATCAGTTCCTTCGTGCAATTTAATAATTATCTCAAAACCTCCATTCCCCCATTCATCCTGCCAACTGCGGAAGTACTTGCCCTGGCCCCAAGAGCCAAATGAAAGATTGCTATGATGAAGGTCTGAAAGAAGAGCACAAACAGTTTTAGGGTCATCATTGTAGTTTTTTACTTCTTTGCCCAGTACATCCGTGGTGCCAAATAAACGCATTGCGACGTCTTCTGTTAAAGCTATCTTGTCATCTGAATACATAAAGTCCATGTTACCGGATAGAATGGAAATTCCGAACATGTTCATGAAACAAGAGTCCGCCTGCATCTCATGAACTTCTACTGCGGGTTGACCGTCTACTTTTATGTCCGTTGCTTTTGTCCATCTGGTATATGCGCATGCGGCTTCCACTTCAGGAAAGTCGTTTTTCAGCACCGTTGATGCCGGATATGGCATATAAGTGGAATACCCGCTTGTTCCAAATATATTTTCTTTGCAGAGGATGTACATCCGGTCGGCTCCTTCGTGGTAAGCATCATACGTAGTATCATAATGTATCCATAGATTTGCAAGGGCGAAACAAGTAAATCCTACTGCCAGACCTATAATACTGATAATGCTTTGTGTTCTGTATTTCAGTATATTACGAAATGCTATCTTGAAAAAGTGCTGTATCATAGCTATATATTAGTTCACGCATTATTTTACTGATGTCATTCACAAGATTATATATCAAAGTGAATTTCTTTTTTTAGATTAAGGTTCAAATCTCGTGCCAAAGTTATAACAGATTGTTTTTCAGGTAAATATTTGTTTTAGTAATATTGCTTTAGTGTGCTATACTGCACAAAAATAGTGCATATTCGCACAAATGGTACATTTAAAATCACAAAGGATAGTTATAGACTCTGACTATAATTTCTTAACTTTTGATGAAGTAATAATCTGGCTGTGAACAGGTGTAGCGTTTTTTCTCTTTTAATAATCGGGAAGATGCTTCTACTTTTCTCTAAAAAAACATGCATTAGATGCACTTATGAATACACTCCTTAATGATGGTCTAGCTATGTATATCAGTGTTTTATAGTCTAAAAATAGAAAGAAATATGTGGTGCTAAGGGTTCAAAATAGGGTCAGGGTCACTTATACCCCCAAATTCTGCTCAAATGAATAGAATATTTTAAGTGGGTGTAAAATAAAAGTACTGATATGGCGCCAAATTACCAAGGAATCAGATTTTATAATCCACTCTTTATTACTTTTGCTTCACTTTTCTGTTTTTTGTATCAAACATTTACTCATAAAGAATCGTTCGCATTACAATATTTCGAATCTACGGGAATTTGTTTTTTGTAAAAACTGTCTAAAATCAACTATCTGTATATCAATGCAATATTGACTAGTGGAATTAAAAATCACCTACAAATGGGGCTATAAGTGACCCTGACCCTATTTTGAACCCTAACAAGTCTTTTATTAGTCTTGGATTTGTTATATTCATTCAATAAAAGTACGTGAGAAATAATATGGTAAGTCAAGGCATAGTCAACCCCTGCCTTAAACGGAACATAAGAAGCAATGTCGTGATGCAAAACTAGCAATATTCCACATTACGAGATTGCTAGTTCTGCATCACGACATTGCTTCTTATAATTATACTCCCAAAGGATACAAATCGTTTTTATTCTTTAATCACTTCCGCCGGATTCTGCCGTGCTGCCTGCCATACGCGCCAGCTGATACTTATGGTGATAACCATTGCTATCCCTGCAAAAATGAGGATGAACGGTAATGCTCCTATACTTACCTGACGATTGTACGTCTCTATCCAGTGCTTCATAATAGTATAACCGGCAGGGAAAGCTATCAATGAAGATACGATCAATAGCATTGCGTATTCTTTAAAGAAGATGCTCAGGATATTGCTGATGGTAGCCCCATTTACTTTGCGGATAGCTATTTCTTTCCGGCGTTGTTCGCATGTCAATGATACCAATGAATATATGCCGAATATAGATATCAGGATACAAACAATTGCAGAGAATCCCAATAGACTGGATAATGCATCTTCTGATTGCAGATATTTATTATATCGTTCTTCCTCGCTGTCCAGAAATAATTTGCGGTTGGGAAGTTCAGCTTGCTGCATTTCCTCGATGCTACGACGACATTCTTCCCAGGTTCCCGGTTTATACTTGAAGAGGACAAAGCAACGCGGCCACATCCACTGTGATTTATTGGTATTGACAAATACAGTATGAGGCAGGTCCTTGGAAGGCGACCTGTACGCACAGTCTTTTATGACTCCGATCACAGCCATAGGTTCCACTTCTTTATTGCAGTAAAAGATGTGTTTGCCGATAGCTTCTTCAGGTGTCCATCCCATAGTGCGGGCTGTTGTTTCCATGATATTAACTTCACGGACATTCGACTTATCCGATATCCATTCTCCCGCTACCAGTTGCATGTTATAGAATTTGAAGAACTCCTCTCCTGCCAGAATCTCATCTATGCCGATTGGATTTTCAGTTATCCCATTCAATCCGTCCCAGGCATCTACCTCAACAGATGAATAAGAACCCATACTGATGAGCGGCCAGTAAACAGGCCGTACAACTTCAGTTACCATGGGTAATGCTTTTACCTTCTCTGCCCATACATTCATGTCCACATTCATCCAGATGCCCAGGGAAGCACGGTTTCGATAATCCATTCCCATATCTACATTACGCAAATGATAAAGTTGCATTTGCATAATGACAGTACAAAGTATAAATGTAAGGCAAACAACAAGCTGTATTACAATGCTTCCCTTACGGCATATATGTCCCATTATACTCATTTGAGTACTATGAAGTGTATTCTGCAATGAGTGACGGCGGAATAGGTAAACAGAACATAGCGCCACTATAAAAGCCAATACTGACATACCTGCGACGTATAATATGCAATTCCCATAAATGGATATATCTGTATCGACAATCATGGAATATTGCAAGAACCAGGGTTTTAGTAATTCCACGAAGAACATCCCTAAGAGTGAAGCCAATAGAATAGTAAATAGAAAGTCCGTACTAAGTAATGCCAATAACGAACGTTCGGATGCTCCATTTACTTTGCGTAGTGCCATTTCCCGTTTACGCGAGCGAAAACAGTCGATATAAATCGTTAAATAGTTGATTAATGCGCACAGAATGATAAGCACTCCTGTGATGGAGAAATAAACAATGTAACGGAACCGTACTATTTGTTCGTCTCCACGAATAAATTCATCCGCATAACGCAGTGAGGTAATGGGCTCCAGATAGAAACGTGTATATCCGGTTACACTATAGCTGTTCTTTTTGAGTTCATCCGGAAAGTGCTGATTCATTTTTTCTAAAAGTACATCCACATTTGTTCCGGGCTTTATTTTTATCAGCATCCTGTAATTGGCGTTATCCCATGAAGTATCATTATTGGTACGCCCCATAAAAGCATATTTAAAGTTAGAATGCTCTCCCCAATCGCTGACAATGGCACTTATGCGATACTCGTACCGATGGTTATTGTCTGTTATGGTCTCTCCAATCACTCTGGTAGTACCGAACAAGTCTTGAGCAGCTTTTTCTGTAATGGCTATCCCGCTCTTTTCCGGTGAGGTGGATAAAAAGAATTGGTTGTCACCCTCCAGAACTTTTATATCCATCATACGGATGAAAGTTGTATCAGGCATTAACATCGGATATTCCGTAATCTGTTTCCCATTTTTAATGAATAGAGTATTCTGACCTGATGCACAGAAATCTTCTATTTCAGTGTAAGTCGTTTTTAAATGATTCCCCAACGCGTAGGGCACAAAGTCAGAGTAGTGCCCTCCAAAGTGGCAATCGTCCATTCGTACCAAATAAATGCGTTCTGCATCCTTATGGAAATCATCATAAGTCATTTCATATTGCACCCAGAATGTAGACAGTGCAAAACATGCCAGACCGATTGCCAGTCCGATGATACTGATGATACTTTGCGTTCTGTACTTCAACAGATTCCGATATGCTATTTTTAAATAATGGTGTATCATAACTAACCTCTTTATTCTGCTTTCATGATTGTTGCCGGATTGATGCGGGTTGCTTTATTCACCTGCCAGAACAATGTTCCCAACGAAATGCCTGCCACCACTAATATAGCGATCAGGTAGATGAATATACTGACAGGAGCTTTCACTATAAAATCCCGTGTATAGATGTATATCAGATAATAAGATAAAGGTATGGTCAGCAATGCTGCACCGGCTATCACCCATATATACTTGCGGAATAGAACGGAATACAGATTTTTCAATTGTGCCCCATTCACTTTGCGGATGGCTATCTCGCGGTAGCGTTGGCGGATGTCGAATAAGGAAAGTCCGAATAATCCCAATGCCGAGACAAAAATAGAGATGGTGGCAAACAATGTAAACACGGTTGCTACACGGCGGTCGTCGTCATACAGGGCCTGAACATCTTCTTTCAGCCAGTGATAGTCGAACTCTTCCGCATGAAAAATCTCCTCTCTTGTGTCTTGCAAATATTTGATAAGTTCCTTTTCCTTACCGGCCTTACAGGCTATTTGGAATTGTGCTCCACCGTAACCGGGTGTCACGATGTATACCACGGGTTTCTTTCCGGCTGTAAGATGGCCGGTATAGTAATCTTTGATGACAGTTCCTACAGGCATCAAAGACAGGCCGCCTTCTACTATTTTTCCGTCCATTGAGGAAGTAATCCAGAGTGCCTGTTCTCCTCTTACGAATGCTTCTTCCTGCTTCGTATAACCGAATGCTTTCAAAGCTGCCTCATTCATGACAACTACATTCTCTGAATAATCCTTTGCCTCCACTTTCCCCGGCAATGTACCTTGTACTGCTTGCAGTTCATACAGCTTGAAGAAATCCGCCGGTATATACATCACCATCATATTTAGCTTCACGTCTTTATCATTAATAAGTGTCGTACTGCCTCCGCTACTGAGGATGCCACTTTGCGAGGGATCGCCACAGAACCACCGTTCTATGAAAGGACATTCATCCAGCTTTTGCCGGATGGTAGTCGTATTCTGCCAGCGCTGTTTTCTTTCGGCTTCACTTTCACCTCCCCAGCTCTTGGGGGTAGGAATCAGATTAGCATAAAGTATACCTTCCGTCTTGAATCCCGGAGGGGTGTTTTGCAGGAAACGGAGGTGGCTGCTGAAGTACAGAGAGAGGACTATCAGCAAAAGAGTGATGCTATACTGGATAAACAGGAAAACCGTACGTGTAGCGACAGAATGCCGTGAACTTCCGACGGAACGTATGGACACGATGGGGGGCAGATAATTGTATTTGATAAAAGGATATACAGTAGTGAGTAATGGCAAAAGCACCAGCACACCGAGCGACAGTTGCCAGTCGAAAGCCGTATAAGGTACATCGCTGCCCAGCAACCTGCTGGCATATCCCGAAAATATTTCGATAAAGAACCAGGCCAGCAGCAGCGAGATGACGATCATCAACATATTTTCCGTCCATAACTGGAGGAAGAGTGCACGTCCACGGATGCCGAATACTTTCTTGATACCATACTCCTTGGAACGTTTCAGCATAAAAACCAGATAGATATTGACGAAGTTTAGTATGCCTGCCAGCAATAATAACAGGCATACTCCCATAAGTACCAGAATGTGCGAACGACTGCTGTAATGCCACATATTCGGTTGATCGGCCATGGCAGCCAATCCCTTATTCCAGTAGAGTTGACTGACAGGAATAAAGTCGTAACTCACCATATATCCCCATTCTGTTTGTCGCTTCACATGGCTGATAGCATTAATGGCATCTACATCTACTCCGGGCATAAAACGCAGGATTTCTATATACATTTTGCTCCACTCTCTTCTGGTTTTCAGTTCCAGATTTATCAGTATATCAAATGTTAGCGAAGATTTGCATGCCGGTTCTTCCAATATACCACAGATCGTCAACAGCTTGCCTCCGGAGTATCCTATCGTTTGTCCTATAGGATTCTTATCTCCGAACACACGTTTGGCAAACTGACGGGTAATGAGTACTTCTTCAGGCGCTTCTATGTGTTTACCTTTCAATGGGTAGTGAAAGAAGTGCAAGAATGCTGTGTCTGTTACCAATGCTTGGACGGTATAAGGTTTCTCATCGATGGTTACATTGTCATTGTCCAGTGTGATGAAGTAACTTCTCTTTTCTATGGCTTCGGGAGCGTAGTAAACCGTATCCGCACCACTGTCTTTATTCACACTGCCAGGGAATACATTGCCATCAATTTCCCGTAGCGGGATAAAAGTCCTTTCAGCATGGGTGCAGTGCGTGTTCACTTGCAACTCACGGTGAATGTAGCGTACTAATATGATGGTACATGCCAGGCTGAGTGCCAGACCAATGACATTAATGATCGTATATGACTTGGAGCGTATCAGGAAGCGCCAGGCGTATTTGAGTGTTTTCATATTTCAGTCTTTCTATATTTTAGTTATATTTTATTTCTTATTCGCTTTTCATAATTTTTGCCGGATTAATCCGTGCAGCTTTATTCACTTGCCAGAACAATGTACCTAACGAAATGCCAGAAACTATCAGTATGGCTATGGAATAAATGAATATGCTGATAGGAGCTTTCACTACAAAATCTTGCGTATAGATGTATATCAGGTAATAGGATAAAGGTATGGTAATCAATATGGAAATTCCTATTACCCAAATGTACTTGCGGAACAGAACTACATACAGATTTCTCAATTGTGCTCCGTTTACTTTGCGGATGGCTATTTCCCGATATCGCTGTCGGATATCAAACAGAGAAATACCGAATAGCCCGAGACCTACAATTATAATCGCAATACAAGCAAAAACGGAATAAATAATGCTTGTTTGTCTGTCCTGGGCATAGATTGCTTTTACGTCTTCCTCCAGAATGCTGTATTCAAAATCTTCACTGCCATAAATCTTTAATTCCGTTTTACGTAGGAACTCAAGCACTTCTTTCTTTTTACCCGGCACACAGGCTATCTGATAGACATCGCCGCTCATCTGATTGCTCACCATATAAACAGTAGGTTTCTTTCCTAAAGTTAAATGTCCGTTGTAGTAATCATCTACCACCGCTACAATGGGTTGGGTTTTGGATTCGTTTCCTCTTTTCAGGGGATTTTCTATGCTGGCACCTTGACAAGTGGTGTAGTTTAAGGCTTTCATAGCTGCCTTATTCACCACCAGAACTCCGAAAAAGCCTTTATCTGATAAATCGGGGAGCTCGCCTTCGACAAATTTAATATCATAGACCCGAAAAAAATGAGGCGTGGCAAGACGCATATTCAGGTAGATCTTCTTCCCTTGCTCGTTTATATAATCACTGCCATAATCTCCTTTAAGAATGTCAATATAGCTAGTCTCAAAATCTTCTATATAGGGACAGGAAGAAAGCTCCTTATTTAATGCGTTCACTCGCTCCTGCTGTTGTTTCATGCTCTCTTCCGTGTAAGTATTAAAATCCTTTGATTCGTAAGTCAGCTGAGCAATGATAATATCTTTGGTACGAAACCCCGGTTCGGTACTAAGCAACATATTCAACTGATTATTGAAATAAAGCGAAATTACTACCAATAAAAAAGTGAGTACGTACTGAATCCCCAGAAATAGGATCCGTGAATGTATTGAACGACTTTCCGAACCTATAGAACGGATGGAGACAATAGGGGGAGTATAATTGTATTTGATGAATGGATAAAGAGAAGTAACCAATGGGAGTACTACCAATATGCCTAATGATAATTGCCAGTCAAATGTCGTATAGCTAAACTGATGATTGAAAAGATTTCTCACTGGCACAGTACTTACTTCTACAAACACCCAAGCTATGAGCATAGCGGCTGATACCAACAAAGTATTCTCTATCCATATATTAAGAAATAGTTCTTTACCCCTTGCACCGAACACCTTTTTCAATCCGTATTCTTTTCCCCTCCGGAGCATGACAACCAGATAGATATTGATGAAATTAATAATACCTGCTAATAGCACTAATAGGCATACTCCTATCATAATCCACAGATGGGAATAGCTGCCGGCAGAGAACATCAATGTCTCCTCATTACTGATGGAGCTATCCCAATAGAATTGTTTGACGGGAATCAAAGAATAAGTATAAGTACGCGTATCACCGCTTTCGGGCGAGTTTATATATCTTGGGATACTACCTGTTTTGTTTAGCTTATTTATATCAGTGCCCGGCATGAATGAAAACAAGTCTATAGCCATACGTTCCCAATTATCAGATAAGGCTTTAGACAATACTACATCGAACTGCAGGAAAGTCTTGTTTCCGGGATTACCCAATACACCCTCAATGGTTATGTCCTTTCCATTAGAACAACGGATGATTTTACCTACCGGATTCTCCTTACCGAAGAGCTTGTGGGCAAATGCCTCTGTAATTAAAGCGGAGTGCGGAGAAGGTAATGTAATATTTCCCTGCACCACCGGGTAGCGGAATAGCTGAAAAAAGATACTGTCTGTTACGATGATTCGCGAAGGAAACCGATTTGCCCCAACCATTATATGGTCTTTCTCCAACGGAATGAAGTTGCTCTGCTTATTGATGTAGCGTTGATCGATAAGGCTGCTATCTCCCCTATTAATAAGCATACTTAAATATTTGTTGCCACCCATATCCGCTTTGACACCATAAACCTGTTCCCGGTCAATGCAATGGCTATCCACTGTCAATTCCCTGTGAATATAGCGGAATAGAATAATGCAACATGCCAGACTGAAGGCCAGCCCCAGTAGATTAATAATCGTATATGATTTGGAGCGTATCAGGAAGCGCCAGGCATATTTGAGTGTTTTCATATTTCAGTCTTTATTATATTAATCTCTTTCTGTTATTTTGCTATTCTCTGATGATGCTGTATTTGTTCCTTATTTTAATATCAGTTCTTCCGCTTCGCCAAAGTTATCATATCCCGTCGTAATAACCCAATCTCCCGGCTGTAAACCGTCTGTAATCTCGTATTGCTGGGGATTCTGGCGTCCGATACTGAGAGGGACACGAATTGCTTTCGTTTTGGATGCGTTTAGTTTGTAAATCCATTGACCACCGGTAGCCTGATAGAAATTACCGCGTGGGATAACGATGGCCTGTTCGGGTTGTCCCAACTCTATCTGTACACGAAAGCTCTTTCCTACACGTACATTGTCGGGCATCTCTCCGGTAAATACTAAGTCGACATCGAAAGTGCGGTCTTTTACTTCGGGAACTACCTTTGTAATACGGAGTGGATATTTACGCCCCTGATAATTAATTGTGGCGGGAAGCCCTGTAGTGATACGGTCTATGTAGTATTCACTGAGTGAAGTGTGTATTTTATATTGGTCTAGTACCTTGATTTCGGCAATACCTTGGTTGGATGATACTTGCTGCCCCGGAGTTACTTTCACGAAGCTGAGTTGTCCGGCTACGGGAGCCTTAATAACTAAATTATCCAGTCGTTCGCAAGCGCGTTCATACTTTTTACGTTCACGTTCCCGATCATTATGAATCAGGTCTTTGCGGATAATGGCAACAACAGAATCCTGACGCAAACTCTCGCGTTGTAACTTTGCTTTCTTTACATTATAATTATACTCATCTTCGGCAACTTCCAGTTGAGCTTTACTTTTTATCCCCATTTTATATTCTTCTTTATCAAGATTGAAACTTTTTTGAAGACGGGCCAACTCATAGTTGGTTTGCAAAGTTTGTTGCTGGAGGGTCAGGCTCTTCTGTTCCATCTCAATTTCTTTTTCACGGAAAGAAATCAATTGCTTCTCCAAATCATCACGTTGTTCTTCAATGTTGTGTATCAGATCAGGGTTTTCGAGCACAAGGATTGTATCTCCTTTTTGAAGTAAACTTCCCTCCTCGCCTACTATACGGTCTACACTTCCTGATTCACGGGCATTAACGATAATGGTGAGGATGGGTTGTATAAGTCCTTCCACGTCTACATATTCCATGAATTTATCATTTTTGACTTCGGCAATCTGCACATTCTCCTGGTCGATGCGAAGCTTGCTGGGACCGGCAGAAAGGATGATAACGTAAATAATGAAAGCAAGGAATAGAATTCCTCCTGCTAGGTAATAGCGGTAGCGGATGTACCAAGGCTTCTTTTCGAGTTTAATATCCATAATATCTTTATTGTTTTACAATTTATAGTCAAGTTTATAATATGTCCCTTTATTTTTTTATCATCTTGTCCATCACTTCCTCTATTCTTTCTGTTTCTGTCAGCGGTGCATCTACTTCAAAATCATAAAGTGTGATACTGCGGAGGGTGTAGTATAAACTCCAGTAGTTATATAGTGCAGTGATGTAATTTCGTCGGGCGGCATCTTTTTCACTGATGGAAGCATTGAGGTCGAGTACAGTAGACTTTCCCAGGATATAAAGTCGTCGGGCTACATCTGCACGTCGTTGAGCCGTCTCATCGGTGCGGGCGGCAATATGTACGCGCTGGGATTGTAAATTGAATTGTTTCACCAGTTTGCGGACATTCAGTTCAAAGTCTGTCTTATCCTGCTCTACTTGAGTATAAGTTAAGTCACGATTAGAACGGGCTACCCGGACCTGTCCTTTGCCACGTCCCCAATCCAATATAGGCAGACTAATGCCGAGGGTGACATATTGTTGGTCCAAGGGATTGTGATAAGCGTCTTTCAGTTTATTGCCGGTCTGAGTCAGTCCGAAACGCAAGTAAAGATCGGCTTTCAGTCCGGCATTGGCACGGGCACTGGCTACCCGGCTTTCGCTTTCCAGCTTGCGTCGCTGCATGTCCAGTATATCCGGGCTGTTTTGACGTGCTGTGATTAAAGCTGTGCTTAGGTCTATGTGAAGATTGGGAACATGATCGCTGACATCTACTTTGATCAATATATCCTCCTGGATACCGAGATACGAACGGAGTTCTTGCATGCAATTTTCTACTTCGATATGGGCATTCATACGATTTGTCTCTTCGGTCAGCTTATTAAGTTCCAATTGTAGCATCTCGTTTTCGGTAATGGTACCTATATTATAGCGCCCTTGTGCATATGTATATAAGGTGTCTGCATTGGCATAGTTGGTAGAAGCTATTTCGTAGTTGCTTTGTGCAGTGGCAAGGGCAAAGAATTTCTGCGTAGCATTGGCAGCAACGAGCTCCAGGGTTTCCACATAAGTTTTCTTGGCTTCCTGGTAACGCAATGGTTCGATACGACGATTCCATTTCAGACTATTATATCCAAAAAGAGACTGACTATAACCGACGTTTATGGGTGATGTCTGCCAGGAGGTAGAGTTGTCACTAAATAAATCAAGCCGCTGGGCAGAAGTTTCCACGAACAGTGTACCACCTGTCCAAGGAATATTTTGTGTCAGGCTTAAGGTGAGGTCGGTACTTAATAAGTTTTGTTCCACAAATTTCACGCTACCATCGCTCATTGTAATTTTGTTGATGGCACGATTCAGATACGGATCGGAAGTTAATTTCAAGGCGGGCAAATAGTTGGCCCGATAATATTTGTAGTTCCAGTAGGCGGAACGAAAACTGTGTTGGGCTGTTTGCGCATCGGGTGATTGTCGGCGGGCACGCTCTATGGTCTGACCTAATGTCAGCTCCATAGTGTGTTCCTGCGCATCAATAGTTATAAGAGTTCCGCAAGCTATTAATAATAAAAGTATTTTTTTGTACATAGTATGTTCCTTTTGGTAGAAGAGATTCAAATCTTATGCCAAAGATGTAATGCTTTGTATTACAGTGTTATACTTCTGTATGATGTAAATTGAGCGTGTGCCATACCGCACAAAAATAGTGCGCATACGCACACACAACACATCGATATATTGTTTATCTTTGCACATCGGATATATTCATATTGCAGAAAAGACTATCGGATAATAATAGCTTCGTATGGAACAATTAGGAAAAATATTAATAGTAGATGATAATGAGGATGTACTTTTTGCCCTCAACCTTCTGTTGGAACCTTATGCGGAAAAAATAAAAGTAGCAGTAACCCCCGATCGTATCGAATATTTCATGACGACATTCCAGCCGGACATTATCCTGCTGGATATGAACTTCAGTCGCGACGCCATCAGTGGGCAGGAAGGCTTTGAGAGTCTGGAACAAATCTTGCGTATTGATCCTCAGGCGGTTGTTATTTTTATGACAGCATATGCAGATACAGATAAAGCGGTACGGGCCATTAAAGCGGGTGCTACCGATTTCATCCCGAAACCGTGGGAAAAAGAAAAACTACTTGCTACACTCTCATCCGGTATTAAGTTACGCCGTTCCCGCTGTGAAGTTAATCTGCTAAAAGAACAAGTGGAGGTACTTAGCGGTGCGGGAAGTAGTGTGGAAGAATCTATTATTGGTGAATCTGCCGCGATGCAGGAAGTGTTTGCCACGATAGAGAAGCTGCGTGATACAGATGCTAACATTCTTGTACTTGGTGAAAATGGAACAGGAAAAGATGTGATAGCCCGTTTGTTATACCGTTGTTCGCCACGTTACGGACGGCCATTCGTTACAATTGATCTCGGCAGTATCCCGGAACAATTGTTTGAGAGTGAATTATTTGGCTATGAAAAAGGTGCATTTACTGATGCCCGGAAACCGAAAGCCGGACGGATGGAGGTGGCAACGGGAGGTACATTGTTTTTGGATGAAATAGGAAATCTGTCACTGCCTATGCAAGCAAAACTGCTGACTGCTATTGAAAAACGGCAGATCAGTCGTTTGGGTAGTACACAATCTGTATCCATCGACGTACGCTTGATTTGTGCTACAAATGCGGACATCCGCCATCTGGTGGAAGAAGGGAATTTCCGGCAGGATTTACTTTATCGTATCAATACGATTGAACTACATATTCCTCCTTTGAGGGAACGGGGAAATGATATTATTCTTCTGGCAGATTATTTCCTGCAGCGTTATGCCCGGAAATATCAAAAGGAAATGCGGGGCTTGACACGTGAAGCAAAAGCTAAATTGCTGCGTTATTCCTGGCCGGGAAATGTGCGTGAGTTACAGCATACGATGGAGCGTGCGGTGATTTTGGGTGACGGTTCATTGCTTCGTCCCGATAATTTCTTGTTCCAAGCTTCCTCCCCCCGTCTTAAAAAAGAAGAAGAAATACTTAATCTGGAACAATTGGAACGGCAAGCTGTAGAAAAGGCAATGCGGTTGAGCGAGGGGAATATGACACGTGCTGCGGAATATTTGGGAATTACGCGCTTTGCATTGTATAGGAAGATTGAGAAACTGGGATTATAAATTAAGAAGTAATATGAAGCAGTATTCCTTGGTTGTTATCTTGCATATCTGTCTGCTGGCAATACTTTCTGTTGGTGTTTATGTGTTATATTGTGCTGATTTATGGTTTAGCATGCTTATAACATTCCTGTTTCTTCTGGGGACAGGAATACACCTTTATTATATACAGATGAAGCAATTGCAGATGATGCGTCGCCTGACGGACAGTTTGCGTTATAATGACATGACACAAGCTTTCCGTCCACCTTATAAAAATAAACTGATGACAGAAATGGCTGTAGAGCTATCTGAAACCTTGCAGGCATTTCGTGCCCGCCTGTTGGAAGAAGAAATAAAACATCAGTATTACGAAAGTCTGCTGAACAAGGTAGATACTGCTGTATTAGTGACTGATATGTCCGGACGTATTGAGTGGCTGAATCGTGCTGCTACTGCCCAGTTAGGGCAAGATCCGCAATTGCCGGCCGAGCTTTTGAGCCTTCCTTCCGGTGAAACGCAGGTCATACGTATTCATCGAAATGGAACCACTTTAGAAATGGCAGTAGCTACCACTCTCTTTGTAGCCCGTGGCATGGAGAGGCGCCTTATCAGTTTGAAGAATATTCATTCTGTACTGGAACGGAATGAAATGGAAGCCTGGCAAAAGTTGATACGTGTACTCACTCATGAAATCATGAATTCCATTACTCCTATCATTTCCCTCTCTGAAACACTTAGTGAGCGTGGTGTACCCGTTACATTAAAAGATGCAGCGGGCGAAAAAGAATATGCTGTAATGCTACAAGCTATGCAAACCATTCATCGACGTAGTAAGGGACTATTAGGTTTTGTAGAAAACTATCGTCGTCTTACCCGTCTCCCCGCTCCTGTTTGTGCCAGCGTGCCGGTTCGGGAGTTATTCACCGATTTACAGAAACTTTTTCCTGGTGAAACTATTCATTTCGAGCTTCCACCTTTGGAGAAAACACTGGATGTGGATCGTGCTCAGATAGAACAAGTGCTTATTAATCTGTTGAAAAATGCTCGTGAAGCATCTGCCCGCCGCGAAACGCCCAAGATTGAGGTTAAAGCTGTTTTTGCACCGAAAGTGACTTCTTCTCTTACTGCATGGCGTTGTACTATTACTGTTCGGGATAATGGTGAAGGTATCTTACCTGAAGTACAGGATAAAATATTTGTTCCATTCTTCACAACAAAAACTGCTGGTTCGGGTATCGGACTCAGTCTTTGCAAGCAGATTATGAATCAGCATGGAGGAAATATTACCGTTTATTCGGAACCGGGAAAAGGGAGTTGTTTTACTTTACAATTCTGTTAGATAAATACTGCACCAGCAAAAGGTTGTTCTGTGTCTATTAAAAAACATAAATATTATATAATCATAAAAATTCTGTGCCGATATTTTATTGCTTTTAACAGCTACTAATTTTTCCATTATTTATTTTTGCAGCCACATAAATCGATAACTCATATTTAATTAACCATAAAATTCTATATGATTATGCGAACTAATTATTTGCTGCTATTAACTATTTTGTTGGGTTTAATACCCGTGAATTACACACACGCCTCTGACTCAATTCCAAGCGTGTTTCTTTATTCTCCTTATACAAAGATTTCTGTTTCTCCGGGAACGAGTATTGATTACAAAATTGATTTAATCAATAATTCGGATATTCCGGTCAATGTAGATCTGTCTGTTACAGGATTACCAGCAAGTTGGAAACGTGAATTGAAATCCGGTGGTTGGAATATTAACAAATTAGCTGTCCTGCCTAGTGAAAAGAAAGACTTTAACTTGAAATTGGAAGTTCCATTAAAAATAAACAAGGGTAGCTACAATTTTGTTGTAACTGCTGGAGGCTGTCAACTTCCTTTGACTGTCACCGTAGCTCAGCAAGGCACTTATCAGACTGAATTTACCACTGATCAACCCAATATGCAGGGCAACTCAAAATCGACATTTACTTTTAATGCCGTACTGAAGAATCAGACGGCTGATCAGCAGTTATATGCATTGATGTCTAATGCGCCCAGAGGATGGAATGTAATTTTTAAACCTAATTATAAGCAGGCAACTTCCGCACAAGTAGAAGCGAATGCCAGCCAGAATGTGTCGATAGACGTCACTCCGCCGGCTAATGTTGAAGCTGGGAATTATAAGATTTCAGTACGTGCAGTAGCCGGTAATACTTCTGCTGATCTGGATTTGGAAGTGGTGGTTACCGGTACATATCAAATGGAACTGACTACTCCACGGGGATTGTTGAGTACTGAAATAACTGCCGGAGATGTGAAGCGTCTGGAATTAGTTGTCAGAAACACAGGTTCCTCTTTATTAAAGGATATTCAACTCTCATCCGGTAAGCCCAAAGATTGGGAAGTATCTTTTGAACCTGCCAAAATAGAAATATTAAAAGCCGGAGAAACATCTACTGTTACGGCTATAATGAAAGCTTCGAAAAAAGCTTTGCCAGGCGACTATGTAGCAACAATGGAAGCCAGAACTCCCGAAGTAAATGCAACTGCACAATTCAGAATTGCAGTAAAAACACCAATGCTTTGGGGTTGGGTAGGAATATTAGTCATCGTTGTAGCTGTGGGAGGTGTCTATTACCTATTCCGAAAATATGGAAGGAGGTAATTATGGGCGAACAAGTGATTGTACTTACCGATTTAACCAAAAAATACGGTAATTTCACTGCTGTAGACCATATTAGCCTGTCAATCTGCAAAGGAGAGATTTTCGGATTATTGGGTCCGAATGGTGCGGGAAAATCCACAACTATCCTGATGATGCTGGGGTTGACAGAACCAACTTCCGGTAAAGTGGAAATTTGTGGAATAGACTCCACTACAAATCCTATTGAAGTCAAGAGGAAAATTGGTTATCTTCCTGAAGATTTAGGCTTTTACGATGATATGACCGGGTTGGAAAACCTCATCTATACAGCACTTCTGAACGGCTTTTCAAGGAAAGAGGCTGAAGAGAAAGCAAAGGAACTTATGCGTCGGGTTGGACTTGCCGAACAGGTGAATAAAAAGACCGGAAAGTATTCCCGCGGTATGAGGCAACGTTTGGGTTTAGCGGATGTATTGATAAAGAATCCGGAAATCATTATTCTGGACGAGCCGACATCCGGTATCGATCCTGCCGGAATTCAGGAATTTATAGAATTGATTCGTAATTTGAGTAGGGTTCATTCTTTCACCGTGTTATTTTCCTCACATAATCTGGATCAGGTACAGAAAGCTTGTGATCGTGTGGGCTTATTTAATCACGGAGAATTACTGGCGCAGCTTGATCTTAGAGAAATGGAAGGTAAACAAGTAGAACTTATTGATATCTACAATAATTATATAAAGGAAGGGGGTGAGAAGTATGAACGGAATTGAGCAGCCTTTCTGGGTTATTGTGAATAAAGAAATCCGGGATCATGTACGTAGTTGGCGCTTTATTATTTTACTTGCCATTATCACGCTCACTTGCTTGGGAGCCTTGTATACATCACTCACCAGTATGCATGAGGCTGTCAAATCAGGTGATGTGGAAGATACTTTTTTCTTCTTGAAATTGTTTACCGTATCCGATGGCACATTGCCTTCTTTTGTTTTGTTCATCAACTTTTTAGGGCCGCTGTTAGGTATTGCCTTAGGATTTGATGCCATGAATTCGGAACTGAACAAAGGGACATTATGCCGTATATTATCACAACCGATACACCGTGATTGTATAATCAATGCCAAATTTGTTGCTGCACTGATTGTGATTACAATTATGCTGTTTGTATTAGGTTTTTTGGTAATGGGAGCCGGGCTGATAGCCATCGGTATTCCACCTACACCGGAAGAATTTGCCCGTATCATTTCCTTTTTGATCCTAAGTGTTTTCTATGTAGGTCTTTGGTTGAATATGGCGATACTGTTCTCGCTCTGCTTCCGGCAGACGGCTACTTCAGCTTTGGCTTCTCTGGCGATATGGTTGTTTTTCAGTGTATTTTATACGATGATTGTCAATTGGGTTGCTAAGATGTTCATGCCTTCTGATATGATGCCGCCTTATTATGTTGTCGGTTATCAAAAAATAGTTTGGGGCATAATGTCATTGAATCCGTGCGAATTATTCAATCAGGCAACTTCTGTATTGCTGATGCCATCACTTCGAAGCTTGGGACCGTTAATGATGGAGCAGGTTCAAGGGGCAATACCCAGCCCTCTCCCATTGGGACAGAGTTTGCTGGTTATATGGCCACAGCTAACAGGATTGATTGCAGTTACAATTCTCTGTTTTGCACTCTCTTATATCATATTTATGCGTAGAGAAATACGTTCAAGGTAAATTGATTGGTTAGGTTAGGAAGAAATCCCTGACGATATTTAATACTTTAAAGTCGTCAGGGATTTATATATTGCAGTTTGTATTATTTCTGCCTTACATACTCCAGAGTATATCCATAATTGGAACTTAACACTAACGAATCCGGCGTTAGCTTGTCAATCTTCAGTGTATCCACACCTTCAATCTCTATCTCATTACCGATACTTTTTACTGTCAGATAAAGCTGGTCACCTTGTTGTTCCCATTCTTTGTATATCAAAGTGTGCATATTAATGGAAGATGCTTCTCCATTCTCTTCCAGTTTGATTCCTTGCACTTCTCCAGGTTGCCCGTTAATGGGCATTACCCAAGAACCTACCACTGTGACAGGAGTTTTTGTTCCACCGCCACAAGCGGCAAATATTACTGCCATGACAGCCATGCTGAAAATTTGTTTTTTCATGATGTCTTTTATTTTATAATGTAACGTTGAGATGTACTAATTGTTTGCGGGGATAAAGTTAAACGAAATATATTGTTTTGCCAGATATTATTTCATCTTTTTATTCTGTTAGCTAGTAGGATGCCATTCACAAGTTGGAGGCATATCAACTATATACCAACTCCGTACCAAGTCCGTATCTGCTCCGTAGTATCTCCGTACTCTATAGATACGGACCTGATACGGAGCAGATACGGACTTGGTACGGAGTTAGCACGGAGCAACTACGAGTAACACTATTGTTTTACAGGATTTTAGAACTTATGGAAAATATTTTTTCTAAAAAAACTTCATATTTCTTTGTTTATTACAAAATAGTTTCTACCTTTGCACTCGCTTTTAAAAAATAAGGCACTCGGGGTGTAGCGCAGTCCGGTTAGCGCACCTGCTTTGGGAGCAGGGGGTCGTGGGTTCGAATCCCGCTACCCCGACTAAAAAGAATAAGTTGTTGATTTTCAGCAGCTTATTTTTGTATATAGAAACATCCAACAAAATAACTGTCTATAACTGTCTATTAATTGTCTATTGAGTTAGTAAATCATCACCTAAAACTCAAAAATGACAAATATGGCAAGAAAAAGATCGTTGATTATCCTACCAAAGTTAAAGAACTGCGGTGGAGATTTAAGTAAGAAATGGTATGTGGAGTATTCTTGCAGGGATCCACAAACCAATGAAATGAAAAGATTCAGGCATTATGATGGCTTTGCTGAATTGGAAACAGTCCAAGAACGGGAAGCCTATGCTGAAAAAATTATTTCGGAAATAAAGCTTAAACTCGAAAAAGGAAAAGATCCTTTTAGCGAGAGGAAAGTAACGTACCAGGATGAACTGATTTATCAAGCTGCAGCGGCTCGTTGGGGAAATCAGAGAGAAGGAATTATAAATATTCGCACGTATCTTTCTGATTTCTTGTTAATGAAAAAGGCAGAGGTCTCCCACTCTACTTACCAGACCTATTGTTCCAAGCTCCGTATTTTTTGTGAATGGATGGAACTGCAGGGATATGCAGAAAAACATGTTCGATGTATTTGTCAAGATCAGATTCATAAGTTTTTCTATTATATAGCTGGAGAAAATCATGCAAGCCGGAGAACTGTATTGAAGTATAAACAACTCCTACATACTTTCTTTGACTTTCTGATGAAGACAAAGGAAGTAATAACAGTAAATCCTATATCTAATATTCCACAGCTGGGAGAAAAACGAGATGAAGCTGCAAGACCTATACCGGATAAGGATCGTAAGAAACTCATCGAATATATGGAGGAGCATGATCCTCAATTACTATTAGTTTGCCAGTTGGAGTATTATTGTGCGATTCGACCAAATGAATGTCGACAGTTATTGATAAGAGACATTAACTTGGAAACAGCTACAATAACAGTGAGACAGGATATCAGTAAGAATGGGCTTACGGAAACAGTCAATATTCCCCGGCAACTGTATGAGTACCTGGAAAACATTCTTCGGATCGGAGGATATCCGGAAGATTGGTATCTCTTTTCGCGAGATGATATGCCTGGAATGTATAAACTTGGAAAAAACACATTTCGATATAGGTTCAATCGGATCCGAAAAATTTTAGGGTTAAGTGAGCGATACAAGTTATATAGCTTCAAACATACTGGCGGTGTGAAATTGGTGAATGCCGGTGTGAATACTTGGGAACTACAACGACATTTTCGTCACAAATCGATTGATACGACTGAGAAATATGTTAAGAGGAATTTTGGTGTACAAAGTAAATTAATCAGGGACGATTTTCCTGATATGTGATTAATTTGTTTGTAGGAGGCTTATTTATGCCTCCTACTATCCTACAGTCCTACACAATTATATTCATTCTTATTAAATGATCATCAAGCGTTTTATGATTGCATTTCAGTTTTCGGCAGATGGCAGCTTTCGAGTAACCATAATCAAGCATAGTCCGGATAATGCCTTCTTTGCCGGTCAGCTTATAATGAGTATTCTTATCGCCTTTCTTACGTCCGAGTTGTATGCCTTCTGCTTTTCTACGTGCAAGTGCCTCCTTAGTACGTTGAGATATTAATTCGCGTTCAATCTCAGCTGACAAGCCAAAAGCGAAAGCAAGTACCTTACTGTTGATATTATTGCCTAACTCGTAGTTTTCCTTGACAGTAAGAACACAAGTCTCTTTCATCATACAGAGGTGGAGCATTGACATAATGCCCATCAGATTTCTTCCTAACCGACTGATTTCAGAAAGTATAAAAGTATCCCCTTTCTTCATCTTCTTCAGAAGTGGACCAAGCTTTCGTTCTTTTTCTGTTTTGGTTCCTGATATCTTTTCAGATACCCACTTATCAATTACTAATCTGCGTTCGTTGGCAAAATTCTGCAATTCAAATCTCTGATTTTCTACTGTTTGTTTATCGGTACTGACACGAATATAAGCGTAAATCATTTTTGCCCGTGAAGATAACAAAGTAATCCGGCAGAAAAAAACACACTTCAGACGCCCGTTAAAAGTAGCAAGCATGGAAAAGATTATAACTAAGGATTACAATAATGGTTTGGAGACCAAAAATAGTCTAAGTAAAGTGAAAGCTGTTGATGGTGCTGGTAATGATATACTTGTCAATCCTGGGATTGTAGTACAATCTGGAGGATGCGGTAGAAATGCTCCGGATGATAGGGTATCGCAAAACAAATGGTACAGAATTGCTTTAGGACGCTACGGGAATGTTCCTCACGCTGTGCTCTTAATGATAGGCAACTATTATAATAGTGAGACTCCAAATTCTCAGTTGCTATATATCCATGCTGATGGATATAGCGATAGGCAATCTATTGTTCAGTTAGCTAACTCTGGCAGAGTAATAAGTAAAGCTCGAATATTATATAAAGCAACAACAACGGATGGACCAATAGTTGATATATTTATTCGAACTGCAAAAACAAATCAGTTAATGCTTTCTTATTCATGTAATATCAATTTTACTTTCCAGTCACCGGTTGAAGTTTCTGAAGAACCTGATACAGGATATTCTGTCAAAGAATTTGCATTTTAAAATAGGGCGGCTACGGTCGCCTCTTTTTATACTAAGTCTTTTGCCCGTTAAAAGTATAAGATATAGCAATGGATAAAGTTAAAGTTACAGATAGTAGTGTGATAGAAGAAATCAGAGAGAATATACCTGTAGCTACACAAGCTCAAAAAGGATTATTGAATGCCGGTTCTGATAGGTTCGTTAAAGCCAAAGGATTAGCTATTACAGAGAAATCGGCTTGTATCAAGTTGTATTCGGCAGTAGGTCAAACTGCTGTGGTTGCGCTTGTTACCACAGGACGAATTGAAGGAAGCACTTGTGCCGTATTTTTGCTATCATTTTCAATGGCTAATGGTGGCTCATACTCTTGTATTATAAAGAAATTAAATGATGGTCTGTCTGCTAAGTTCTATTATGTAAAAGACGGAAACAAATTATCAATATACATGCTTTCAAGTGTTGACTATTCAGTTACACATATATCCCCTCTATTAGAATCTGGGAGTTTTTCCTATCACCTAATGCAAGAATCATTACCAGAAGGGGCAGTGCAAATTGAGATTACATAAATAATAGGGGGCACTATGCCCCTATACTATTACTCCAACGTAGCTTCAAAGCCTTCCTCAAAATCTGAATTATCGGCAGACTCCATCTTCATAGTAATGCCAATTGTATTCATTGAGATGACTTTAAGAACAGGTGTATACTGATTGCGTTCAGCGTATATCCTACACACGCCATTTGCATCTGTTTTCCCTATAATCTTGATGTTGTAAGTACCTGCTAATACTTTCACTCTAAGGGTCGGATTACTTGTACTATTGGCAGACCGCCCCATAGAAATGAAATAAAGGTTGGGGATTCCTGAAGTGGTCGCAGAAACAGCTAATAATAAAGAGCCTGTAACGGCATTAGTCGTAGTCTCGCATATCAATGTGCTTGACTGGTCGTTTTTTGAGCCGATTAGCCCGGCCGGCATCAATCCTTTCTCACTAATAGTTGCAGTAGCCATATTATCCCTGATCTGCTCGATCACACTATTATCCGTTATCTTAATCTTTTCCATATATGGTATTTTTAAGGGGCAACTAATATCAGTGATTTTTACCCTATTGACAATTGAACTTATACTGAGTAATTTTCTCATATAAAGGATGCCCGTTAAAAGTAGCAAGTATGGAGAAGATTATTATTACAGATTTGAACATAGTCGAAGAAATAAGGGAAGCTATTCCCACAGTAACCTCTAAGGCTAAAGGATTAATGCCTATGGATGGATTTTTTTCTAAAACACCTCTTTCGAAGGAAGACAACGTTGATGAACTGTTAACAACCGGTATTTACCCTCATGGCTTTCGCATTGTTACTTCTATAACAAGCTCATCTTATGGTATTCTGTTAGTCTTTAAAACATCATATAATTATGTAGTGCAATTGGATCTTTCATTAAATGGTACAATTTGTATAAGAGGCTGTCATACATCTCCAAGTGATGGTTCAGTTATCTGGGATAGCCAATGGACTAGAATTAGTTAGATGGGGAATTTCCCATCTAACTAATAAATTCTGTATAATGTATGTATTACAATTCCGTCCAGTCGGTTACATCCTCTTCAACAACGTTACGAAATACGCAATCTGAGGTGTAAAAACCTTGAAAACAGGTTGTAATAGAGAATTCAGTATTAAATTTTATAGCAAGATATAATTGCCCATTATAATTGCAATGTCCTAATTTAAAGTCTACAAGGTTATTGCCTCCTCCCCATGCACCTGTTACATTCATGTCTTTTATAAGATATGAAGCAGAACGAAATAATACGATATCGACCTTGGCCATCATCGGACTATATCCTACACCTGCTCTTAACACATACAAACTTCCCAGGACTCCGGCAGCATCTATTTTATCTGTTAATCCGGAAATAGGAACAAATAACAGAATTCTACTTCCAGCCCCAGAACTGGGACTGTATCTTAATTGTGTATATCTCATTTTGTCCGTTCCTGAAGCCAAGGAAGTATATTCAACCTTAGACAAGCTATCTACAGTCACCTGTGCCACATTATGATCGGCTGTCAACCCTATAATTGATGAGGGGGTATTGGTGAATGCAACTTCTGACAATTTTATCTTTTCCATACCTTGCTACTTTTAACGGGCGTTTTTTCTATCAAGAAAATCAGCCCAATTTAACATTTAATTTTTAATCTCGTTTTGTAAATAAAAATATCTATATATCTATTATTTGTTCGAATATCTTTTAGTCTCTTTTCCATTTTCAGAAAAGATAAGTCCAAATGGTCCTAAATTATATTCAAGATAATTAGAGCCTACTACAGAATACCCATTAATGGATGAACCGGTAGTTTGAATCTCATCGACCATATTATTTCCTGAATACCTCCTAAGAAACACCCGTGGATAATAGTTGGTTATACCCATCCATTCCTCAGTCATAAAGGAGATACGGCCAACTTCATTATTGTCCTGATTGAACATCTTTATACTATTGGTTTTAGGAGAAATCTCAATACGCGTCCCATTCATTGAGGTTGACAACTCACCGATTATCTGTATATTTCCCTCTTCATCGATCTCAAAAGAACCATTCGGAGATTGGATATTCTTAAAAATACCCCCATTCACCTTGACATTATTACCTTCAAACAAACCCGTAGCAAAATTCAAAAGCAGATTAGGAGTAAATTCTTCCGTGCCAAACTTTCGGAAATCATTGGTAGGATTGCCTGATGCATCAACACCCTGCTGCGATATCATATATTCATCCTGGAATACAGCCGAGCCTATCAAAGCGAAATTAAGAAGAGCAATCTCGGCCGCAATTAACTTGTCGTAAGGATAAGGCGTCCACAGTCCACTCTCTTGATGAGCTTCAATCCATTCCTTCGGGCTAATCTCCGTATTTCCAGGAACGCGGCTGGTCCACATGTACAGCACATTGTCTTGCTTCAGATACTCTCCGTTCTTATACACATTTTCCACGTTCCAATCATCCGAGCGTGGAAAAGGCGTAGGATTGGCGGCAACAATGTTCACCTGCTTGCTATCAATCTCTTTCGTCCGTGCAGCATCCTCATAAGCATAGATACTGATACGGTTAGCGGTAGCATACTGATCTGAAGGAATAGTGTAGTCATAAGAACTGACCTTTGAAACAGGTTTGTCCTCAAACAACTTCGTGACACTACTCCCTACAACACTTTCAACCCTAAACGTGAGATAGGCAGACATGGCCACCTTATTACTCCCTTCACCAGCCCAAAACCGGACCTGTAACGGTGCAGCCTGTACGTTATTAGCATCCAAAGATACTGTCTCTGGATTGACACCAATCCAAAGACGTTCAGATTCAGCTATTAAGTAGAATGTTCCTGTTAGTATCATATCATACAATTTATGCAGTTCCGCTAATAGAGCCTGACAGGCCCATTTTAGCACGTACCATGTCTTCAAAAGTAATCTTCGCATTGGCTCCCGTAAATGTGGCGGCACTCTTACCAGTAAGGATGAATGCGGCGCCGGCGTTATCTTTCAGAGAGAATGTCCAGGTTGTAATGAGCGAAGGAACTTCCTCACCCGTGCTACGTTTTACCGCTACCGGTGTGACTGTTGCAGTCTCGCCTTTTTTAACCACATTTCCACTGATACCTGTTATCTTGAGCAATGCGTAGTAGGGATCAGAAAAGTCAGTAATCTCATCACAGCCGGAGGCAACCAATGAACCGTCTTTCTTCACATCACAGCGCAATTTAAGTACGTTATCCACATCATTGGTAGAAACCACTTGAGTGCGAGATGTACCCCAGTTCGTGTCACCTGCTCCAAGCATTTTCACCCACTGGAAAGTAAAGCCGGTGTAGTCAGTGACTTCAACGCCATCTTTGAAAATACGTGCTGTCTCGGTCAGGGATTCTCCGTCCAGGAGAAGCTGTGAACCCTTATTATTAGATATCAGCACATCATACTGGTTACCGGTGGACTCTTGAATTACGACTTCCTTTGACAAGGCGTTGAACGCAATGGATGAACCGGAAATCTCTACCGTTCCAGATACGGTAATACGATCATTGTCGTAATTAGATATTGGCACAAGGTTTTTCATAACACGCAGAGCAGGCACTTTATAAGTGTCACCACCGATTGTTGTGCTGTAAGCATCCACTTTTTTGAAATACCCCACCATACCGGTATTAGTTGACAAACCGTTGCTGCCAAATGTCAGTAACAAGTCATTGTAGCGGAATTCAATCGTATTAGGAATCAAGACGCTGCCATCAGAGATATCACGCAGGATCACAACGACAGTCGGACGGTTATTCTCGGCCAACGTCTCAAAATCGGGAATGAAAACAGCCGTGCCTTTATTATACCTTTGTACAAGCGGAGTGCCTTCTACACGAAGTGTTCCGTTGATGGTAGTACCATCCATCAGGGCAATAAGGGTAAAACTTCCTTCAAGATTCATACGTCACCCCCTTCCTGTTCAACTGGGTTTTCGGCCGATTCTTCAGTAGTGATATCTTCTTCCAGAGATTCACTATCATTACTGCTTCCACCAGTTACCGGTTCTTCACTATTGTTGCCCTCATCTTCTTGGGGAGGATCATAAAGACCGCTCTCCTTTTGCTCTTTAATCAGCGCTTTCAACTTGTCATCCGAAAGGATTTCAGGGCTGAAATTGGAAAGCACCTTCAAAGCACTGAGCGGCAGGATTACACGGCCGTCCGGAATACGTTCCGCATACTTGTAATCGTAATTCTGCCCGTCCAGTTCTTCAGGTTTCACTAACAGATAATTCATAAGCTATTCATATTTAGGTGTTATAATCAATTTGCCGTCACTCGTAGTTAAGACTTTGTCATCATTTGTAGTCACTAATGCTGTTACTACATACATTTTCACAGCAGCATATACCGATATGGGATACAAAGGATCGAATGAATATGTAGAAGGAACAAACTCCACCGTTCTTCCACGGCCCACATTCTTTGCTGTACTGCCCGCTTTCGCAGACTTCGCGTACCAGTCAATCACAAATAGACTATCCTTGCTACTGTCAACCAATTGCTTATTATACGATAATATACACTCGTAACCTACAGTGGTATTCATGCGAGAGTTGATCTTGATGCCTTTCGTCTGCCGAATGTCGGCACGCAATGTCCCCGGCATCTCCACTTTGATGGAAGTCGTCGCCTGCATCTCGTCCGAAGTCGGAGAAGATGGACGCGTACCGCTATAGTAAGCACCACGAACACGGACTGAAATATTCCTGAAGAACCGGGCATCCAGTGTAAGAGTTTTCCCCCAGGTACCATTGGCGTTTTTACCAGAAACGAATACATCTAACTCATCCTCTGAAAAGTCTCTCCACGTCGTACCGTCAAGAACCTGCCACCAATAAGCTGCGTTGGCATCAGATACTATATCTTCACCAGAATACACCTGAGCTGTGATCGAATAAAGCCATTCTCCTTTACTATTCGGTATTACTTCGAGCGGGTTTATAGTCCATCCTTTTGGCCGGTTGATCTTCAACGAATAATTGTTTGAGTCAAAAATACTCGTCCGGAGTACAGTGCTACGCTCAAACTTTTCCTGGGTATTCTTTCGCTTATCGGTAATCGAGAATATGCAGTGTAGCTCTATTGGACTGTTGTAGTCCACATTCTTTTTCACCGTCAAAGAATAAGTAGGTTTGCCTGTTGCGGACACGACATAATCATCGTTATTTACGATACGATTGCTACCGTCTGCCTTTGGAGCACCTTCATACCATTCGGCACCGGTAATCGCTTGGCTACCGTTCATCAGCCCCTCAGGGTCCTGAACCGAAATGTAAGGCATGAGTACGCAAGGGATAAGCGAGCGATCCGGTTCATAGTCGTTCGTATCCTTATTATAGTTCTGTACAGGATTACCGGATAGAACCTGTATCTCTGCCAGGAAAGAATAAGGATCAATATGTACCTGTACGTCTTTGGGTTGGGTTTGTATAGCCATTTTAATAAGTGTCTATTATAGTTATTTTCTTATGCCCTGTTTTTTCTGTTACCAACTCCTCAAGGCTCTTACCACCGACTCTCTGAATAACAATTGTCATTCTACGGCATGGTATAAGTCCCAAGAACTTGTACCGGTATTCAACAAGGCAAGGAAAAACTTTTTCTAATCCCATAACTTTCAAATTCTAAATCCAACATAATTTTCTACTGTCTCCATATCTTCTCCCATCGGGATGAACACCCGACAGATAAATTTGACTCTCTGATAATCATAACCAAAACCTAATCCTACTCCATGCTCATCAGTATTGTCAATGTGTATCACATTCTTTTGACCGTCCACATAGACAGGCTTCCAGCTATTATCAGCTGGAATATTACCGGTATCCCGAAGCCACTCTACCGACACACCTGTAGTTGCTAACAGCACATTAGTTATGTCACGATTGGCGTATTTAATCCATGCAGTTATATCCATATTTACTTGACCGCGTTTTGCAGTACCTGGAGCAATAAAATCTAAGTAGTAGTTCTTATCCCCTTCGAGCAATACCCAACCGGCGGAGTTCCATTTAGGTTCATCAATCGTTTTATCGATCAGACATCCCCATTTACAGCCATAATGGTAAACAGTATGCTGTTCCAAGGTTGTAATCACCTTTTGATTCTCTAAAAGAGTTTCATAGTCTACAAATCGGTAAGGCTCATCACCTTGAGCTGTAGCCAAAGACCACTCTCCGCGATCCACTTTTTTAGGGATAATCGTTCCATTCCAGTCAGCTTCATAGATTTTCTCAAAAACACCTATCTTCGACATTACACCGACGTCAGTAGAGCCGATAGGAAGCTTCTCTATCATCTTTACGTTGGGAAAGCGCCCAAGAGTCAACGCATAGTTGTAATCTTCGAGAATCGGTCTGAATACATTCTGCAAAAACATGATCCTGCCTTCACGGGAAGATATCAGCCAGCTTTGAGCACGCTCGTTCGGAGCTTCACCAGCATCCGGAACTTTCGCATTACCTTTACGAGTCACATTATACCCTTCAACCGGTGGGTAGTTCTTGCCGCCCGGTACTTCGCTGTCGGGATAAAGAACTACAGTCAAAGTATTATCATTGCGGTTTTTCGATACTGGTCTGAACCAAGAAGTATAGTAGTCGGTACCTCCGATCAACAGCGAGTTAACGATAGAACATAATACGTCGTTTTCCTCTAATGTGGTCCAATCCGTATCTGTTCGTTTCTCCATCGTAAGCTGATAAGTGCCATCGTCCAACAATTCAACCTTTTCAATGGCGCCACAATCAGAGAAAGAGAAATCCCCGGCCATAGCATGAATTTCGTTGATGATAAGGCGTAAAACTGTCAATGAGTCCCGAATCTCCAAGCTGTTAAATTGCGCACGTCCATCAGGATATATGCCACCTCCTTTACCGGCAATTAGCGAGTCGATAAACTCACCAAATTGAAGCAGATAATCGGTACGATCAACTCGATCTTTGTGTATGTACTTATCACCTTCGATATCACCTGCTATATCAGAATAACCGGCTTTGATCTTCTTATTGTTGACTAACAGATATTCTGCGACGTAGCTAAGAAGGTTCAAGAGGTCGATATTCCGGTGCTGGTGGCCAATACCACCTCCGGATCCGGCAAACTCTGCAAGCTGTTGACCAACGAAAGTGGCAAAAGCTTCAGCGGTCGTGATACCCCATTCTTCGGAGTATGGGTTTTGAATTGGAAAAAGTGCCCCCTCGGAAAGTGGAAGGCGAGGAAATTCAGCAAGCCGAGGGGGCACTGTAAAAGAACCGACTTCAGGAACAGTGATGCTGAGAACATCTGCTGGAATATCGGTTCTGGGGAGGTTTAATAAGGGACGGGCATCAGCATATTTGAATGTAAATGTGTAATTGGAAGGAAGAGCACGGTCAGTGTAGCTGACATTGCTTTCTGTTACGACAATCTGACGCAGGTAGTTACCGGCATAAAGATACTTAGCCTGGGAGGGGAAAAAGTCAAGTAACCACTTGCGCTCATCCTGATTCAAATGGCCGGTGTTTTTTTGAAACTTTCGTTCGGTATCGACACGGTACTCTTGAGAAATTTCGTCAATTTCTGCCAGGTTATGTGTATGCTCACCGCTGAATGTTGTAGTACCGTAGGCACGGAAGGTGTCGAGACCTCCGAGGGAATTTTCGAAGAGGATCCACTGCTCTTGTTCGGTACGCATGTCTTCAGCATAATAACGCTGTATGTATGTGAGACGCTGACCGGTTAGGTTTTCAACCCATATATCATAATAGGCTGGCAATTTATGGCCAAGCCAACCGGCAACTACAGAATACTGCAGAGGTATAGTGTATGCGATGCCGGCAACCATTTCAGCAACTGTGTAGTCGGTTTGTGATATCACGGATCCGGAAGTATCAGTGAAGTATGCGCGAAGCTTTGCCACACAAGGTATTGTGGCATAGTAAGTCAGGAACTCCGGAGAATAATAGGTAACCGGCTTTATTGATGGCTGCCATGTGAGGAAATTCTGCGTGAGGAAATTGGCGGCAGAATCGGCCAGGCGGTCAATACCGGAGCGGATGACACGGAAGGTTAATGTAGTGTCATTAATCATGGCTGTAAAATCTGAGGCAAGTGAGGATTGCTCATATACTTGTCCTGATTCGATCAGCTGGTAAGATAGCCGGGCATGGACGATATCACGCAGGTTTATTGTGATATGTCCATCTGCGGAAGGATCGTAACGCTGAGATAAGATTTCCACACCACCTTGTTTCAGAATAAAGGAAACCTGGACATCTGAAGAGATGTGGAATTCCTTTAGATTCTGAGATAGCGATAAAGCATCAGGTTGCTGCAGTATAGTCATATTGATTTCTTTTTATGCCAAAATTAGAGATAGAGAGGGGTTAATTAAAGGACAAATCAAGTAGGAGTTGTCGTTGGGCGTGAAGGACGTTCATTGGGATCCTTTTCTGAGAATAACGCTGGACGCAGGGATAAATCTATGCGATAATAAACTTTTCCACCTGTTCGACTTGTATAATATATATAATAAGAACGATGATAATAAGTACCTCCAGCATCGTAAATAGCCTTGGTTGGTGGTAAAGGATAAATGGCCGGAATTGTATTCTGATTTCTTTCATCTTCACTGATAGTATACCCGGCAGCAACATATTCATCTTCACTGACTTCTGTAGTAGAAGAAACAATCATCCATTTGTATTCTGTGTTCCGGACCATACGTTCAGATTCAGCTTTGGCTAAGGACAATGGCTCATAGAGTGAAGTTGTCATCAGTTCGGATGTAACTGGTTCCGATTTACCACCAATGGTGTATTTAAAGATATTGAAAAGTAATTCAACTCCCTGGAGAGAAACTTTGTGATGAACCTGCAGAGAGTTTTTCAGAGAGTTTGGGAGCAATAGATCAGCAGAAACCTTATGCATAGAGTTCCGAAGCATGTTATCGAACTTCCGATAGAATTTCTCAAAAATTCCAATAGGGCCATTGTATAACAGGGAATATCCCCATTTACCCAATAAATCATGATTGGTCCCGATCGCATAATTAGAACTATATTGCACGAAAGCTAAGATCGGTTTCTGATCCGGATTGTTCGCTACAACATCATCATCTGATGCTGTAGCGTCTTCAACGGAGCTTTCTACAGGGACACCATCAATCGTTGAATTGAGTGTGCGGCCATCACCAATATAAGGTGCTGTTTCTCCTCTTTTCATATTGCCCCTGTTGGTTGTTGGCAGACCTGGAAAGGCAAGATATGATAAACAAAAAACACAGTCCGGTACTTTAACTTCATAGGCCTTGAGAGGACCGCCGGCATAATAGGGTATATTACCATCGGAAAGCCTTTCTTCAATAGTACTATCTGCATATCCTGTACGACAATAGCTACCATCAGCCTCTTTGTACCAGGCCTCAGGATATTTTGCCTCCAGTTCGTATGTAGCATCGTAGGTATTGCCTTCTGTAATAACAGTTTCTGAAGAGAGTTTGAGCTGTTGATAGCCGGGAAAAGATTCCTCTGGTTGGGATGCAAGGTAGGGTGTTAAATCGACTGTTGGCTTTGAATCTATGATGTCGTTGAACAATTCTATTCGTACAGTACGTGCGACTTCATCAGGTATGAACTCGCAGCAAAACTTTTTGCGATACACATCAAGAATGGTGTTGGCCATACAATCGGGAACCAGGTGCGAAAGCCTTATAGTGCCATTAACTAAAGAGTCTATGGTGTTATTGATGAAGACCATCTTACTGAAAGGTTCACTCGTGGTAAGAAAATGATCAAGCAAGGTATAACCGAAGTAAGTGAAGATACGACGTAACAGGTATGCAGCACGAATGAATGGTGAAATGTAATAACCTGGCTCAAGCTTAATAATACGATTATTGACGGTTTCTTTTCGTTCGAAAGAATTGTAAAAACGATAGTTCCCTTGGCCTGCATTATTGGCTATACAGGTTCCTTCAGCATTCATATAGTTGATGCGGTTGACATATCGACGATCGCCGTCCAAGTTGACTGTTATTGGGAAAATAGCATAATCAGGATGGGAATTATCGCGAAGGGACCAGCAGAAGTCAATTCCTTGCTGTACAGTAGTGATTCCTGGAATAACTTCATCGCCAAAGATATCGGTTAGGGCAACGTCTGATATCCTGGCAAGAAAAGAGCCTTCATTCATGTAGAAGGAAGTAGAAATCTTCTCATAGCGTTTTGCTGATAAAATGGCTTGTCGGCAAGGCATGAAGTAATCTCCATCCTGGATGCTACAGTCGATGTTGGCTGAAGGTTTGTTCTTGTTGGCCATACAATCGGGATAGTTGGTAAGCTGACGGTTCAAGTCCGTATCCGGAAGATCAGTTGGCAAGGATTGTTCACCCCATTCGTTGAAAAAGAGGTTAGGACGTTCGATTTCAAGTTGAGTACCAGGAGTGAGGTGATAGGCTTGACCAGCTTTAGTATTGACTATTTTCATGATGCTTGTTTTTTGGATCCAATGGAACGAGAACGATTGCGAAGTTCTGTCTTCCGCTCGATGTCGGAAAGAACAACTGAAGCCGGTACTCCATATTCATCGAGATGGATGATGGAACGAGCCAACTTCTCCATGAGCTCTGTAGGCAGTGCAGTGCCTGAGTTGCCAGCAGGTGTCGGATCCGGAGTTGAATACGTCTTACTTATTGATCCCCCGGAAGCATAACCGGCCATGCGGGCACGGATAGCCTGGTTAAGATCGAGTGTGCGGATGTTGCCAGCTTGCTGGGATTTATCCAGGATATCCAGGATAGGTGCTACAGTGGGATTTTCGACGGCGGCATTGCTGGCTACCCATTCCTTTGATTGGCCGGCAGGCCCCTCTCCTACTATAACGGTAGGATGATCTATGAAACCACGAGCGTCCGGATCATAATCCGTATCCGGAAAGAGTTTGCCGTCCTGGGCACGACGGACATCGATCTTGCCTCCCTCCTGGCGACCAGTGGCGACGCGAGCACCGGTGGAAGATCCGGAAGATGTACTTCCGGAGAGAGTCATATTCTTGACCTTATCGCGTTCGGCCTTGGCACTGGCTAACTGAGCTATACCAGTGACTCCCATGAGTGCGGCTGCAATGGAACCGGCAATAGGTCCAAGATCAGCATAAGCCTTCATAATAGAGACTGCAGTATCGGCAATGATTTGGGAGGCTTTGATCGCAAAGTTGACATCGGCATACTTTTTCTGGATATCGAGTTTCTTCTGGGCCTTTTCATTCTCCAGGCGTTCGACTTCATCGGCATCGCCCTTGGCGGCTTCTATTTCAGCATCGTACTTGGCGTCAATCTGATCCATTTCAGCTTGCTGCAAAGACTGAATGGCTCCGGAGAACAGGTTCGCGTAATAATCGAATTGTTTTTTATAGCTGTCTCGCTTAAGGTTCTGGACGGCCTGTTCGTACTCTTCCTCAGTGAGTAGTGCCTGATCACGTGCGAGCTTCAATTGCTCTAACTCTGCATTATGACGTTCCTGCTGAGTTGTGAGACCATATTGATTACGAATAGCCAGGATACGTTGCTGATATTCGGATTCGAGTTGTTCCTTGGCACGATAGTAGGCTTTGTCAAGCTCAGTGGTATCAAGGTTATTCTTTTCGGCCATTTCCTTCCGGGCCTGATAGGATGCCTCGAGCACCTTAAGTTGCATAGCATAATCTTCATCGACAGTAGTCAGTTTGAATTGATCCTTAAAACTTTTGATAAGTTCATTCAACTGTGTTTGCAGAGCGGCACGAGTAACATTGGCTTCTTTTTCAGCATTGATAACACGCTGATTGGATTTTCGGACGATGTCTTCTTTGGTGTTGGCATCAGTAAGGGCCATCGATTGGGCATCAGAATAGTAGGACTGCTCAATCTTGAGACGGGCGTCAGCATTCTGTTTGTTCAGCTCCAACAGCATCATTTCGTACTGCTGCTTGGTGAGTTTGCCGGTGGACTGGGCCGAGTTCAGAGCGGCCAGAGAATCGTTGTACGTCTTCTGCTGATTCTGCAAGTCTTCTTCGCGGAGAGCTTCGAGGGATTTCACAGCTGCTTGCTCAGTAGATACTTTATCCCGCTGTTCTTTCTCAGCTGCAGTCCGAGCTTTATCGGCTGCTGCTTTTGCTGCCTTAGCTGCTTTTTCCGCTTTCTTTTTTACGGCTGCCGGATCTTCTTCTGGAAAACGTTTGTTGTATATTTCCTGAGCGACTTCTGCGTATTCCTTATAAGTGTCCTTATTGTTTTTTATCCAGGCTTTCAGCTGTACTTCCTCCATTTTGTTGAAGTTCTGGCGTGCCTCAAGCATTTGTTTTTGAGAGTGAATGGCATCCTCGACCGTCTGGCCGTTCAATTGCTTCAGCTTTTCTTCAGCACCCTGGATCAGCTCACCGTACTTCTTGATATTTACCTCAATCTGCGGCATGGTGGTGGTGTCGATATAGGAGGTACTGCCTCCAAACTGACCATTGGTCTGAGTTATAGTTGCGCCACCTTGCTCCTGTTGTGCAATAAGATTCTCGTAGGTCTTACGATACTCTTCAAGTTGTTTCGTGGTCTCCTTGATTGCATTTTGGTTTTCGAATTTAAGCAAGGCACGTTGTTTCGCTAAGAATTCTTCAATTTTTTCGCTGGAAATGGCAATGGCATTACCGTAATTATCGAAAGCTGTTGCAGCACCGGGAACCATAGCCTGAATCTGTGAAATGACGCTGGCCAACTCTTTTTGTTCTTCGGCAGAGCGTGAAGACTTGCCGGTCAGCTCTTCGTAACGAGAAACTAAACCAGGAAGAGTACCTTCGAGCTGTACCATTTTGTCGAAATGCATGTCATAGGTTTCGGTATAGGATGTAAGTAAATCACCCATAGCACTAAAAAAGTCATTGGCTTGTTTCATTGCCCACTTCCAAAAGGGCTCTAACTTTTTACCCACTTTGTTGAAAAAGGCATCCATCGTATCGCCGAGGTTGGACTGGATACCTTCAAGTTCCTGCATTTGTACAGCCATAGAACCGACAATGCCATCAATGCGGCCAAGTGATAGCAGGTAGTCTTTAATAGCATCTTCAGAATTACGAACTTCGGTAGTAACACCACGGAAAGTGTACTTGGTGGTTTCTCCGGATTTGGAGGCTTTGATACCAAACTCTTTGAGACGCTCGTTTTCGCCAGTCATTGCATCGAGAATGGCTTCGATAAGCTGATCGACGGATTTACCCTGGGAGGAAGCCAAGTCACCCATATTGATGAGTTCCTGGCTGGTGGGCTTCAGACCTCGGTTAATGAGTTTAATGTAGGCTTCTGTCCATTCCTGCATGGAAGATGGCGTGTCTGCAGCAAGTTGCTGGAGCATCTTCATTGCGTCGTTGGCTTTCTTTTGGGACTGGAAAGTATTGCGAAGAACGGCTTCGTATTTAGCAAATTCTTTGCGGGTTTCGTAAGCCTGGTCATGTGCGGATTTGAGCCAGCCAACAAGCTTTACTGCTATAAAGGCTTTGACGGCAAGTTTCAGTTTGGACATCAAGGCTACACTCTTATCAGATTCCTGATTAACTTTCTTACCGGCATTGCGTAGTTCACCCATGCGATTGCGAACATCAATGAGCCTGGAGTTCAAGCGTGCATATTCTTCTGGATTAGCTGATTCCGAAAGATCATCCAACACTGCAGTAAGTTGCTTGGCTTCCTTTTTGAGTTGGCCCATAGTCATATCATTGACGTTCATACTGCGGTTAAGGGCACTGATCTGCTTATTATTCTCGGAAATGCGTTTACTGTATTCACTACACTCCTTAGAGAGGTTCTTGTACTCTTTCGAGTTCTTTTTTCCTTGAGCTTCGAGCTCTACCATAGCCTTACGGCGTTCGCTTTCCTCTTTCTTAAGGGCTTTGGTATCCTTAGTGAGGGTATGGAGCTCTTCCTGCAGTTTAGAGCTGTCACCGGATATGATGTACCTGATTTCGTCTTCAGAGAGATGTTTCTTAGCCATGTCGATTTAATTAGAGGGTTGTTCAAGAGCTTGCTCCAGCTCCTGACGGATGGAGCTTCGGATTTCCTGAGTGTAGCCGTATTTGATCTCCGGGAAGGTCTCATGGTAGAGTACTCCCCAGACTACGCGGTTGTAAAGTGCAAGATTGCTACGAATGTGACGGGAGATGCGATCGGATCCACGACGATAGTTGATATCCAGGAACCGAAGGTACGGGAAGATGCGCATGTAATAGACTTGATTATTATCGGTGCCTTGAGAGGTGAAAGGCCGACGCTGAAGGTGTGCTACCAGGTCTCCGGAACGAGTGTTCAGATAAGTACGAACCACGTTCTCTTGTGTCTCGTAAATCTTATTGATGCCCTGGGACATGACATCAGCTATAAATTTGTTGCGGATTAGTTGGTCTGTTATCATACTCGCTGCTTATTTCCAGCGAATGTAGAAAGAGGGAAAGGATAAGGAAAGGACAAAAGTAGCCCGGGAAACCTGGTATTTTTTGTGTAACTAATACGGTGGAGGTTTCCCGGGGCCTTACTCTATTTTATTTCTTTCGCCTGGAGCATCCAGCGGAAGTCCAAGCCTGCGGATCCGGGCCGGTTCTGGTACCGGTAGCCGGCATCGTGCATGGCTTGATGAACTTGATCTTTGGTGATCTGAGCACCCGGATCAATGCGACGGATGGCGTCGAAGACTTCATCGGTGGTAAACCAATGAGTCGTATGACGGGCATCGGGCACCGGCTTGAATGATGCAGACAAGGCTGCAACGTGAATACTAATATCTGTGATAGTTTGTTCTTTATCTTTCATCGTTATCTAATTTAAAGGTTGATAAATGGCGACTAATTTCACGGAGATTGCGAACGATATGTAGACGTTGAGTATCGGCATCTTTACCATATGGAAATGTTTCTTCCAATATAATATCAATTACTTCATCGACATTGGATATCATAGCACAAACATAGTTCTGGTCTTGCATGAACTTGATGGACTCAATGGAAGAAGAAGAGATTTGTGCTCCATCAATATTAATAGGATAGAGTTTATTGTCCTCATTGGTAGTCATTGCTTACCTCCTTTCGAATTAATGCAATGCTCAGTGGCAGGATCAGCTGATATCTCCGGATCCGCACAATGGGAACAGATGGTCTGAGACTCATCGGCCCACCAACAGGTTCCATGATCGGGATGAAAGCATGGATCATTTTCAGTGCATCCGCAAATACGGCAGACACCTGGAGTTACAAGAGTTTGAGTTTTGAGCATTCCTTCGCCAAAGCTATAATAACCACGAACGGAAGCGTAAGAGATGAAGCAAACAGACTGATTGTCATCGTTGCCTACCCTTACACTGAACTGACCATCTTGTGAATCGAAGACACCGGCACTAAAGGTAATAGCTTTTGTTTTGGGGTACTTCTGATTGAGTTCATTGACTTTTGCTTCAAAGGAACACTTCAAAGAGTCCAGAGCACATTGATCAGTGATCAACAGACGATCGAAAGCTTTCGCAAACTCGCACATTTCCCGCCCCTTTTTGTTGACGTTGGAATAGGTTTGCACATGATGGATGAAGAACATCATTTGGAACCTCCTTTCTTTGATTTTTGCGCCATAAGGTAGCAATAAACTACAACTAAGATGCAGGGTAAACAGATAAATGTAGCGCAGATGCTGGCAATGGTAGCAATGTACCAACGGTCGGAAGTGGTTTTAATTTCGCAGTCACATAGACTACGGTAATAACGCTCTTGGAGCGTGTTACAATCCTGCGTTGAGCGGAATGTAGGCACGGCTGGCGTGCCTTGACCTAATGTTTTCATATACGAATCGTTTGGTTTGGCATTAATGGCAAGTTTTCGAATACACGAACGGCTGTCATTTTCCCGTTAAAGTCGCCAAACCAAACGATTCGTGTTCCCGAAGGTCCAAGAAATGGAAAAGACAGCCGTAAGTTTCGTATATGAATTTGCATACAACATAAATTGCAGCAAATCTATGGACATAAAAAAAGCCCAATTTCGTATTGAGCGTCTACCGGACGCAACGGGATAGATTACTATCGTTTGATTTGGCACTGCAAATATGGGGATTTTATTTTGATTGACAATAAAAAAACGGAGTTTTTTAGGCTCCGCTTTATACTATTTATAAACATCATCCCAGCCACTTTTCTTCGTATCTTCAGCAGCTTGCTTTCTCTCCTTTTCTTCCTTCTGCTCCTGCTTGTATTCGCCAAGTAGCCTTATTCCATCCATGATGGACTCACCGTTACCGATTTCCTTAAATAAGATATACCGGTAAGTTTCGGCACCGCCCTGGCCTTTCACTGCTGCAGAGAAAGCTGTGTGAAGTTTCCAGCCTCGATTGGCCATGTAGTTAAGAGCGTCGATCATTGATGAGAAGTCAATCACTTCACCGTCTGCATCAACAATCTGATTGTCACTCGATGCCTTGTAATAGTACTTCTGTTCGCCAAAATCAAAAGAGATTTTGATACTTCGGCCAGAAGGGCTTCCGGTCCCGATCATTTCACAATAAACAGTGCGTAGTTGTGCATGAGCAGACAAGGCCAAACTCATCAGCACAAAGATAAATAGTACTTTTCTCATATCTTATAGTTTAAAATCTAATCCTAATTCTTTAGCTATATAATTAGCTATTGGAATAACTTTATCCCAACCACCACAACATTCGGGACTTAAAGCAATTGTGACGATTGCAATTTTCTTACTTTCTTCCATTGCATTCTTTAAATCCTCAAAAAGGAATTGTATATACTCGTTAGTCAACATTTGAAAAGCATTAGAATAAAAGAAATAGTCTAAATCTATATTGATAATCCAACGATTATCTTTATCTCTTTCAAGTGTAGCATATCCCCACTTTGATGCATTACTTATACTTCCTAATAAATTGATATTATTAAGTTGAGGAATCATATCTAATTCCTCACAAACTACATAATAATGACAAGCAAAGCAACATTTTCTAAACCAATTTGGAAAAATCCTTTGAGTTTGAAGAATATAATTTTCAAAACTAAAGGCCTGTTTTTCACCAGATTGGTAACGCATGGAAAGAAACTCATTTAAGGAAATATGAGATGTATCTTTAATCTTAATATATGATTTTACTGGAGCATCTGAACATAAATCTTCATGTTGATCTATATGGAAGAAATTTAAGTTTTCATTTTTATCTAATTCCTGGATCCAGCAATATGCAGCCGCCAAATGATTATCCATTATAAAAACGTTCCCTTGTTTATATATAAAATTCACATTATAAGGCCCTGTTTTTTTATTTCTGATATCAATAGGTTCTTTTATCCAAAATCCTTGAGTTGTGTTCATAACAATATAAATAAATTAATCTAATATAATATTTCTGTTATCTATGTTAGGAGCAGAATACTTGAACTCTGTGTTATGAAAAAAATGTTTTCTTATTTTATCAAAAAGAGAGCCCGTAGATCTCAGATTTTCAAAAAAACGGTAGTAATCTAACCATTGCAAATATTCCTTATTACCAAATGAAACTACATTATAGAACATGACAAATAGCTCTTCATTACTCATCTGAGCTTGAATAATATTGATATATTCACATTTCTTTTTGTAGTTAAATGAACTATTGTGTACTAATTTCACAATATGATATAAATGTCGAAAATAATGCATAGCAGAGCTGTCATCAGGTTCTTTTAGAGAGAGATTATACGCTTTACGGACGCGTTCAAAAGCTTCTTCAGAGGATAGTTCTTCACTCCATGACAGTGGATGGTACGTCATAATTTTTTCACAACGTTGTTTGAAAAAACAAACACCAAAAGAGCTTAAGATTTCTCTTTGTGTATGTAACATATTGAAGAAAGTGCTATCAAATTGTAGCTTATAGTTAGAATCTGATTGCTTCTTATATGTTAGATAGATAAATGTAAGAGAAACGAAAGTAAATAGAGCTGCAAGGCATGTTGAATAATTACTCCAATCATCTAAATTATCAGATATTTCATTATTTGCAAATACTTTAACAAACTTAAAGCATGAAAATATAACAACAATAGCAAACAGTGTAAATAAACTCAATGCTAAATAATCTCCAATTTTTTTTTTCATTTGTATCAGATTTTAATTATAAAATTCACAATATATGATAACAGTAGCAGAATATACTATCAAATATGGCCGAAAACTTTTTACTCGGAACAAATGTAACAAATTTATTTGCATAAACAAACATAAAAAGGCCTCCAACCCGTGGAAGCCTTTTTGAGCAGAGGGAAGACTAATAGTATTCAATGAACACTCAGTGTTCTTTATCCAAACTTCACCCTCAATTCTTGTGTTTTTAAAAGCGATGCCCCTTTAACAGGATAGCACTTTTCTTTATACGTTCACTTAGGTCTAACAGACCATCAGCTAATGTATTTATATCTTCTGGGCTAAATGCTGCAGCTTTTGAATTAACATGATATCCATTCATGCGCTGGCTCAACCATGAACGCGATTTATGGAAATACTCTTCAGCAATATACGACCAGGTTATAGCTGGAAAAATATCATGCAATGCTTGTTTGAAATGATACTCTCCTATCAACGCTTCTGACTGCTGGATCATCTCTTTTGCATTGTCTGCAAGAGCTTCTCCAAATTCATGTTTTTCTTCTTCTGTTTTACCAGCTAAGATTTGAGCCATCGTATCCCGAAATTGCTCTCGTTGCTCATCCGTCTCCAGCTGAAGAAATCTATTCAACAAATTGTCTATTTCACTTTTTGCACTCATAATCGTTTCTTTATTTGGTTTTTAAAGCACCCCCTCAATTCATGAGGGGGTTAATGTTAGTCTTTCAGTTGTTTGAGGAGTTCGATTAACTTATCCAACTGGATATCGATTAGCCTCTCTAACTCTC
>OKRR01000170.1_pt1 | contig 74740 bp, 111 predicted proteins | sample 1601211 | NCBI WGS metagenome assembly OKRR01 (sample SAMEA3541525, study PRJEB24748) | human gut metagenome | biome: human gut; feature: human-associated habitat; material: faeces | place: China | collected 2012
CAGTTGTTATGTTTTTAACGGCGCAAACTTGTTAAGGATGGATGTACTTATGAAAATCTGCGTATGTGTCGGTTCTTCCTGTCACCTCAAAGGCTCCTACGACATCATCAACCTGATGAAGGCGGCGCTTGAAAAGTACGGGCTCACGGATACGGTGGATCTCTCGGCCGCATTCTGCCTGGGCAAATGCACCCACGGCGTCTCCATCAAGGTGGATGACGAGATCGTTACCGGGCTGAACCGTGATAACTTCGATGATATTTTTGCCGGCTCGGTGCTGGCGAAGCTGGGGAGGAAGCCGGAATGAACAAATTCCTGCAGCTCAAAAAATCGAACTGCAAAAACTGCTACAAATGCATCCGCAACTGCCCGGTGAAAAGCATCAAATTTGCCGACGGGCAGGCGAATATCATCCCGGATGAATGCATCCTGTGCGGCCGCTGCTTCGTAAACTGTCCCCAGGACGCAAAACAGATCCGCGACGACGTGCCCCGCGTAAAAGAGATGATCGCCTCCGGCAAAAAGGTCATCGCCAGTGTGGCGCCCTCGTTTATCGCGGAATTTCCGCTGATGGACTTCGCCGCGATGAAGAGCGCTCTACTGAAGCTGGGCTTTGCAGACGCACAGGAGACCGCCATCGGCGCAACCATCGTCAAAACCGAATACGAAAAGATGATCGCCTCCGGCAAGCACGACGTGATCATTTCTTCGTGCTGCCACAGCGTCAACGCGCTCATTCAGAAATACTATCCCAGCGTGCTGCCGTATCTGGCGGACGTGCTCTCCCCCATGCTGGCGCATTGCCGCGTCATCAAGGAGGAAAATCCCGGCGCATGCGCCGTATTCATCGGCCCGTGCATTTCCAAGAAGGAAGAGGCTGAGCTGTACGGCGAGTGCGACGTTGCCCTCACCTACGAGGAGCTGGAGGCATGGATGAACGAGGCCGGCGTGGTGCCCGCGGGTGATTCCACCGAGCCGGATGAGGGAAAGCGCGGCCGCTTCTTCCCCATCAAGGGCGGCATCATCAAAAGCATGCACACCGAAAACACTGGTTTCACTTATCTGGCCGTGGACGGCGTACAGAACTGCATCGCCGCCATCAAGGAGATCGAATCCGGTGCGCTGAAGAACTGCTTTATCGAAATGAACGCCTGCGAGGGCGCATGCATCAACGGCCCGGCCATCAGCCATCATCACAAGCCTCTGCTCAGCGGCGAGGTAAAGGTGGTCGCCTTTGCCGGGGACGATGAGTTCCGTGTGGCGATGCCCATCGATACATTCAAGAACATCCCCTACATCGGCACCCACGAAAAGATACCCGGAGAAGCAGCCATCAAAGAGATCCTGGCCAAGATGGGCAAAACCAGCCCCGAGCAGGAGCTCAACTGCGGCAGCTGCGGTTATCCTACCTGCCGTGAAAAGGCCATTGCCGTATATCAAGGCAAGGCCGATCTTTCCATGTGCCTGCCTTTCCTGAAAGAAAAGGCCGAAACATTCTCCGGCTATGTCATCAACAATACGCCCAATGCCATTTTTGTGCTGGATGAAAATCTGTGCGTACAGCAGATCAACAAAGCAGGCTGCGCGCTGTTCAACCTCAAAACGCCTTCCGATATCCTGGGTTCCCCCATCGTGCGGCTGCTGAACCCGGCCGATTACCTGGGCGTGATGACCAGCGGAGTGCCCATCAAGGAGAAAAAGCACTATCTGGCCGAATACAAAAAATATGTGGCTGAAACCATCGTTTACGACCACGAGTACCACATCGTGTTCAGCATTATGCGCGATATCACCAGCGAGGAGGAACGCCAGAGCGAACGCTCCGAGCTGTGCAATAAGACGGTGGCCATCACCAATGAAGTGATTGAAAAGCAGATGCGCGTGGTGCAGGAGATCGCTTCCCTGCTGGGCGAAACCACCGCCGAGACGAAGATCGCGCTGACGCAGCTCAAGGACGCCCTGCAAAAATAAAGGAGGGCCATAGGCACCCATGAACAACCTTTGGACAGACACCGGCTACATCAGCCTGAACCATGTGAATGAGCAGCTTTGCGGAGACCGTGTGGAAATCATCGGCAACAATGAAAAATCTCTGACAATGGTGCTGGCGGACGGTCTGGGCAGCGGCGTAAAGGCCAACATCCTTTCTACGCTCACCAGCAAGATCATCTGCACGATGATGGCAAATGGCATGCCCATTGAGGAATGCGTGGACACCATTGCAAAAACTTTGCCCGTGTGCAGTGTTCGGCAGGTGGCCTATTCCACATTCACCATCATCCGCATTACCGACAACACCACGGCCGAGATCATTCAGTTCGATAACCCCAACGTCATCCTGCTGCGGAACGGCAAAAGCGTGGATTACCCCATCGTCAGCCGCGTCATCGAGGGCAAAACCATACTGGAAAGCCGCATTCCCCTGCAGCTGCATGATGTGTTCATCGCCATGAGCGACGGCGCCATCTATGCAGGCGTAGGCAAGACGATGAATTTCGGCTGGCAGCGCGAGAATATCATCGAATACGCCGAGCGTCTGTACGACGACACGCTCTCGGCCAAGATGATCGCGTCCATGATCGTGGACGAGTGCAACCGCCTGTATGAAGGCGAGCCCGGCGACGATACCACCGTGGCCGCCGTGCGCATCCGGGAACGCACGCCTGTCAATCTGCTGATGGGCCCGCCCGCAGACCCGCGCGACGCAACGAAAATGATGACGCTTTTCTTCTCGAAGGAAGGCAAAAAAATCGTCTGCGGCGGCACCACCTCCCAGATTGCGGCAGACTATCTGCACGAAACCATCGTCACCTCTCTGGATTACGGCACCGACCCCGCCATTCCTCCCGTGGGCCATATGAAAGGCGTGGATCTTGTGACAGAGGGCGTCATCACCATGAGCCGAGTGGTGGAATACGCCAAGGCCTTTGTGGAAGGCACCGACCTTACCAACCTGTGGAGCGTGCAGACGGACGGAGCCTCGCAAATCGCCCAGCTTTTGTTCGAGTATGCCACGGACATCAATTTTTTTATCGGCAAGGCCATCAATCCGGCGCACCAGAACCCGGATCTGCCCATTACCTTCGGCATCAAAATACGCCTGGTACAGGAGCTTTCCGAATATCTGGAAAAGATGGGCAAACAAATCAAAGTGAGCTACTTCTAAGCAGAAAACCCCGCCGCAAGGCGGGGTTTTCACAGTTTCGGCGGTTTCTCATATACTGATAATAACCATACGGCAGATATGGAAATCAACCGCAGATAAGGGAGGAAACCGCAATGTCAATGCCCACCATCACAACGTCCCCGAACCCCATCTCCATGAGCCAGGCCATTACCGATCTCATCGAGTCCATTGCGCTGGAGGAAACGGCTTTGAGCCATATTCTGAACGCAGAGGGCGAAAAGCTGCAAAAGGTGCTCGCCATGGAAGACGTTTCGCTGAATCAGATCCTGGATGTGAACGAGACCGTCATGAACATGGTCACCACCGTCAACGAGCTGGAGCACACGCTCCGCGACAAGCTGGAGTTCATCTCCAACAACCTTTATTACCCTTCCCGGGAAAGCTGCTGAGGCATGCCGCACAGGCTTACTGCCTCCCCTGGCGGCGTGCAAAAAAGAAAAGGGCGTGTCCCCGACAGGGACGCGCTCCTTTCTGTTTTGCTGTTTCAACCGCCCAGATACGCTTTGCGCACCTGGTCGTTATTGGCCAGTTCATGCGCGTCGCCGGACATGACGATGGAACCTGTCTCCAGGACATAGGCCCGGTTCGCGATCTCCAGCGCCATCTTGGCGTTCTGCTCCACCAGCAGAATAGTCACGCCGGATTGATTCACATCGTGGATGATGCTGAATATCTCCTGCACCAACAACGGAGACAGGCCCATGGAGGGCTCGTCCAGCAGCAGCATCTTGGGTTTGCACATCAGCGCGCGGCCAATGGCCAGCATCTGCTGCTCACCGCCGGAAAGCGTTCCGGCAATCTGCCTGCGGCGCTCCTTCAGACGCGGCAGGCGCTGAAACACCATCTCATAATCCGCCGCAACGGCATCCGCGCCGTCCTTTCGGGTGTACGCCCCCAGCGCCAGATTCTGCTGCACCGTCAGCTGCGAAAACACGCGCCGCCCCTCCGGCACCTGCGTCAGGCCCAACTGGATGATTTTATGCGCTTCCATGCTGCTGATGGGCTGGCCGCAAAAGGATATCTCCCCCTGTTTGGGCTTGAGCAGCCGGGAAACAGCATGGAGCGTGGTCGTTTTGCCCGCACCGTTTGCGCCGATCAGCGTGACGATCTCGCCCTCGTTCACATCGAATGAAATGCCCTTGATGGCGTTGATGGCGCCGTAATTTACAACAAGGTCCTTGACCGAAAGCATCACGCCCATTACGCCTCACCTCCCAAATATGCCGCAATAACCTTTGGGTCGCTGCGGACGGTCTCGGGGTCGCCCTCCGCGATGATACGGCCGTAATCCAATACCGTGATATGCTCACACAGGCCCATAACAAAGCTCATGTCGTGTTCGATGAGCAGAACCGCGATGTCGAATTTATCCCGCACAAAACGGACGGTCTCCATCAGTTCGGCAGTCTCATTGGGGTTCATGCCAGCCGCAGGCTCGTCCAGCAGCAGCAGCTTGGGATTCGTTGCCAACGCTCTGGCGATCTCCAGCTTGCGCTGCTTTCCGTAGGGCAGGCTGGAGGCCGGCTGCCCCGCTTCTCCGTCCAAATCGAAGATTTTCAGCAGCTCCATTGCCTTTTCATTCATGGCCCGCTCCTTCACAAAATAGGAGGGCAGACGCAGAATTCCCGTGGCCGTGGTGTATTTCACCTGGTTATGCAGGCCCACCTTCACGTTGTCCAGCACCGTCATATCCTTGAACAGACGGATATTCTGAAACGTGCGCGCGATGCCCGCCTTATTGATGACAGCCGGCTTGAGGCCAACGATGCTTTTTCCGTCCAGCACGATATCGCCTTCCGTGGGCTGGTACACACCGGTGAGCATATTGAACACCGTTGTTTTGCCCGCACCGTTGGGACCGATAAGGCCGTACAGATGGCCCTTTTCAATGGAAAGCGCAAATTTTTCCACGGCCTGCAGGCCGCCGAATGCGATGCCAAGGTTCGTTACTTCCAGCAAAGCCATGCATCACACCTCCTTCTCGCCCGCCGCAGCCTTCTTGCGCGGCAGCGGCAGCCTGGCGGCCAGCCTGCGGCGCCAGGCCACAAGCTGCGGACTCTGGTTGAACAGCATCATCACAATGAGCACGACAGCATACACCAGCATGCGGTAATCGCTGAAGCCGCGCAGCAGCTCCGGCAGGATGGTGAGCAGCGCAGCCGCAATGATGGAACCACGGATGTTGCCCATACCGCCCACAACGACAAACACCAGAATCAGAATGGAAGTGTTGTAATCAAACTTTTTCGCCACCAGCGAGGAGAAATTATGCGCATACAGCGCGCCCGCCAAACCGGCCAGCGCTGCGGAAATAGTAAACGCGATGAGCTTATACCGCGTGACATTGACGCCCACGGATTCCGCTGCGATGCGGTTGTCCCGGATGGACATAATCGCACGGCCCGTGCGGGAATTGATGAGGTTCAGAACGATGAAGAGCGTGATGAGAATAAGTACAAAGCCCAGCCCGAAGGTGGCGCTTCGCGGCATGCCGGTGATGCCCTGTGCGCCGTTGATGATCACATCGCCTGTCTCGTCCAGGTTCAGCGAAAGCGCGTCCTTCAGCGAAACATGGAAGCCGGACGCATCTCTGCCGACATAGAAGGAATTGAGCAGGTTTTTGATGATCTCACCAAAGGCCAGCGTTACGATGGCAAGATAGTCCCCCTGCAGGCGCAATACAGGAATGCCAATCAAAAAACCGAACAAGGCTGCGGCCGCGGTCCCCGCCAGCAACGCCAGCGTAAAGCAAAGCCAGCCCGGCACGGCGTCCCCAACACACACGGAGACAAACGCCCCCACAAAACCGCCCACGCTCATAAAGCCCGCATGCCCCAGGCTCAGCTCGCCCAGGATGCCCACGGTGAGGTTGAGGGAAATTGCCATAATGATATATGCGCAAATCGGAACGAGCTGCCCCGACAGGGAATTTGTGAGCATGCCCATGCCTGAAAGCAGCTGGATGGCCAAAAACATCACAACGACCATTCCATAGGTCACAAGATCGCGCCGGAAACTGCGGCTCAAAGTTTTCATTTTCATTGCGCCCACCTACACTTTCTCTCGCGTCTGCTTGCCCAGTATGCCCGCAGGGCGGACAAGCAGTACGATGATGAGCACGCCGAACACGATGGCGTCCGCCATCTGGGACGAAATATACGCTTTGCTCAGGCTCTCGATGATGCCCAGCAGCACGCCGCCCAGCATCGCGCCGGGGATGGAACCGATGCCGCCGAACACCGCAGCCACAAAAGCCTTGATGCCGGGCATCGCGCCCGTCGTTGGCATCAGCGTGGGATAGGCCGAACACAGCAGCACGCCCGCGACGGCCGCCAAAGCACTGCCGATGGCAAAAGTGAGCGAAATGGTGGCGTTCACATTGATGCCCATAAGCTGTGCGGCTCCTTTGTCCTCGGATACGGCCTGCATGGCGTGGCCCACTTTCGTCTTGTTGACAAACAACGTGAGCGCTACCATGATGACTGCGGATGTAACAATGGTGACCAGTGTCTCGCCCGTGACGACGAGCTGCCCGCCGAAGAGACGGAGCGGTTCGATGGACACGACCGACGTGAAGGATTTCGGCGCAGAGCCCCAGATGAGCAGCGCCAGGTTCTGCAGCAGATAGCTCATGCCGATGGCCGTAATGAGCACGGCGAGGCTGGGCGCCTCCCGCAGCGGCTTATAGGCCACGCGTTCGATGGCAACGCCCAGCAGCGTGCAAACCACCACCGCCGCGCAGATTGCCGCCAGCGCGGGTAGGCCCAGCGACGTCATCATTACAAAAGCAACGTAGCCGCCCACCATGATGACGTCTCCATGCGCGAAATTCAGCATACGGGCAATGCCGTACACCATCGTATAGCCCAGGGCAATGACCGCATAAATACTGCCCAGGCTGATGCCGTTCACAAGGTAAGATAAAAATTGCATGTGTTTCGCCCCTTTTTTGTTTCCCATAAAACGCCGTGCCGCCGGCGTCCAAGAGAGGATCGCTCCACAGGTACCAGACTTTATAAGTATACCATACCGGGTGCCGCCCGGCAATTGAAAACCACAAAAAACGGCCTTGCACGCTGTTTTCCACCGAAAAGATGTCGATTGGAAAGAAGGCTGCCGGTAAAAGCCGGCAGCCTTCTTGGCCTTTTTGTAACAGAAATTATGCCGCGGTGTAAACGCCGTCCTTGATGATGTAGACAAGCGGGCTCTTGGCAGGCGCGCCGCTGGCGTCCCAGGTAATGCCCTTGCCGGTCAAGCCTTCCAGTGTGATCTCAGTAAAAGCGGCCTTCAGGGCGTCGCAAATGGCGGACGCATCCATGTCGGCTGTAACGCCGGCCTTCTCCACAGCCGCGTGGATGGCGTAAATGGCGTCATAGGCATCGGCCGCGAACTGATTGGGGTCCTCGCCGTAGGCTTCGTTATAAGCCTTTACAAACGCGGCCGTTTTGTCATCGGTAGCCGAAGCGGTGAACGGAGTCATCAGCATGACATCCTCGGCCAGACTCGTGTCGAAGTTCTCCACAGACACCAGACCATCCAGACCGTCGCAGCCAAAGAACACCGGCTCATAGCCGATCTTGTCAGCCTGCGTCAGAATCAGGGACGCCTCGGTGTAGTAAATGGGCAGGAACACCAGCTCTGCGCCTGCAGACTGGGCCTTCTGAATCTGGACTGTGAAGTCCTTATTGCTGTCGGCGGTAAACGCCTCGTCGGAAACGATCTCCAGGCCCTTTTCCTGCGCCTCGGTCACGAACGCATCGTGAATGCCGGAGGAATACGGGTCAGAACTGTCATAGATGACGGCGACCTTTGCCGCAAGGCTGTTCTCAACGATATAATCGGCGGAAAGCGTGCCCTGCTCCGGGTCGGAGAAGCAAACGCGGAACGCATTGTCGTTTGCGATGCAGCCTTCAGCGGAGCCGGACGGCGTCAGCTGGAACATATTGTCGTTTGCCGTCTCGGCCGCAACGGCGATGCAGGGATTGCTGGTGACGGTGCCCATCAGGATCTGCATGCCCCAGTCCTTCAGGCTGTTGTACGCGTTGATCGCCTTCTCGGCATCGTTCTCGTCATCCTCGAATTTCATCTCATACTGCTGGCCGCCCAGCGCGTTGATCTCGGCAATGGCGATCTCCGCGCCGTTCTTCACGGCATTGCCGTAAACCGCGGTGCTGCCTGTAACAGGGCCGATACCGCCGATCTTAATGGCCGCGCCGGAACCCGCCGTGCCGCCGGACGGCGCGGTGGACGCCGGTGTGCTGGAGCCGGAACCGCCGCACGCCGCCAGCGAAAAGGCGAGGCAGAGGGCCAGCGCTGCGCTCAGAAACTTTTTCATACTTTCTTCCTCCAATGTTTCAAACTTTCCATACACAAAGCTTCCAACAAAGCCTTTGATAGGAATTGAATCTATTTTAACGCGGAAGATGCACAAAATTCAATACACTATTTTTACATACTTTTCTTTGCTAAAGCGTTCAATTGTGTGATATTGCATAAAAAAACAGAAAAAAGCTCCGTCGCTCCCGTACATCCGGGCAAAGTTGTCCGCCGTAGACGTATATTCACTCTCTTTTTTGCACAAGAATGCACACGGCAAACGGAACCGAGAAGGCCAATTTCACCGTCACGCCTTTCCGGTCTCGGTTTCCGGTGCAAAACGCGGGGCCGGTTTACGGCCCCGCACATCGTTCTCGCGCATCGTTCATTTGCTCTCTGGAATGCTTTAAAATTTTCTTACAGCCCCCATTTCCATAGTATTTTTCGCCCTTTCGTACATGCAATACGCAAAATCTTATCGTATGGCTTTAAATTCTCCCCGCACACAGGACAGATCGATACATTATTCCTAACCATATCACACCTCACAGTGCCGGAGTTGATAATTCCTATACTACAATATATTCTCACAAATATTAATTCAAATAACGGAAAGGAGAAAACAGTGCTCATAAAATGCCTGAGTGCGAATAACAAGTAAGCGATAAGGCTTTGTCGTACCCACACCACGGATACCCTATATAAACTAAGCCTCAACCTCGAAAGCCAAAAAGAGGTCCTCAAAGAAAATGCCCCGATGCAGACGTATGTATTAAAAGCCGGCGCTATAACAGTTCGAGGCAATCTTATATACACCCCTGCGCACAAACCGCACGATGGTGGAAAGCACTTTGCAGCAATGGCGGAGAACCACAAAGTCGATGGGTGCGCCATCAAGTACATGGGTGGTTACGAAATAAACGATCTCGCTAAAAGCGTATACACTGAACGTGAAATTTCTTGGCTAAAAAAGGAACAGAGCTTTTGGGCTATCTGCACACGCTTTTCAAACGGTTTGGAATTTTTTAAGTAAAAAACAAAATATTCCCAAAAATTAAATCATAGTACAATACTTCGAATTGAAACAATTGTATAATACAGGCATGAAACACATAACAAGCCCAATATGTTATGTAAAACAAAACAATTATGGGAGGAACTGTCCATGGAAACGATGACACCCAAAGAAAGAATTGACGCAGTTATTAAGCACCAAACTGTAGACCGCACTCCTTTTACCGTAGTCGATGGCGGAGCATGGATTGCTAAAACAGAGGGCGTGACATATCGGGAGCTATATAGCAGGCCGGACAGCGGGGCTTCATCTGTTGTAGATTATCTCAACAAAATTGACAGTGATATGATCAGCGCAGTTTCTGGAGTTTTCACTGCATGCCTCAACGCATTTGGCTGCCCAATCAGTATTGATAAAATTGGAGGTGCAATCGATACCGGCTCTGTTTTTAAAGATCCAATAAACGAGATTCCGCAACTCAATAGAGAAACAATTCGTGATACCCTTCTTGCTAATGATTTTGTTCAAAAAATGATAAATCAGACACGGCATGTCAAGGTCCTGGTGGGAAATCAAAAATATATATTCGGAGATATAGCAGGGCCATTCACTATGGCAGCCGTCATGGTCGGAACAAGTGACTTTATCATGCTCATGCTGGAGGAGCCGGAAATTGTGCATGAACTGCTGGATTTTACGGTATGCGTCAGTGCTGAAATGTTCACATTATTGCACGAGAACGGGTGTGATATAGCTTTCCCTGCAGAACCGGTTGGAAGCGGCAGTTTGATCAGCCAAGAAATGTTCGAAGAATGGGTTGTTCCATCATTAAAAAAGCTAAAAGAAAAACTCCCCTTTTATAAGTATTTTTACGCCCATGTTTGCGGCGCATCCGGAAACCGCGTTGCAGCATTACGCGAATGCGGAGTGAACGTATTTTCGGTAGATTATCTTGTGGACTTCGAAAAGGCTGTAGAGGCAGCAGGCGAAAAAATGGTTATGATGGGAAATATCAATCCAGCCGGCACGCTCCTTACCGGTACGCCCAGCGAAGTTTACAAAGAGGCATGCGAACGGATAAAAATTGCAAACGAGCATTCTCACATTCTTGCCCCCGGGTGTGATTTGGGGGCAGATACTCCGTTGGAAAATGTCAAAATGCTTTCCAAGGCTTGCAAAGATATGGCCTGAGAATCAAACGTCCATTTGTCAGTAAAAAATATACATCATATAAAATAGAGCGTAAGAATGCGGTGCAAAAATAGTGTAGGGATAGTGTATGCAACTCATACACTATCCCTACACTATTTTACTTCCGTGAAAAAACTCAACCCTTGATTTTACTGGCTTTTTCTGCACGATTCAGAATTTTCTCGTAACCGCCGCTTCCATATTGGATACGGAAAGTCTAGCTATATAGCGACATTTTGCGCAAAAGTATAGAAATAGTGTGCGAGTGTTCCACGCTTTTGTCACTCCAGTAAAAATTTATCAAGGTTTATGGCTTGCCTTTTTTGCTCTTTTATATGTAATAATATTACATTATAATGGCTTTACCAAATTCGTCTTGTTCTGTTTCGCTAAGCTTAAAAATAGACCGCTTGTGGTTTTTCTCAGGCGGTTTATTTTTTGCTCATAGCCAAGCTGGCCTTATTATACTGTGCCGAACTGATTCCAAGTAGGACCCCCAAGAAAGTATCAACGGCAGTAATTGTACCTACGACCTGCTCTCCGTAGGGCAGTCCCCAAATGCCAGCCAGTGCGAAGTACAATGTGCCAATAGCCGGAAGAAAATACTGCGCAATCCACTTAAGGATGTCATACACTTTATTTGTCATTTTCATAACTATACCTCCTGCCTATTTTCCAAAATTGTAATACGGGTTTCATGATCTCCGATACGTTCGTCTTGCTCATCGTTATGCGCCCACAAACGACGATGGCTTTCCTTTGCATCCAGCTTTTGAGCGGCCAGCTCTTTTTCAAGCCGATCCAAAATCACATTCGAACGAGCTATGTTGCCGTTCAGTTTGATAATCGGTGCCCCAACGGTCACAAACAAACCGACTAAAGCAACGATTACACCTACTACCGTCCATTCCACTATTCCCTTACACCTCCGCAGCATATGCTTTAAGGTCAGTAAGGCGTTTTTCAACAGCATTCTTTTCGACGGTCATATCGGCCAATTTTTTCTCAAGCTCAGATATGTCGACATGCGGAGCCTGCGCCATGCACGCAGCAATGGCGTCTCCGGCAGAAAGAGATACAATCTTGCTGCGGTCTTCCAGAACAACAGCGTATCGCTTCTTGTCGCCAGCTTGGATGCGCACCCAATGATACACTCCATCCGTACCAACATCGCTCTGAATCGGGTAGAATTCGCCTTTCACGAGCCTTCCGTTATTAAAGGTGCGATCGACGGAATTTACGTTTGCATCGGTGAAAACTTCGCAACGATCGCTTGTAACTTCCAGAAATTCCATATCGTTCTCCTCCTTTTTTACATCTCGTTTCCAAGAGTAGCCGCCATCATTCAGGATCTGGACATCTCCGCCAACCCACAGGGCGTCCCAAATATTCACCTGATTTGGAGTACAGTAAGTACCAGCGCCATTTTGAACCTGATAAGCGATATTTCGCCCCCGACTCGCTTCAATGTGAAGATGTGCGCCAAAACGGTTCGGACGACCGCCACCAAATCCACCTTCATCACCGATTTTCTCGCCCTGATGTACGATTTGCCCAGTTCTTACATCCAGAACATCATCATGCATGAACGTGAGTGTCATATAGTCGACCACACCATTGGCGAATTCGACCGGTTCCAAGGATTCTAAGTACGACTCGTGAGAAGAATCCGTACGGACACGTACGAACTTACCCGTAAAAGGGGCATATGTCGGATCTTTTCCTGTGTCCTTTCCGCCGAAATCCATAGCCTTACTTCCTTTATGGCTTCCTACATTTGGACCTTGGGTTACACGAAGAAACTCCATAGGAAATCTTGCTCGTTCCATATGCTTGTCCTCCTTTACAGTCCCAGCTTGTGGAGCTGCTCTTCAATGTAGGTGCGCTTTCCAACTTTAAAGACGATCTGTTCCTCGTACACAGCCGGTGTATCAGGCGTTTCGGGCTGAGTTATGACGCTTGTGATCCCACAGGACAGCTTCAGGACATAACCGTCGAAGTAGTTGACGATCGGATCGAAATGATCGAACTCCTGTTCACCCGTAGGAACCATTTCGCCTTCTTCATTCTCAGCGAGAACGTCTTTGTAGACCGATATACCTTCCGTATTGGTCATGACGATCTCAGCAAGATTCTCTTCGGTCAGAAGCGCATTCAGCTCATCCAGACCGATTGCGTCACTCGGACAATTGACCGTGAGCGTACGGCGGCTTGAGCCATTGTAGTATTCTTCGGTTTCCAAAGAAGTGAGATACTCAAACTCTTTTTCACCGATTTTCACTTTCAGCATGTAGAAGCCTCCTTAGAATTGTTAGGATGTACAGGTAACGGTTCGAACCGTAAACCCATATGGAGATGTGGCATCATAGGCGTTCAGGACAAGTACAACGTAGAAACTCCCTGAGATTCCCGACGTGTCTATGGTGTTTGTAATCGGGCCCCATGTGAACGAACCTGGACCGCCCACATTTGGAGCACGATTCCACCATTTTGAGTAATTCTTATACGTAAAAGAGTCTGGAAGTTGGTTTTGAGGATCACTCGGGATGAACGTCGAGAGGGCAAGTCCAAAATGCTCGATGCCCCACCAAGCAGCGTTATGGTCCGGGCATGTAACCGTACTCGTTCCGCCATAGGTCATGCTTATGCTTTTCAGATCTGTCACATTGACGGCTTTATTTGTGTGAATATAAATTCGACGATTGGAATTTCCGGTGTTGCCAATGTAAAGATCCAGGTAATCAGCACCAATAATGCCGTTGGCGGACCCACTTAGAACCCATTTCTTAACGGACCATCCGCCTGTGATCTCGGCGTTGTCACCCCAATTGAACAAATAGTCCGGCGCATCCTTATAGATCAGACGGCTTGTGGTTCCATCGAAGTCATAGACCTCTTTGATCTGAGAGTTTGTCGATCCGTTCCAGTCGTACAGTTTCCCGATTTCGCGACTGGTGGACCCATCAAAATCATAGATTGGCATACGATCACTTCCTCACCATGATAATGAAATTGGTATACTGCAACTGGCTCGCGCTATTTTGAACGCTGATGTTGCGAAGGAACGCTCCTGCTTCATTTGCCGAACTAGCGAGAACATTTCCCGTAAACGTTCCACCAGATTTCGGCATAGCTGCTCTTGCAATACCGTCTACCGTTGAGACCCTGGCGTTCACTTGATTCACCGCACTCGGAGTTGCAGCGATACCCTGACCGGCGTTCGATCCGCTTGCTGTGGCGTCCGAAAGCTTCACATGTCCGAACTGGCTACCAGAGCCGAGACCGTAAGTAGACTTATCTGAAGAATGGGAAATCGGAGCCTTTTCTGCGATGGCTTGACCCTGCTCATTGAGCGTGTCTTCGACAAAGTCAATACGAGACTCGACCACTTTGTCCGCGCTTTTGAATGCGGCTTCCAGTTCTCCGCCGGTCAAGACGGTGAGCGGCCCGGCTGCGTTGTCGAAATCAACAGGGTCTGTGGCGTACACTTCTGGCGTAGCGAGCTGGTAAGCAATCTGTACAGGCGTTCCTGCGGCTTTTTGGGCGGCGAGGTAGGCTTTCCATGTATCAACGGTATAAGCGCTGCCAAGAGCACTCCCAAAAGTCACTTTGTTGTTAGTTACAAATACACAATTTCCAGAAAACTGATATTTAAAAGGAGCAATTGAACTGACAGCAAGATGTGATTCATTTGTATTCTTTAAAACTTGCGCCTCTAGATATCCAGCATTTGAACCAGTCCCTTGCACCCAATTTTCAGTCCCATCCAACTCCACAAAATCGTTCTGATACTCCGTCAAGCAGACGTCCAGCCCGTTGGTACCATCGTAGGCGGTGGACTGATAGTAGACGGTGAGGGGGTGTGCGGAAAATATTGCGCTGGCCGCCGACAAATAGGTCGATGTATCTCCGCTTGTTGCTCCTGCCGCTATAAGTCTTTGAATTGATAAAACGATACTTATAGTACCAGCGTCGGAGTCAGCGGAATATACACCCTCATTCGTCGCATCGTATGCAGTTTTTGCATATCCGGGCAGCCAATCCGATGCAATCGGGGAAAGTTTCGCAGAATTATAAGCCTTATAAAATCTGGCGTATCCGTTGCCAGCATTGCTGGAAAAACTAAACCCATCCGCGCTAGAAAGCACAATGTGCTTGTCATAGACGCTCTTAACCCGTGTCTGACACACGTCCCTCACGTCGCCAACCTTATGCAGCGGGCGCGGGATGGGGAGAGGTGTCACGCGGCCTTGATAGGGTTCGTATGGCATGGCCGTGCTGCCGAGGTTGAGCATTGGGTAGATGGTGGTGTTTACCGTAGTTCCAGTTGGAACATAGATAGTGCCGTAGAGAATATTGTCATCGACTTGCTTAGAGAGTACGCCTACGGCAGTGGGAGTTTTTGCGTTGATAATTACATTTCGCAACCACTCACCGCTGGGCTTTTTCTCATAGATAACAAGTTGCGTCTGCATCGAGCCGCCGGAAAGGCACACGGTTTGGCCGAACAGTGAATCGTCAAGACCATTCGCGAAAACATAAACCGCGTTGTTCGTAGCAGTGCCTGATACCGAAACACTGCCATTGGGATTAGGCGTAAAGGTCACACCATTGAGCGTTTTTGTTTCTGTCGCTTTCGGTAACAGGTTATTTCCGCCCAAAAGTACGCTATCCACCCCCGTGAGCGCCACAGGGGCCTCTGTTGTGCCGCCCTGTGCGTTTTCACCGTAAGCAGTGATGGACGCGATACGGTTTGCTCCCATGTATTCGACTGAAACCGGAGAACCTTTGAGAACAAAATCACCACCGAGAGCAGCATTGTTGAGATTGTCCACCTGAAGTTGAAGATTACCAGCGGCGTCCTCTGAGAGCTGATCTTTCATATGCTCGAACCAGGTTTCAAACTCAGACGTATTCCCATTGATGAGAGCAGACCATTCATTCTTGTTTTTTGCCATGAACGACTTCCACTCATTTGTGTTATCGCTCATGAAAGCTTTCCAGGCATCCGTATTGCTGCTGAGCCACTCAGCCCACTGAGCACCCCACTGAGCAACAAGTTTGTCGATGTCCATGCCCTTCAGCACACCCGTTACATAAGGACAAGCAGATGTACCGACTGCATTCTCAATATTGCTCTGCGAAATGGATGTAGCCCCAGCAGGAATGGAAATATAAGCGAGCGGATGCTGGTTGAGTAATTCGCCTTCCGTCATGGTGGGCTTTACTGGTTTACTAGATGGAGTACCTTTTAGAATTTTAATTGTGTTTTTGCGAACTTCGGTGTTATTATTAACCTCCAGAACAATCGCGTCAATTCGATTTAGGAGGACGTCCGAGTTCGCCAGTGTAAGCGGCAACAGAGAATCGTTCAATGTCCATGTATGGTTAAACCACGCTCGCCCAATGCCAACAGTAATTCCCATACCACCGGATGATTTTACATTCAACGCATCGCCAATGGACATATACACGCCGTCCACAATGATGCCATCAAATATACTCGACATCTCAAGAGCGTTGTACTTTCGATCGCCTTTTATCGAGTTGTAAAAACCATATGTTACACTCATGAAATATGAATCTCCTTTCCTATACTCAAGTTACGGTCGAAAGCGTGGGGTAAGTAACAGTGCCTTGTGTGTCAATAGCCGTTACAATTTCCGAAATTCTGGCCCTACTCTCCATTCCGTACTCATTAGCGATTTGAACAATATCGCCGATGAAAAAATCCTTACCGTATTCGAACATCTTTGTCATTTCGACTTGGCCCTCAAATGATTGGGCAGCTACACTTTCTGCCAATTTCTCATCGCCACGCTGAGCGAGTTGCTTCTTATATTCTTCGTCCGAAAGAGTGACATTGTCTTCTGTCGTAGTCGAAATATCACGTGCATCCACAAACAGCTCTCGACGCTCCAAGCCACTTCCCTCGCCGACGGAGGTGGTTTTTCGTTCGGCACCCTCTCCCTCGCCGGCAACCAGCGCAACATTCTTATATTCTTTTTTGGATTCGAGATAATTGCTATTGGCAATATTTTCAAATTTGGGTGAAAATACGACGTAAGGATTTTCCGTCTGAGCATAAGTACGGTCAGCACCAGCGTAGAGTTTAAAGACGAACTGCTTCTTATCGTTCAACGTGACCTTGAAACCAAGTCCTGTGAGTCGACAAATTTCGGAGATAACATCATACAAATTGTCTCCAGTGAACTGCGCTGTAATTTTCGGCTCTGTGACAGCTTTCTCGACGCTTGTCTCGAATACGAAGTTTGGGATTTTGCGGTTGACATCTTTTGGAGAAATAACATTTTCATCAAGAAGCTTTTTAATGCAATCCTGTACGCTCCCATCCAAAAGAGTTTGAGTCCACACGATACGTCGTGAAAGAAGAGATTCTAACGACCGACCTGTAATGGTAACGCTGTTACCGTTTTCTGGGTCTGTATCAATTAGAACCTCTTCAATAATCATGACGTGCTCAGACGAGCGGCTTTGTAAATAATAATCCATTTGCAGCAGAGACAGCGCCTGGTCTGTAACGGATGTGTATATCTCAAAGTCCCCATATTCGTCGTATCGGTCCGTCCATATAAGGGAATTAAAGGTATCAACGATGTCATTGGCTTCCAGAGTCTTATCTAAAACCCAAATATCCACGCTTATACCCCCTCATAGATGATGTTGTTATAGACTGTAAAATATAGCATCTCCGAACCTTTTTCAGCCGTATAAGCAAGGATGTTATCGCCTTTCACCAGCTGAATCCATGAAGAATCCTTTGTAAGGCAATTGAGAATGTTCGTCCGAACGCCATTCCGGAGCAAAGTGACAGACTTCTTCCCTTTCACAGTGCAAATGTAAATATCGTCACCTGCAACAATGGTCGAGCCAGTAATCGATTTTAGCTTTTCTGTATCTATTTTGATAAATTCCCGCGTTCCCGTATTGTAGATCGTAACGTTCTCCACTGTACCGATTGCGTGAATTTGAATCGTGACGCCGATTTCGCTGTCGCCGTTATAATAGACCGTTTGTTCCTGTGCAACCTCGATTTCAGACATAATGATGTTACGTTCCTCGTTTGAACCGTTTTCTGTTTCATTCGAAAACTCAAACTCAAACATCGGGACAACACCGCTGAAGACCATTGCGTTCGCTTCCGTCGAGTAGAAGTATGGATCAGGGCATATGATTGAAATTTGCGTGTACTCGTTCTCGTCGAAAATAACCGGTTCATTCGACTCTACGTAGCCTGCAATATAACAAGACCGATTGTCCGTCTCGAAGGTAAGGATTAACTCTTTTTTAATTGGAAAATACTTATAGGACTTCTGACGGACGGTCTCAATGTCCGGAGCAATCATGAAGCGAAGTGTCATAACGATATTTCGTGTCCCAAGCCGGGCCGAATTATATAGCGACCCATCGCTCGACGTAAGCTCTGTGACATTGATATCCGCTTTTCCCGGACCAATTCCGGTAATGTCGGTAATGGCAATACCGGAATCATACGGGTTCGTGAGTTCCATCTTCAGACTTTCACCGAGATAGTTTGTAACAGTGACCGACTTGATCATCGTTTACTCACCGTTCCTTTCATCGCCGAGAATTGATTCTTTGTCTGCCGATAGATTTCAACCCTCGACAGGGCTTTCGGCGAATAGTTGTTTTGCGTGAAGTAGTTGTATGTGGCCGCGGAACCATCTTGGAACCCACCATTTTGATTTCCGCTGGTGTGGGCCCTGCTCATGTTGGCGTTGATCGACATTGCCTGCGTGCGGCTAAACATTGCATTTATCTGTCTGGTTCCGGACTGAACATTTGACAAGTCCAGTACAGGACGAATCGTTGGCTGTGCGTCTATGTCACTGTTGATATAGTCCGAAATCTTCGACACCGCCTCCGTGAGTCCAATTCGAGCTTTCGAGCCCATCTCGGCACCAGCACGATATGACTTGTCGGCATAATCACCGATCGCTCCAACGAAGGCAACACCGAAGAAATCGCCGATTTCATAGCCCACTTTCGATGGAGAATGCTCGTCGAGTTCCCGTCTTGCAGCGCGAGCAGCCGCAGCGGCCATTTCGGCAGCTTTTGCTTCCGCCAGGAATGTGTTGGCACTGATGCCATTGGCGAATCCAGCTACCATGTCGCGGGCGGCGTCATAGAATTCGGTATTTCGTACAATAATGGATGACAGCACGTCCGTAATAATCTCGCCAAATGCAACAATTGGAAGCCCAGCCTGAGAACGAATCCCCATGACCATATACTTTACCGTCAGTTGACCGAAAGTTTGGAAATTGGGGAGTTTTCCATTCAGAGTTGTAAGGACATTCCCTACCATTACAACAAATACCGAAATTACTCCGCTCTTTCGCGTGTTCACAATAGAGATAATAGAAGAAAGCATTCCAGAAACTGCCTGCGTCAATGTTCCGGTAGCGTTTTGAAATTCAAGCACGAGCCCCGATACACTAACCGTCCCGAGATTCTTCAAGCTGTCTGCGAAACTGGTAAGTTCCTGCGATACACCTTCTAATGTGACACCATTCCACTTTCTCGCTGCATCGGCCAAATCGCCAAGTGGACCAACCAGCGTATCAAGTGACCACCCGCTCATAAACGAGAAGCTAAATGCGTTCACGCCATCGGCCAACTGTTTGAGCGAGCTGTCAATGCCTTCCGGAACTTTTACATAGTTCCATTTTTTTACCGGCTCGACCAAATCGCCCAGAGGGCCGATGAGTGTCCCAATCGACCAACCTCCAGCGAAAGCGAAACTGAATGCATTTACACCTGTGGCAAGACTTGTAAGGCCGCTTTCCAAATCCTCGGGAACGACAACGCCGTCCCATTTTCTTACAGCGTCAGACAACTGACCAATCCCGGGAGCGGCTTCCACAATGGCGCCTGCCCCCAATCCTCCGAAGGTAAATGCCTTCACACCGCTTGCCAACGATCCGATTTTATCCCCCAAGTCCTCGGTAATATCGACATTAGACCATTTTGAAATTGAATCGGCCATTGTACCGAGAGGAGCAGCAACTTCAGCAATTGCAGATGCACCCCACCCGCCAAAGGTGAATTGCAAGATTCCGCCGGCAAGTTCTCCAAGTTGAGCGCCTAGTTCTTCCGGAACCGTCACTCCGGCCCATTTCTTTACAGAGTCCGCCAGGACTCCGAGCGGCTCCGCTATTTTGGAAATAGATGCGGCACCAAAACCGGAAAGAGTGTTAAGTAAGCCGCCTAGGGCAACTTCGCCCATAGCTGCTCCCATTGCAGCAAGTCCCCTGCCGATTTCATCCCATTGCATGGAACCGAACTTCTTCAAAGCATTGGCAAGGTCATCAAGGCCCTGAACAGCAAGCAACAATGTTCCCGCACCGACAAGGCCTGCCAAACCGGTAAGAGCACCAAGCGCTCCGGTTACGACACCAACTTCAAGAAGCGCCGCTCCCATCGCAACAAGACCTTTTCCGATTTCACCCCATTGCATTGCGCCAAATTTCGCAAGCGCGTTGGCTAAATCATCAAGGCCCTGAATTGCTAATAGCAATGCTCCAGCGCCAATAATGCCCGCAAAACCTGTGAGAGCACCTAGCGTTCCAACTACGACACCAACTTCAAGAAGCGCGGCGCCCATTGCCGCAAGGCCTCTTCCGATTTCATCCCACTGCATGGAACCGAACTTCTTCAAAGCATTGGCAAGATCGTCGAGTCCTTGAATCGCAATCAGCAATGAAGCTGCGCCAATAATGCCCGCAAACCCGGCAAGAACACCGAGCGTCCCAATCACGGCGCCAACTTCAAGAAGCGCAACACCCATTGCGGTAAGTCCTCTTCCAATTTCGTCCCATTGCATTTCTCCGAATCGCTCAAGGCCTTCTGCCAATTTTCCTAATGATTGAACACCAATCAAAAGTGCCGTAGCAGCAAATATACTTGAAAAGCCCGTAAATTTGCCAAGCAGCCCAAGAACAATACCAAATTCAGCAAGAGCGCCCCCCATTGCAGCGAGTCCTCGTCCAATCTGATCCCATGACAAATTCCCCATCTTTTCAAGATTTTCCGAAATCTCATCAAGCGCAAGTGACGCGACAAGAATTCCGGCAGCCCCAAAGAGAGCCTTACCGCCAGCAAATTTGTTGAGAATCGAAAGCACTGCACTGAATTCCAGCAAAGCCCCTCCCATTGCAGTAAACCCTCGGATGATCTCGTCTTCTGAGAGAGATGCATATTTGCGAAGCGCATCCGCCAGCATTGAACATGCTTGAGCAAGCGCGAGCATCGCGACACTGGTTCTAAGCGTTATATTGCTTTTGCCAATGATTTTAATGGCAACGGACAATTCAAGCATTGCCCCGCCCAATGCGGCAAGCCCCCGAGCAATCTGCTCCAAAGAAAGATCCGCAATTTTCTTCATCGCCGACGCCAGAATATTGATAGCTGTGGCAATACCGATCATTGAAACACTTGCTTTTATGGTTCCTTTGGCGTTAAAACTCAATAAGGTTTTAGACAAGGATTTGAAACCAGAATTCAAAGTCAATACTAAAGCCTTTATTGTCGCCAAAGAATATGCAATTTTAACCGGTTCGATTTCGGAAATCTTTCGCAAGGAAGATGCCAAAATCATAACCGCTGTCGCAATTCCAACAAGCGATGCTACTTTTATCCCCTGCTGGAAAGAGTCAAGCGAATCATGAATTGAGGACAGAATATCAGAAAATCCCGATGTGTCGATTTTGCTCTTCCCAAAATTGGAAAGTATGTCTTTTATCTTATCGGCCAGACCACCAAGCTTTTTGACGAGCATAAAAATTCCGCCGCCGGCAAGACCCGCAAAGATATCTCCGGCTGATATATTTTCGGAAATCCATGTCAAAGCGTTTACGACTGTATCTTTTATACGGCTGGCAACGGTTGAAATCACACTTCCGACCTTCGAAAACACGCTTCCAAGGTTGCCAAAAGAGTCTCGCGCAAATGAGCATGCATTTGATATGCCGTCCAACGCTTTTGCAATTGTCTCGCTGACAACCGCAAAGCCATTTCCGTTCTCAATTCCCTCATTCAGTTTGATGAAGAATTCACCGAGTGATGACGTAACGTCCAGAACCGATCTTCCGAATGAAGAAACAGCCCCTCCGGTAAGAAAGCTCGTGACTGGCTTTACAACTGCTGAAATTGCTTTTCCGCCAATATCGAAAAGTGAAAATATTCCTTTAAAGGTTGTTTTTAGTTTTGCAGCTGATTCTTCACTAAGTTTCAGCCGCTCTGTAAAGTCCCGTAAATTTCTGGTCATCTGCGGAAGCTGCCAACCTTTAAGTGCCGGAAACACTTCACGAAATGCTTCCTTTACAGGAACAACTACGCTCAGTAATCCGTCAAAAGAATTCTTGAAGCTGTCAATCAGCGCAGTCCTTCCTCCCGACCGGTTCCACGCGGCAAGCAAATCGTTTCGAGCTTGGGACTGCTGGTCGATAAAACCACCGACTACTTGGCTTACACCTGTCCAGAGTTCTTTTGCTTCTTCGAAATCGCCAAATATTAGCTCAAACGTCATGGCCCAGCCAGAGCCGACCGCTTCTTTGAGTGTATCCATCAATTGGCTGAATGTCTTTACATCCTGAGCCGCCGAAAAAGCTTTCTTACCAATTTCCGTTGTTTCGTCAGCGTAGTCTTTCAGTGTATTAACCAACACTTCTGTGGTCATCCATTGATAATTCAAGCTGTCATTAAAGTTTTTAGTCGCGTCAATTGCAAGATCCATCGTTGAACCCTGATTGTTTTTGGTCAGGACGCGATACATGCCGTCAGCTTGTTTTTTTACTGTTCCAGCGGCTTCCGCAGCTTTAAGTAACTCATTCTTAAACTCAACGGTTGCCATGTTGGCATTTTCAATGGATTTCCAATCGATTAGTTTTACATACCCGGCAGACAACGCTTGAGCAAAGTTATACATTGCTCTAGACGCTTCATTTGCATTTGCGCCAGATACAGCAGCTTCATTGCTGACACCTTTGATTGCTAAGACCGCATCTTCCAACTTAACACCAGCATTTGTAAATTTGCCGATGTTATTAGTCATATCTGAAAACGAATAAATCGTTTTATCTGCGTATGTATTTAACTCGTTTAAGTATCCATTAACCTCTTTTAGCGAGGCACCGGTGCTTGCCATAATTGTCTGAATCGAACCCATTTTGAGTTCGTATTCATTAAAGCCCTGCGATACCGGTTCTATCGTCAGCGAGCGAAGCATTTGCTTACCCGCATTGATCGCGGAGTTCGTAATGTTGGCAAGGGCCGTTACTGCCATGACCTCAAAGGCAGAAAATTTCGCTTGGACTGTTTCAACAGCACTGCTCAAACCCGAAAAATTCAGTTTTTTGCTTGCCGCGTCCACATTTTCGAGACCTTTTGTTGCCCCTTCCAGATTTAAACTTTTCTTCAACCTGTCGAGTGTCGATAAACTGGTTTGAACATTGTTTTCAAACTGCTTATTATCAAACCGCATCTCAACGACTTTCTGGTCGATAACGTTGCTCATTTGGCAGTAACCTCCCTCCACGCTTCATTTGCAATTTTGTCAAAAACAGGCTGGATAGCAGGATTGATGTAATCTCTCCCAGCTACCCAGCCGCCAGTTCCCGTTCCGTGGCCGTATTGTAAAATGACGGCAATCGAAACTCCATTTTGAACGTTTGAATTGTAAAAAGAAATCGCAACCGAGCCTTTTCGGTTCTCAATTTTGTAGTGCCACGACCGTGCAGTCAGGCCTGAATCAACAGGTGTTGCAGACGCAAGGGCGGCCACTCCCTCTCGACCGTATTTATCGAGATCACCAAGTCGAACAGCCTCTTTGGCCTTTTCTAAAAATCTCGTCAGTTTGGAAAAGTCGCCCTTTTGTCTGAAACTTATCATCTACAAAATCTCCTCACGCAGTTTTTGTAGTGCCTCCGTTCTTAAACCATCCAGGAAAACAGCACGAGCAGAATTCACGCTCGGCAGCTTCTCTTTCGGCTCTCACTCGGATGTCAAACGGATGTCCGTCTTCGTCCAAGCGCATCACCGCGTATGTGTGAACCGGGTTGGCCGTCAAACTACGACACAGAATGAATTGTTTGGTGGATGCCAATATCTCATAAGCGTCCCCAATCGTACCGATACTTTTCTCCATGTTTTTCTCCCTTCGCTGAATCATCAGCCTTTTGTTCCTAACCGTTTTCTTCGCTCAGCATTTAGAGCTGTGTTTCTACGCATGATTTCCCTTCTGCTGTGCTTTTTAGGCGGCTGATTTTTAATGTCGCATACCTTGATAAGCGTCAAAAGTTGATTGAGATGCCACTTCCGATACTCAGGAGGTATGTTTAAAGCAGTCATCCAATAATAGATGATTTCGGAAGTCACTTGCTCGTTGTTAGGGCCAGTTGCTTTTTCGTTAGAAAAATATGTGGCCGTCATTGGAGCGTTGATGTACGCATTTACCGCATCAACGTTTTCTTGTGTAAGGTTCAGATAAACTTCCGGATTTACATTCTGCGTAATGGTCATACATTTTATATAGTCCAGGGTCTCTTCAAGGGTCTTGTCCTTTTTTGAAAGAAATGGAACACACCATTTTGATTCCCATTTGGCAAGTGAAACAAGAGAGTGCTCCAACTGAAGGGTTTGGCCTTTTCTGTATACGAACTCTTCTTTTTTCTCGTCCCATAGTTCGTCAGAATCTGGTATAATTAGCTGAAGCATAGATACTCTCCCTCTCACTGTTATTTTCTTTATCCATTTGCCTTCGGAGCAATCGCCAGCGGAGGTTCAACTTTGCGATTTGGAAGGACGCCGTTCACAAATGCAGCTGCCTCTTCAGCATTTGTAGCGAGTTCCATATACAGCTTCGAGAAAGCCTCGGTTTCGGTAAATTCGGCAAGAATCTCAGGCGACTTCATAAATCTTCGACCATCGGGACTTTTTACACCATAAGCGTTGCTGATAAACTCCCTAAACACCTTGATGAGCGCAGCCAGATCTTTTGCATTTACCATCCTCCGAATCATTTCGGTATAGCCTCCGCTGGTGCCGATTTCCAAATCTATACACTCTGCTTCCGTGAGGTTAAAATAAAAATCCTCACTTCTCTCGGTTCCGTTATAGTCGACGTACTCAATTGTTTTCTTAATCATTTCTGTTTTCCCCTTTCAAAAAAAAGAAGGGAGCCGCGAGTAAAACACTCAAACGGCTCCCAATTTGACAAATATAGTTTAGAAAGTTTACGCCGCGCCAACCAGAGTAACGACCTCGTCAGGAAGCGGCAGTCGCGCTTCTTCCGTATTGCCACCATACAAGACGGCCTCCAATGCTGCCATCTTTTCAGGGGCAACCTTTGTCGAATCAATGGTCAAGGATGCAGTAGGTGCGAAGCCCTTTACGTTGACCGGGGTTGTACTGACTTCCCACGAGAAAGTGATAGCATCGGGGCTGTCATTGATTGTGTTGTACCCTTTTTCGGAGGGAGCTGCCAGACAACCATAAATCAAATGCAGCTTATAGCCATGGTCTGCACCTTCGGTGTCGTTACCAATCTTGGTGCGATAACACATGCCGAATACTTCACGTTTCTGCTGACCAATCATCACGCCGGGAGCAATTTCCGCAGAGCCGTCGCAGACGGCGAATTCGTCAGGATATATATAAGCCTCGATGGTTGCGCCGAACTCTTCTGCACTCATCAGGTTCAGATATTTGATATTATCGGCATACAGCGGAGACGCTTCTGCCCCGGATGGGCTCTCAGTCACAGCCGTCAGGCCATTCCACGGAACACCGCCGGAATACGGTTTATCTTCAGCAGTCGCATTTGGCTTTTTGTATCGATAAAGAACACCATGGTCAACGCCAGTCTCATAAAGGCGTTTTCCGATTTCGTCCCAAATAAGTTTTGCCATGTAGTTATTCCTCCTTAGAAATAGATAGTAAACGGACTATGATAAAGGTTGTTTGAGACATAAGGAGACCCTTCTCGGCAGTAGACGAAGTGCATATACACATCTGTCGCCAGCTTCCGATCGGGGTCCGTCTCGACAACCACTACATCATAACCCGCCGTATAGGAATATTTTTTGTTGTCAGCAAACCTCGTGTCGCCTGCGGACCGCTTATAAATGATGCAGGGATACGAGAGTTTCACCGATTCGGGAGGTTGAAAATATACGTTCTTGCATAAAGCTTGAAACTCTCGCTGCAAGTCAAGGCTGCTGGCCATTGTATACGCCTCCCACGCTTAAAATAAGTCTAGGTCTTTGAACTTCGACGGCTGTTACGTTCCAGAGAACTCCCATGTACTCAACATACCGGATGAAAGCGAAATGATCATAAGCGAACGGATCAGCCACAATGCTGATTTCGTTGTTCACGTTCACATCGTCATTGACATTACCGCTCGTTTGCCACTTGCGGCTATTTCGAACAAGATCGCCGCAATACGTACGCTCCGTTACGGACTGAGTAAAGACGCCGGGCCGTGTTTCAACCGTCTCAACATAACCGACCTTTCCGTAAAACTTAGCCATGACTCATTTTCCTCGGCTCAGCCAGGATTAAACTCCATAGAGTTAAAACTCACAGGAGTAAGAACACTGAGCATAGTTGAGTTGTAGGAAATGTCCTGTGACATAGCAGTAAAAACGGAAGTGTAAAATTTGTCGTTTCCAAGATTGACAATGGTCATATCATATGGTAAGACAAAAGAATTCTTTATAGAAATCAAGAGACCATTCTTAAACAGCTCAGCCAACGTAATACAGTCGACTCGATTTTCGGGAACATCGCCACCATCTGGATCGATGTAGAGATAAGGACGAGGTTTATTTTCCGCATCGAAAACAACATAGAGAATAGTTTTCTCAATGTTTCGCTCCTCACTATCAGAATAAATCCGATGCAACTTATTCAGATTGGTCGGAATTGACGGCAGCGGATCGGAACTATTTGCCATTCTTTATTACCCCTTTCTCCATTTTGAAGTATTAGAAGCGATTAACCAGCAGCCTTTTCCATCTCAACAGCGATGGCGGAGTAAGGCTTCGTCAGAGCGCTAGAGCAACGGGTCTCGATCAGATATTTCTGCTGGTTGTAGTCGATGTCGAAGTCATCGAACATGTTCACAGCGCCGCCCTTATCAGCACCAACATTGTAGTCGTTCAGGTTGACCACGATACCAAACAGAGTACGGGTCTTACCCGCAACCTCACGAGTCAGACCCTCCATCACAGGAACCGTCACGATCTCGCTGACACGCAGCTTCTTCGTTAGTTTCTCGACGGAATCATACAGGTCACGACCCTCATTATCCGTCAGCAGCAGGCAGTCGGTCAGCATGTCCTCAGTCGTGAACAGAACCGGATTACCAGAGCCTTTGTAGTCCTTGCGGGCCTTGACGATGGTGCGGATGAACTCTTTCGCATTTGTATCGGCATCAGCCTTCGCCGTGAAGACAGCCTTGATTGTATACAGATCCTCGTCAGTCCAGATCGGACGGATGTTGGTTTCATTGATCTTGTCATCGCTGGAAGCCAGACGGCCGTCACCAACCAGATAAGCGCGAGCAAGCTCCTCGTTCAGCATCATGCGCATCTCAGTCTTCAGCCACGCCACCACATCGAAATCCGTGATGTCAACCACATCATCACGATCCATCTTCTGTTTCTTGTAAACGGTCGTAGGAATAGTGGTGCGCTTCAGCAGGGAGAAGACCTCTTCCTTCTTCAGCTTGCCTTTGATGTAGCCCTTCGCACGAGCCTCATCCTCGGTGATGTCCGCGAAGATGGATTTAATGCGAGAGAACGGAGTGTGATGAACAGAACTCATGACCTTGTTCACCCAGCCCATATCACGGGAAATGAAAATCGGCTGATTGGTCATGTTCTGAGCATCGGGGAACAGATAATCGATTTGATCGATTCCATATGTACCCGCATGCTGCAAGAAGCTCTCCTTCATGGAGCCAAAGCGCTTGCTGTCGCCAATGATCGCGTTCATTGCGTCATGGCTCAGAGCATTGGTATCCTCATTGGCCTCGGGCTCAAATACATTGTGTTTCATAGTGTCGTTTCCTCCTTCAGAATCGTCTTTCGAATCTTCTTCGTTGCCTGCGTCTTCGATGGCCTGCCCGATCATTGCGTAAACAACGGTTTTCTGTTTTTCAGAGAGCGTATCAAATACGTCTGCGATGGTTTCCTCTTTTTTCTCGCTCTTGTCGGACTCTTCCTTCTTATCAGAAGTGTCCGCAGCATCTTCTGAATGATAGAGCATAATGTTTTCGTCGTATCCAAGAATGATGCCGGTTTCAACGCCATCGCCATGAGCCATGACGGAATCGATAAATGCGCCGGGATTTGCCCCAGCCAGAACCAGACTCACTTCACGAATAGCGCCGTGAATCACATCGCTGCCGGCCTGCTTCAGCTGATTGGCAAAAATAGAAAGAGACCGAACGTCGCCATGACGAACGGCCTCTTTGATATTTTTTGCGTTTTCAGTGTTGTTGAAAGAACAGTAGGCGTAAACGCCTTCGTTTCGGTTCTCCAGCAGCGCATGACCAAGAACATTATCCGGATCGGAATGGTTGTGGTTCCAAACCAACGGAACAGTTTTACCATCGCAGTGCTTGAATGCATCTTTTCGAATGGTCCGTCCATCCGAACAGAGCAAATCGTTTCTAGTGGCCCAGCCACTAAAATCATATTTCTCCATTTTGATTTTCCTCCTGGCTTTTTATTTGCTCAGTCTTCTCGCCGCCAGGTTCGCTGAGGTTCTTATTTCTAAGTTCGTCAGCTCTCGGATCGTCAGACGGTTTCATACCAATGATTTGTCTGAACTCATTCGATGTCATGATTTCGTTCCGGGTGAATTTGTCTGCAATTTCTGCAATATTGTCAACCGGCACCAGACGGAACGGATCTGTAAAGAACATGATCGACTGAGATTGAGACCGAGCTGTTTTTGTAAGAAACTTTCGTTTCATTTCATCAACAATCGCTGAAACGATAGGCTCTATCGTTCTGTTGTTATAGTTCAGCATCGTTTTCTCGTCAGCGGTCCCATCCATAACGCTTTGAGTGATTCCTAACTGGCTGTATAGCATGCTCGTTAGAAATTCAATCTGCTTCATCAGGTTGTTTTCCACTGAACGATTCAACTGTGTAATGCGCTCCGTACCATCGGTATAAGCGATTCCATACTTTGAACCTGACAACTGGTTTTCGATATCTTTACGCCTGTTTTCAGCTTGTTGACGCCTTGCTTCGGTCTTGATGACGTATGGCAGCTGAATGATAAGGTCTAACTTACCAGAGCTGCTTTGCTCATCAACGACATCCAACAAATTAAGTTTCCGAATAAGCCGCTGCATTGTAGAATTGGGCTCATTGATAACGGCGTACAAAGGGTTTTCTACAATTGCAACCGTGCTTTTCGGAACTGTAATGTCTTGCTTCTCCCCTGTCCATTCGTTGTACACACGAACTTTGACATGCTGTGGATACCATTCAAGAATTTTACCGACACGCATAGACAGGATGTCATAGCCCCCGGTTTCTCCCGGATTATCGGTCGTTTCTACCGGAACAATAGCGATACAGCCCTCGTCGAGCATCGACATGATTACATCTTGTCGAAAAGCCCGTGCCGTTTGGTCGAGGTTTGCTTCCAGTGTCAAGCAGTTGTTCAGCTTGGATGAAATGTTTGAAATATATCGCTCGTTTTCATCCAGTCGAACATGTTGAATAGAAATAGCTGCACCGTCTAAGCTGATTCGATTGTAAACAGAAGTAACAATTGAACGCTCATTGCCCCGGCTGAAACGAGTACGGTCCGGACGGTAGAAATATCCGGGTCCGGTATCGTTGTAAGAGTGCGTAGGGTCTCTGTTAAAGAAAGTGTTCCAGGCTCGTTTAAACCTGGAACCCATAGACATGTCCATTTTGAATGTTCACCGCCTTTTAAACAGTTAGTTTAAGCTAACCAACGAATACAATTATTCAAAAGCATCTTTGTTGGCTTTATAGGCAATATAGGCATCCATCATAGCTGCAACAGCGTCGATTTTCTGCTCATATCGCTTCTTTAAAAGTTTCCTGTTTCCATTTGTGTCTTCCAACGTAATGCAGTTCCCCATTGCAAAGGTCATCAAATCCTCGTCAAACAAAAGCATCCGCTCCTCAGAAAGCTTTTTCAGCTCTCCCAAAGGAACGGATTCCGTTTTTGCACCTTGGATTACTTTTTCAATTCCAAAGGGGCCGTTCTCTGATGCCCACCTGTCAACAAACTCCTTTGCATTGTAAGGATCATATCCAAAGCAACGCACGTCGTATCCACAATCTGTGATGTAGTTGTCCAGATCATCGTAGACCTGCATCATGTCCAAGACTGTTCCCTCAAGAACAATCAAGCTGCCTTCTTGCATGAACTGATCATACTTGATTCGCATTGCCGCCGGGAGTTTCATTAGAGTAGACGAGGTGATATAGTTCCTTGTCTTTATTCCAAAAGCTCCATTGGGTAAAGGGAAAAGGAAGGTAAAAGCACAGAAGTCATCGCCCTGAGAAAGGTCTGCCCCAAGGGAACATGCCATCTGCCAATACGAACGCTTGCGGTGTGGAAGTGTCTCCTCATAAGTAAAGTAATAAGTATAACCTTCCATCGGCAGGCCGAACCTTTTTGCAAGAATATCATTTCGTGCAGCCGGTGCCTTCTCAGCACGCTCCACATCCAATTGATACGTCTCATAGCTAACAGTCTTACCAATGTTAGGCTGTGCTTTTACCCACATCGCCGGATCTGAAACTTCGTCAATTGAATCGAGCTTATACCACCAAATCGATACGTGCGGGTTGATGTAATCTCCTTTAAGAATGTCCATCAACTCCATTTTGATTGTATCGCCGGCACCATTACGAACGGTCCCTTCAGAACTGATCGCAACGATGAGATAGTCGTCGACCTTCGAAGCGCCCTGCTCTATTGCACCAATTACATCCTCTCGAATGTCCCCCGAAAGCCATTCGTCGACCGTCGCAACTTTGATTTGCAATCCCTGAAGCTTATCGATTCGCATTGGCCTTATCTCCAACAGCGAACCCGTTAAAAAATTCTCGATACCCTTTTTGGTTGGAGAAAGTTTTACGCGGTTTGCTTTAGAACCAGTCGTATTCTGCAAAGATCCCTCTGTCAAGAATTTGAAGTATGGGCCTCTTGCACGAGTGATTGAGGTACGAATCGGAGACAAAACCTCTTCGGCCTGTTTCATTGTCGGAGCCGTAGTAATCTGGTGCGTTGTGGTTGCGTCCACATTGAGGAAAAAGTTTTGGAGGCAAGAGCCGTACATCGATTTCGCTGCGCCACGGGCGACAATTAGGTATTGCTTATTGATCAAACGTTTCCTGACTTTTTTGGTTATGTAATGACCGCCATAACCATCCTCATAGGGCTCATAAATGCTGCGCTCAACAAAGTAATACCATCCAAAGATCTGCTCAGCCCATAATTTAAATGTGTCGAGAAGATTTAAGTCTGCTCCATCGGTAAGTGTGAGTTCGCTTTCGCAATAATCAATGAAGCCCTCTACCGCCCTGTCGTCATAGTAAACTCCGGGATTTGCAATCAAGTCGTCGATTCGATTCATCTCCATCGAAATTTCTTTGTTTACCGGAATCTCGCCACGGATTACGGCATCTCGAAACATGCCGTAGTATTTCGGGACGGCCGTGTTTGATAATGCCATATTGTAACCACCTTATGTTGTTCCTCGCATTGAAAAATAGCCCAAAATATGGTATAATGCGTTAAATACAAAAAGACCAACTTTTAAAAGACTGAAGGTGACACATTGATAAACTATCATAAGCTATATGTGCCAAAGAAGAATGTACAGCTCATCCCCAGCTATTTGCTTTGGTACAAAGAAAACGCTCAGAGCAAAAAGGTTCGCACACCTTATAACTCTTATTACAAGCGCTCCGATTTGAAGAGGTCGACATGAAAGTCGGCTTCTTTTTTTTGTGTCACCTTCAGCCTTTTAAAAGTTGGTCTTTTTGTGTTGCCAACGGAGGAAAATTTTTCTTTAATTAAGACTTTAACACTGCAATAGAGGCAACACTTAAAGCACCTATTCCAGCAAGGAGGGCTGTTGCATATTTTCGCCCGTCCGCAATAGACTTTTTAGTTACAATCTCGTTGACTTTTATCTTTTCGTAATACTTTTCCTCATCCTTCAGATCTTTAATAGTGTTTTTCAGTTTTTCAATTTTCTGGTCATCGTCAGAAGTGTCCGCCCATGGTTGCATCATGGTTTTTAATTTTTTATCAGCACGAGCTTTTGCAAGCTCAGCATTTTTGTACTGAAGGGCGGCCTTGGTCGTCGCTAAGTCCTCTTTGTTCGCCTCTCGCTGTGCCTTGCGAGCGGACTTTAATGTCTCATCTGAAACGCCTTCTTCCGAGTAGAATCTTTTGATTTTTTTGATAATGCCTCCACTTTTAGTCTTTCCGGAAGAATTGGAATTGTTTGTCTTGCGTCGAACGCCCCACTTCATGCCGAGGACACCGTAATGAGCCAGATAGTCGGTTTGATTATAAGTCCTCCATCGAATTTTTCTTCACTTATTCTTCGGTTTTGGTGTCATGTAACCAGCCAATTCTTTGATATCGAACTGATTCGTCAATGCTGCTTTTGTCCCGTACAAAACAGCCCCGGTAACCAACGCTGTCGCAACTTTTTTCCCGCTGGAAGAAAGAACCTCAGAAACAAACTTTTTACCAGGGGAAATCTCCTCCGCAGTTAAGTCCTTTAGCTGCTTCTCCATCTTAATCCGCTCAATCCGCTTTTTGAGGTCAGCGTCGCTGAGCGTTCTTCTGGATTTGACCGCCTTTTTCATATCAGATTTTTTCGCATTGTCTTCGGACTTCCGCTTAACCTTACCGTTTGACTTTGCAAGCTGTGCCGGCGTTCTCCGCACTCCCCACTTCATACCTAGGACACCGTAATGAAAAAGTTCGTTCTCCATTTTGAATTTTCACCACCTATTTTGTGCATTAAAAAAGAGGCCGTGTTTCCACAGCCCCTGGTATAAAAATGAATATTGTGTTTTTCCGACGACTGTCGTAGAATGGTAAGCGAAAGGAGAACAACTCATAACCAGATAGGGGGTGAACATAGTGCTCGACATCTCGGAATTGTCGTGTACCGGTAAAGACGGGAGACCTATTTACGGTACGGCGGCCATTCTCCATCGTATCTTCCAAAAAGAAGATGAGAGTAGCCGAGAAGAAGAATTAGCCGAATGTAAAAGGCTAGCAAAAGAGCTCGGTTATCTTCGAGAATAACCGCCAACAAAAAGAGGAAGTTGTTTACCCGACAGCTTCCTCTTTCCCTATCTGGTTATGAGTTGTTCTCCCAATTGAATCTTTAAAATTTACAAATAATCGTTATCCAAGTCAATATCAAGACCGCATTCTTGCAAATCATATTCTGCGATTATGAGGTCGTTTTTTATTGTATCCAAGACCTCATAATAAGCCAGTTTTTTCCAACGTAGAATTCATCTTTATCATTGGCTTGCGCATCCTTTAGTGTGTCATTAGCGTTGCTCAATAGGCGGTTAATAATATGATTAAAAATATCGTTATTCATATAACTCACTTTCCAATCATATACTTCCGATCCAAGTCGAAATCGAGTCCACATTGATCAAGGTCGTAGTCCCAAACAGTTAGTTCGCTTTTTAAAGCGTCAAGCACTTCGTAATACGCCTCAACTCTTCCGGAATAGAACTCATTAGATTTATCTTTTTGATAAGTGTTCAATGCGTCGTCAGCCTTACTTAGCAAACGCTCCATAAGGTGATTAAAGATATCGTTATTCATAATTTTCACTTTCCAATCATGTACTTCCGATCCAAGTCAATATCCAGGCCGCACTCCTCCAAATCATAGTCTGCAACCATAAACTCGCTCTTTATTGTATCAAGCACTTGCCAATACCCCTGCCTAATACCGACGTAGAACTTATTGTCTGGCTCTTTTGCAGCCTCTTCCGCTGCATAGTCAGCATTTTCCAAAAGTCGTTTGATAATGTAGTTAATAGTATCATTGTCCATTTTCATTCACCTCTATTCTTCAATTCATCGTTCCGAAACTCAATCGATTTCTTAAATCCTTGTAACTCTTTTTTCCAGTGGATGATTGAATTTTGTCGATGTTCTTCTGACAGCGAAGCCCACTCTGGATAAAAACGTTCTGGGGTAGCGAGCTTCGCCTCATGTTCTGCTATCCGTTTCTCCAAACTTCGAATTCCTTTTCTCAATGCAGACGATGGCTGAGTTTTAAGCCCTTTCTCCCCACCGCTGGATTTCTCTTTAAGTATAACACGTTTGCCGGCCTTTGCAACCTTCGGAGAATGACCGAGTTGCTCCGGCGTTCGCCGGACACCCCATTTCATTCCCTTCACGCCATAGTGAAAAAGTTCATCCGAGCGAGCGCGAGCATATTTCCACATCCAAATCCCTCCTAAGCTGTCCCTGAATCAACCGCGACATTCAATCGCCATTCCAGCTCATTGATTTGGCGGTTCATCGCGTCAAGGACAGAAGAGCTAAGGGGTGGATCAAACACAAGCTTCACTTTGAGATATATGTATGTTTTTACAAATTCCAATCGTTTGTCGTCTTGAATAAAATCCGTCCATATAGCAGTTTTGTCTTTAATGACAAACCCTTCTTCCGGACCGACTCCCAACTGTGTCAAAGTCGAGAATGCAAAATTGATGTGCATGATGATATCTGTGTCAAAGTGTTCATATACCTCTTCCGGCCCCAAAAGTTTTTTGATAGAAGTTAAAATACTGTCCACCATAATCACCCCTTCGGCCTGACCGCAACATAACGTTTACTGCAAAACCCTTCTACGCCTGCTTCGGTACATACTTTATAAAAATCTTTGTTTGACGCCCCCTCGTCGATCATCAGCTCCGAAAGGGCATCAACCGTACCGATAACCTTGCCGTCTGAATCCGGCTCTTCTCGAATGCTCAGGGCAAGGCAGTCAGTAACAATTCCAATGGTAACTGTGTTCACCTAAAACTCCTCCTCTTAGTGCCTCCATGGGCATGTGTCGTTTGGTCTACGCTCAATTGGATTCTTAATTAAAAGATTTTCGTCCCCATAGTGAATCGCCTTATGAGTATTGTCAGTCGTGCAAATCAAATATTCTGGGTCAAGAAGCATTTTGCTTCTGTACAAAATGTCTTCCTTGGTAATAGGGTTCATATGGTGAACCAGGATGCGGCCACCTATTTGCCTATCGTCTACACCGAGGTCACAACCATTGTCTCGAATGATTACAACATCTCTAATTGCCCGCCACTCATCTGTTTTGTAGAACTCCTGATTTAGATATCGGTCAAAGCCAAAAGTATCCTCTCCAACCTTTCCACACAAACGTAAATATTGATAGCGCTCTTCGAAAGAAAGAAGCTGTGACAATTCCGAATATGTTTTAAACTTCATCGCTTTCACCACTCCCGCTGTACCTACGGAAAGCGCTCATCGCTTCTTTGTAAAGCTCTTCGATTCGCTCTGTGGATTGCAAGGATTTGGTTTTTGCCTCAATCAAATCTTTTTGCTTTTCGAGAATCTGTTCCTCTAAGTGAGCTTTCGTGGATGCCAGTTTTAAAAAATGCGTAGTTTCTTGAGAAGAAGCAGTTCCTTCTATCAAACGCTTCTCGACCAAATCAATGGCCAAAGATATAAGCTGGTTTTGTCTGGCCTCCGGCGTCAAAGCTGGGCGAATACGTTTTGTTGTTGACGAATTACTTTCCGCATGTATTTTTTTCACCTGTTACTGCCTCCTCTCTGATAGATTTTGTAATGATCATGCTAACTTTTGTTGTACTTTTATACAGCATTTAAGCGAACTCATAAGGCCGCCGGAATCTCTGTTTCACTGAAAGGAGAAAATCTGGAGGTAAAAAAAGAAAGCGTGAAAGTGTCCGTCGAAGCGAATAAGCCTTATGAGCTCGATTAAATGCTGTGAAAAATAGAGAGGCTTTGTTATAGCCTCCCCAATATTTTACACGTGATAATAGAACCAAACCCAAGGCCTGTTAATATACCGATAAAGTATAGCGCTCGGACCTCTCTAAGTTGCATTCTGTCTCACCTCCATAACAGAGTGTGGGATACACGCGTAAAAGCTTTTTCGAAAAAATTCCTCCGGGGAATTTTTGAGGAGGGCCGCGATGACGAAGGGGGTGCGTTTTTAGCGTCCCCCCCCTATACCTCTAAGGCTCATCACCGCGACCACAAATAAACTACTGTTTCACTTTTTTATAAATGTTTTGAAAATCATACTTAATGATTTCGTCAATCGCACGCTCAATCTCTTGCGCATTTTCCTCATCTGAAAGCTGTTCAGATGTCTTTGCGATTCTTCCTAAGTAAGCACACGAATGATAACCTTTTTCCTCGTCGAACATGAACCACGAAGTGAACTCATCAAAAGGATTGTACGGATTGTCAAACGTTGTAAGCATACATTTACTTGCCATAATACTTGGTTCACTCCTTTCAGTTCAAGTATTTTGACACTGTGGATGCTGATACGCCAAGAGCTTCTGCGATCTCAGCAGTCGTGTAACCAGACGCATTCATAGAAGCAATCTTATTGACCTTTGCAGAGCTCAGGGTCGTCGTTGCTCTAGGCGTTGCACGTTGTCTGAGCTTATCTGTATCCACATTATTGATGATTTGTGTAAGCCGGTTCTCGCTGATAGCGCCAGCCTGTATAGCCTCCCATTCACGATCCGTTATCAGGATGGGTTCACGTTTAGCACCTACCGAATTTCGTGCTGCCGTGAGGGCCTGCTGGTTTGCTTTTTTAATCTCCCCCTTGGTCATGTCCGGATTCTCCTGCTTTTTAGTTTTTACAGCAGCATTAGCAAGAATCTGAGCCTGACGTTCACGAGGTGCATTCTTTAAAGCAACATTCAGCTTGGCCTCCAGGGAGTCTACCTCTGCCTGATACGTTCTCTTAGCAGAAGCAGAGTACGCAATCTTGCCGGTATTCATCATCTCTCTGCGTGCACGGTTGGCTAGAGATTTCATGTTGTTGGCATAATCAGCATATGCTTCTTCCTGTGGAGTACCGGAGGAAAGCGTTCTGGCATCTTTGGTTTCAGCCATCTTTGTGCTGGCCTGAGTACGAACCTTAACTTTACCATTCTTATCGGTGTATTCTTCATAAACTTCTTTGTAGCGCTGCTCACCTGTCTCTTTGTCAATGATCGGACTTCCTTTTCGCTTCAGAACAGAGGTTTCAGATTTAGCACGAGAGATCAATGTCGCAGCACCTTCATGGTAACGACCATTCTCATCAACTGTTCCCTGATACTTTTTCTTAAGAGCAGAAATTCCGTTATCTCGTTCACTTTGTTTGTAATCGAGCTTGTGTTTTTCAGCATCGATCACTACCATACTGTGGCGGACAGCACGAGCAAGCTCATCCTGAGTAGCACCTTTCAAAGTCATGTCGGTAATGAGGTTTGAAATCTTTCCCATTTCAGTTTGCGTGTTTTTCATGGGCTTAAAGGTTCCCTCTTTTTTGCCGCCATATTCAAGCTTTGGGTCAAAGCCCTCCAAACCCTTTAGCGGCGGCGTCGATGTAACCTTAACCTTTCCACCGGTGGGTATGACCATAACAGTGTCGCCGTCGAAATCAGCTCCAGATAGACGCTCTGCAACTTTACTGTTAATACCAATTGCATCAAGAGCATTGTCTAACATTCTTTTAGCTGTTGACTGCTTATTGTTTACTGTCAAAATCGGTATTTCAAAAGTTCCGCCATGTGGATAGCGGATAAGTGCGACTTTTTCACCGTTTTTGTAGTTTGGTGCGTACACTTCATCGTCCTTCATATCTGTAACGGGCAAGATAACCTGATACTTTTGACGCGGTAATGCTGCTGCCTGTAAATGGACGGCTGCGGAGTCACAATCATCAGCGAAAGACTTGAGAAGAGCTTTTTTTACAGTCGGATTTGTTAAAGAACATATTTCATCAAACTCCGCAAACTTGTCTTTGGTCGCTAAGTCGAGCTGCTTATTGATGAGTGTCATACTTTGCTTGGAGAGAAATTGTGACGGAAGATGGTCACTCCATTCACCCCAGTCCCCCTCTTCAGCGCGCTTATTGATTAAAGAAAGCGACTGTTTCTTTCCTGTTACCGGATCGGTGTACTTACCATTCGGATCGTCGTAATAGCTTTGACCTCCATGCTCTTTAATGAGTGAGCCAAACGGATTTTCGGGATCATTGGTAATTTTCTTCAGAACGTCTCCTGTCGGAGTTCCTTGTTTTTTGTTCGTATTGAACACGACATCCACACCATCAGGCAAATCGTCAGAATATACGGCCATCCCTTTAAGATACCGATTTCCGTCAACGAGAATTCGAACTTGTGCATAATGAGATTCTCCAAGAGAAAGATCCTCAACGCCTCTGCGAATTTCGATGACGCCGTCTTTATCGATTCCCCCGTCTTCCGCATACCGGATTTTCAGCCGGCTGGAATCCATGCTTTCAGGATATACGAAACTTTTTCTGAACGATTCACCATCATCATAAGAAATATAATCTTTCACAGAATGAATATTGTCGTAGTCGTATATTTCCTTATGCTCCGTACCCGGAGGACAAACCACCTGAAGAGTTGTATGTTTTCCAGGATTCGTGGCCTGCTGGATTCTCCCGCCGTATACTGGATATCCTTCTGCTTCGAGGATCGCCAAAGCTTCTTTTAGCTTCTCTTTTGAAATTCCAAGTTCACGTTCAACACCCGTGCCAACATCGATCATCCCTTTTTCCGCTATCTGCTCTTTCAGAAATTCCGCAGTCTTCTTCGCTTGATTCATCCGAGCTTCAGAACGTTCGTTCAGCAATGAGCGAACAGAAGAATCATTAGCAAAGCCCATCTCCCTCGCAATTTCATTCAGGCTTAGACCGTCTTCCCGAAGAGACTTTGCCCGCGCAACATCTAATGCACGTCGTTCATCCTTCGCCAAGGATTTCTGCGCACGATATTGAGTCGTAGACATTCCCATTGCTTTGGCGATTTCTGTTTCGGTAAGTCCTTGGCTTTTCAGCTCTTCAATACGGCTTAAAAAATCTCCGCTGCGCTGATAGGGATTATCGCCAGAGCCCCAAGGATAGCGCCCCGAATGTCTCGGTGTGCCGTAATGCATCAAAATATCTTCAGCAATAGAATTCATGACTTAGCTCTCCCGTTCTTTAATTTTCTTGATGATTTTGTCAGAAACGATAATCTTATTCATAATTGCCGAAATATCATCCGCAGTCGGATTGTGACACAGAATATCATCGCTTTGATAGATGCGAAGCTCTGTTTCAATATCAGTCGGCTTCACACGATATTCCAAACAAAAAAGAGCAGCGTATATTTCAAGCTGCTCAATGTGGGCCGGAATCGCTCCGGACTTATAGTCATGAATTCTAAGCATGTCTTTTCGAAACGAAATGGCATCCGCAGTCCCAAAACAATTTTCCGAATAGAATAGCGGTTGCTCGGGAGTCATCCGAAAGCCAATTGCATCGTTTACATACATGTTGAGTGTTTTTTGTGATTTGGGTAATTTCTGTCCCAGTCGAATGCATTGCGCAGCGAACGCATGCAGCTCTGTTCCTCTCTGTGCCGCCAGAAAATTCAAATATGAGTCAGCCATTTTCTCTTCGCTGTAATTGAGCCAATGATATTTACTCGGCCCAAGAAAAGCATGCAGCCCTTCAAGTTCGAAATGCCGATTGAAGTTCACTTAACACTTCCTCCTTATTCTCAGGATAAACAAATCTTGAGAAGGACATGTTGTCCATCAGATTTACGTAATATTCCTGATTGGGTTGTTTTGCAGCATTCGCAGATTTTTTGCATTCTAAGGACGCCCACTTATCTTGATACAAGACCAACAGATCAGGAAGCCCTTGTATTTGATCCATTTTAAAGACCATGCAGCCAGGGAACATATTTTTTAAACGCTGAATCAGACCATCTTGAAATCCGCTTTCGAGCCTAGAGCTCCTAGCCATCTTGGGCCTCCTTGATAAAAATTAAATTTAATGCGAGTAATAAGCCCTCAAGCGCTTAGCTTCATATGTGTTTTTCCCTGCCAAAATAAGGTTAACAGCGGTTCCGCCAAGTGCTATCGTAGAACCAGCGACAGACGCTAAACGAAGATTTCCGCTATTAGCCAACAGTGCACCTACGATATTACCACCAGCTACAACAGCAGCTTCCGTAATCGCCGTTTTAGCTGTATTACTGGTAATTGTTTTTCCTTGTTGATATAATTTCTTTCCTTCGTCGGCCATTTTATCGGTCTTCAATTTATTATAGATGGCCCGCATTTTTCTTTTTGCTACTTTTACTTCGCCTTTTGCGTCTTTTACCGAACTACTTGTTGCTCTTCCGCTTTTATATGCAACTTTAGCTCTTTGAGCTTTTTCTTTTGCGGCCTCATAATCGGAGTCGGCTTTTTTAAAACGAGCAACGCCTTTTTTCGTATATGTTCCGTCGTATTTTTGATAGCGACGAACACCCCAACGCATGCCCTTAACACCATAATGAGCCAATACTTCTTCGTTGTAATTTTCCATGTTATGTGCCCCTTTCATATTTACTGTAAACTAAAAACTTTTACACCAAAACGTAAAAAGAGAGTGTCCATTCAAAAATGGCCATTTTATCCTCTCTCTTCATAACAGTCAATGTTTTTTTCGCGAAGCTGTAAAACAGAAAAAGAAAAGACAGAGAAGCTCGAAAGCAACTCTGTCTTAATAACAAATATATTTTGTTTTATAAAACGTCTTCAATATTAGGCGTATCTGTTTTCTGCCCTCTCTTTTCTATCAAACTTTTAATTCCACTCACGGTTTTGCCGCCAGCATCAATAACAGCTTTTTTCTGTTCGGCAAACTTTGCAGCTTTTTCCGCTTTTATTTCTGCTTTTTGCTTTTCCTGTTCGTCAAACAGTCTCTGGCTTTCGTCAATCACGTCTTGTGTAATGTACTTTAAAAACACCATACTTCCTGGTTTTACTTTTTTTCTTTGCGGAGGATTGGAAATAACAACCTGAGATTCGATACAATCTTTATATTTGGGATCTGCTTCTTTCATAGTGAGTTCGCATGCCGTCGCCTTCAAACCAGCCGATAATACCAAATCAGTTGCTTGGTTAATGGTAAGCGGAAAACCTTTTGCGTACGTATCTGGCACGGATATCAAGTCGTTTTGTTTTTCAAACTCTTCTGCAACCTTATCGACAACTTTGTTTATAGTGGGCTCGATAGCTGGAACAAGTGCATTTAAAGCTGCCGCCCCCAATGCGCCTCCAATTATTCCCCCTATACCTTTTCCCTTACCTTTGGCCATTTTGTTTCCTCCTATTCCATAGCCTTCCAGACAAAATAAAAAGTGCGCCCCAATAAGAGACGCACTGAAAAAGCGCATTCTCCCATTGTTGCCACACAATCTTATCCTTCACTACGGGTATAAGTAAAGAGAGAAAACACTTTTTGCCAAGTATTTTCCCGCAGTAAAGAATTCTATAAAATTGTGTGGCATCTATAATATACCATACCTTTTGCAAAAATGGAAGATTTTGCTGTTGTTCGTTTACGCCCTTTATAGCACTGTTCACGATACAAACCTGGCTCTACGGTTCGCATAGTCATACAGCATTTTTGTCGCATCCCTAAAATGGACGGCTATAACCAGGTGCCCATGAGGTTCATAACGAATAACATCCTTAGAAAGCTTAGGATATGTTTTCTTAAAATCGGTGTATATCTCAGACCACCTTATTTCTCGTCTCAATCGTCTCAATTCCTCCTCAAAAATCCTTCTGCCCACTTTGCCCACTTTTTTGCGCCTATTTATATATAATATTGAATTTTTTTATCATGTAATAAGGGTAAAAAAAGTGGGCAAAGTGGGCAATAAACGTAGTTAGACCTTCTATCGACCTTCTATAAGCGTAGTTAGACGTAGTCTGTGGTCAAGTTTGGGTTTTGAAAGTGGGCAAAAGCCCACTTTTTTTGGGCAAAAGCACAAGTAAATGCCTTTACACCCCCTGTTTTTTTCTGTCAAAAATGTAAAAAGCCCAGAAAAAGTGGGCAGAAGCCCGGATTTGAAACATAAAAGTGGGCAGAAAAATGATGAATTTCTGAGCAAAAAACAAAGAGCCGAACCGTGTGTTCAGCTCCTAAAATCATCAAAATTCCCTTATTTTTTCTTTGTATGACGCACCCAAGCCTTACACCAGGTCTCTTTGCAATTCGGATAATCCGTCCAACCACAAGCGTTACAGATCAAATCTTCTCGCCCGAGATCTGGAATATCCTCCTCATAGTCCTTCAAAACCACTTTCCAAGTTCCGTCTTTCTGCTTAACCGGGCAGGCCATATGACTTTTGACATGTATCACCTTATCCGAACTGGTACCATGCAACGATTTCATCTTATCGCCTCCTACAAAATATAGTACCATGAAAAATGAAAAAGTAAAAGGCCTTGTTCAGACCTCTTACTTTGCTGGAACTGAGTGCTAGTCTAGGAAATCAAAATATTGTACCGCTCAATCAGCTCCCTAAGTAAAGCCTCGTCCGTATTCGCTTTGATATGAAATTCAATCTTGCCTTTACTGTTTCTAACAGTTTCGACAATAGCTCGAATTCCTTCCGCGTATAACAGCCTCAGGCATAAACCTAGTTGCTTATCGGATACGGCCAGAAAATATTCCATAAACCAAACACCTCCTTCCATAATAGGGGATGCGTTTTACGCGCCTACGTTGTCGTCCGTATCAACCCCATACTCGTTCAGCTCCGGCATCACTTTGCATGTCCAGATTGCGCACAGGACGTTCCAAACAAAGGCTCGATCGTGGTGCTCGTCATCATCCCCTCGTTTATATTTAAGGTAATGACGGATGGCGCTGTCGATGTAGCAGTGAACAGGAATCCCTTTCTGCCAATTATTCTCACCATATTTCTGAGCTCCCTGCTCAAAGTGTATGGAAACCTCAAGCAGCATGGTGTAGACGCTGTTGTCGAATTCCGTCGAAAATTGCAGGACGGCTTCCAGCAAATACTTCGGGTCACCAGAATCCTCAAATTGATTAACACAAAATAATATGTCGTCGCGCAGCATATTATAAATAGGAAGCAGAGGAAGCAAATCGCATCGTCCTTTCCCTTCCTGAATATCACGTACTGCGCCTGTCTGAAACGTTCTACGGTTTCCTGAGTCTAAAATCTTACTCATACTCATACTCCTTATTTTTAACATTCATCGTAATCAAAAGCACTTCCAAAATATCGCACCTGAGGGACCGGAAGAAATGATCTTCGACCATTTTTATCAAACCAGAAAATATCAGATTCCGCCAAGCATCCGTAGTTTTCTACGCCGGAAATGACTTTTCTACTCCCATCTTCAAAGATGATGAGTAATAATATCATACTATCCATCTTTACACCCCTTCTGCAATGTGCTCCACGGCATCCAGATACTCATTCGTTTTCTCCGTCTCAAAAGTCGCCTCGCGCACAGCATCTCCTCCAAAGGTCTCAAAAGGTTTTACATCAAAGAGTCCTTCCGGAATATCTTGAATGAAACCCTCGTGCCATGCTTTCTGTGCCTGTGTTCGCCATATTCGCCGCCAGCGTCTCTCTACTTCAAGTTCCGACTTTAGAGTCTGGACGCATGCCTCAAGATTCTCAGAGACATTTTCAAATGCGGACTCCCAAGACTCGTTCAGACGGTCCACCATCATACGCTGATAACAGATGACCCCCAAAGCAGCCACGAGAACGATTGTCATAATTGCAACTACGATTACCATTGTTTTATCTCCTTTCGAAAATACAAACTCTATTCTTTTTCCCAATATCCACCGCCAAGACCTTTTTCGAAGTTGAAGGCATGAGAAATATCTGTTGTATGATTACACAAAGGATAGGAACAGTTGTCACAAGCTTTCCGGTCACATAAATAAAGAACCGTATCAGGTTTGATCGGCTCTATCTCTGCTTCTATTATTGGAATATCGGTCATTCCTCAGCTTCCTCCTCTTCTTCTTTCGAAGACCATGGATATACATTAACGGATAGCATACCTTCGGGCATTAAGTTGATCGTTACCCATCGGTCATGTTTTTCCATAGCTTTATCGATGATTTCGTGAATATTATCCCAAGTGGTAATGAGCCTTCGCATCTGATCCATAAATATCACTCCTTATTTCTCGGTGTTACTGCGTACGTATCCATCTTGACTCTTTCTTTCGCCTCTTCCATGATCTCATCACAGATAGGAATTCTAGAAAGATCCGGACCCGTAATCAGCTCTGAATATGGCAGACTCTCGATCCATGCGCACAATTCTCTCCACTCATCGAGTTTATGATCCTTACGAGACTTATAAATATTCGCCAAAACCTCGTAATTGAGCATAACCGTCCGTTTCTGGTTGTAAGAGCTCGGGAGCATCTGAATCATCTGCCACCAATACTTCTTGTCATTAGTTTGAAGATACAGATCACGAGCATTATTCAATGCGCTGATTGTATCCATAAGGTAGAACTTGAAGTTACACAGACGAGTCGGCTTCAGTTCCTTTGCTTCAGATTCGTAGTCTTCCCACTCCATAAGATGCTCGATAGAGAAATCCTCCAGCGTAAACTCCTTCGCCGCAATCTTATGCATCGTTGAGCAAGAGTTCGCTACGGTACCGACCTTGTACGTATCAAATTCTTTCCACCAGTACAGCGGCGCCGTAATATCCACATACACGGTAATCATCCGCATGAATTTTCGATGATCTGTCCCAGCATTCCGCAGCCGTTTCATGAGGAAGAGGTCATTCGGGCCGATATATTCGTTTTCGATATGATCCGGTACAGAATCGTTGAGATCTCCGATGATGTTATACAAGCCATCCTGACTATCAAGAAACCAACTATCACTCTTCTCCCAAGAATTCATCGGATTACGCATCCCACGGATCGCATGCTCCCAGCCCACGACCTCGGTGTGTTCGAATTTAATCATAGTTCGAATCCTCCTCATACAAAATGCAGATAGAGTGATCGCCATATCTAGCCTGTTGATATCTAAACTCTAAAATATCAATATCCTGATGAGCTTTAATCCACTCATTAAAATATACATCGGCAGATTTAGAGCCGTTAGATCCCGACGTACCGAAAAAATTTTTGCATTTAATCATGATTTTCTCCTTTCAAATATCCACAAGCTAGGGCCGAACTCAATTGCTTACCCAAGCTCTTATACAAATCAGAAGACAGAGACATACCGTCTATCCTAATCTCTGCTGCTTTACTCGGCTCCGGCGACGGTAAACATCCAAGAGCCTCCATTCGCTTATGATCGCATGAATCTACGTTCGGACACTTCTTGCAAGCCTCAGAAAGTTTAGAGAGACCCATTATTTTTCTCCTCTCAGTGCTTGTTCCGGACCGTCTCCAGGACATCCTTTCTTCGCCCATTCCAAGATTTTTATAATATTATTGATGTCATCTTCTTCGTAAATAAGGAACATTTTATATTCTGATGCATCAGTGCTGTCGCCATCGTAATAGAAAAATTCAGATTCGCATTCTCCAAAATCGAACCCATCACATTCGACTGGCCGAGGCATAACAACGCACGTTCCGTCAAACATCCAACGAGCATTTCCACTATCGTCCGTATATTCCCAACCATGGTCAACCTTTATCTCGGGCTCTTCCAATGTGGTGCAAGGTGTCCACGGAGCAAATATAGTCCCACTGGGCATACGAATGAATGTTTCATAATCAACAATTCGCATTTTCTTCTCCTTTCTGTCTCTTCAAATACTCACTCAATCTTCTGCAACGGTTTCGATATTTGCATCGAATGACCGTATCGCTGCATGTGAGGAGTTCGATCTTTTTCCCATCAGGATCGGTGCCAAAAAAAAGATTGCATTCTGGCCTCTCCACGTCTGCTTCAAAGTCCTGACATTCTTGACAGTAAGGCTCAACTTCCAGTCGTATCATTGTTCTTTCTCCTTTAGAATTTCAAACAGTTCATTAATCTGCCAAAGAAGCATTGATTCATCGTAGACAATACCTACGATCGAGGCTCCCTTTTTGGATATCCGAATATAAAGTTCGTCCGAACCGTCGTATTGACCGAATAGAACTGTATATCCTTCCTCGGTGATATTCTCCAGTAATTCACATAGTTCTCGCATTTTTCTCTCCTTTCTCAAATACATTTGCCAAAGCTTGTATCAGACGTAACGATTCATATCGCCCAACATGCGGAGGATAACACACATAAATCTTGTTTTCGTCCGCTATCTTCTTGATAAATTCTTTTTTGAAAAGGTAAGAGTTCGATACCAATTCTTTTTAGAAATTCATCGAGTTTCTCGTCTTTTGTCATTACTTTTCTCCTTTCCTATATCCAGCGTTATAAATCGCCTTAGCCATTTTATTGAAGTCGACAATAACCCTATGGGTACTACTAAAGAGTAAATATGAATTCACTCCTGGGAACGGGGTTTCCGGAGATACGCTTTCGCATCTGACCGCATCAGAATCGATCAAAAGATCCCGAATTTTTTTCATCTCTTCAGAGTCAAATATTAGACGTTCCATAATTCTCTCCTTTCATGGCGCATCAGCCGTCATTCTGTCAATTTCTTGAGCCATACCTTTCAAAATTTGAACCATACAGAATTCGAAAAGGGGCATGTTGGATGTCATTAAGTCTTCAAATCCGATTCTCCGTTCAAGTTTGTACCATTGATGATCGAACCGTTTTTCCAAGCGAACCATAATTGAGTTTGTCATGTTTTCATATCTCCAAATGACTTCAAAATGTCTATTGGCAAGATCCTTCAATGTCCGTTCGAACATTTCTTTTTCTCCTTTCTCTTGTTCTCAATCGCTTGTATCATTTTAAGTGACGAATTCTCCTCATCCCGGAATTTAAGATCTTTAGGATCTACATATCCAATCCCTTCTGGAAACTCAACGATCGCGCGAACGAAACTGATCACTCCTCCAGGAGCACCGCCGATCATCGGACTCGGCTCTACTGGCCTGGAATAATGCTCCCAGCAGTGAAAATATCCGATTTTTCCATTGACCTCACAGAGCCGACGCTCTTGTTTGACCGTAATATCAGAAAATGCCATCAGTTTTTCTCCTTTCAAAATCAGAACTTTTCGGCAGATATAACCCGTACTTGCCCTCGCCAAAATGATTCCCGATACAACTTTTTCTTCGAGTCCTTTGGAGATATCATCATCAAAGTTACCCATCGATTGGATACAAACTCCACGATGCCCTGTGTCGGAAAGCATGCGCGTCCCCAATTTGTACACGCCTCGTTGCGAGCGAAATATGTACGGGTCACTTCCACTCTATCACCTACCTTCATCGTCGTTCCTCCACATGATCACAAAGGCCACCACGATAATTGCAGATATCACAAAAGCCGAACACAAGATGATCGCCTTGAATCCGGCAGCAATTATTTCGAGCATTTTCTACACTCCTTAATGATTTGTTCTTGCTGATAAATCATGGCTTTTAATGCAATGGCTATAGCCTCGCTACTGATTTCCGGATGAAGACTGTGGTGGTAGCAGAAATCCTCAAACTCCTGAATCGCCTCTTCCAACGTCATTTCTCTTTTGCCTCCCAATTGACAGGTTTGTGAGAATGCAAATTTTCCGGCTCATTCAAGCATTCAAAACAAGGCTCTTCGTTTTCTGGGTTCTTTTCATGCTTGCATTTCTTACAATACTCATGAAAATAAACCTCTTTATAAGCGTCGTCCATCAGAACTCATTCCTTTCGAAGAATAAATATGGTATAATATAATCAAAAACAAGGTGGTGAATCATATGAGCGATTTGGAAAAACGTGCGCACGACATTGCTGTAAGAATACTTCCGTACACGCTAAAAGAATTTAAACCTGATTTTACTTATCTTTCCTCCGATGAAGTATCTCAGGGCCTATCTCTCCGTTCAGGCGAGATTGTTGAAGAATATGTTCTTCTTTACGAAGCTCTTCTAAAGGATCTGGAAGAATATAGCGATTTATAATTGTTTCTCCGTCCATTTTTACACGTTCAGTTTTGTAATTTGATAAAAAGTGGAACTTCAAGATCAATTTTATATCTTGGAGTTCTTTTTTAATTGCGATCAATTCGTCCACAATAGTCTTAAACATTTCTTAGTCCTCCAGTTTTTAACATTTCTTACCAATCCCCAGCTCTTCGAGAATATCGTAGATTGGTTTCAAATCAGTCAACCTTTGGGATGTATGAATAACCATTCCCAGCCCATTTTCGTCAACAATAAAGGGATATCCGAGCGCCCTTAAAATATGAAAAACCGTAGATTTACCTGAGCATTCGGGGCCAACCATCATAATCCATTTGTCTGTTCGAATTGCGTACATAAGTTTCCTAACTTCTTCTTTGCCCAAAAGCTGTGTAAGAAATTCTTTTACCTTTTTGGGCATTTTTTTATATGTGCATTCCCAGTTAATTTTCTGTCTGCTCATGATTTTCTCCTTTTAAAATATACCTTATGCCACCTTTTTCTTATCCGGTGAGGCCCATTTGGTAAATCGCATCTCGTTGAAATTCTTCTTAGCCTTCAGGGCCCTGGCGATTCCCAAGTCGATTCCGGATCTGCTCTTCAGATGATAGTAATGCAAATCGGTAAAAGGCGTATTTAGTCTGTCAATTCTCCCCGCTGCCTGTTGCATAACCTTGTAAGAATAGTTCTCAGAATAAAACGCAATCGTATCGGTCTGGATGCAGTTCCACCCCTCGCAGCCGGCATTGTACTGAACAAGATACACCCAACTGTCGCCTGTCGGAACCGGTTGATGCTTATGTCCGTTCCATTCAGCTACTTCGACACCTTCCGTCCGTCCAAACATCGTTTTTAAAATATCCAGTTCGTAGTCAAAGTTATAGAATACGATCATTTTGGGGTGATCCTCAAAGAGTTCCAGAAGCGCAACTTGCCTCGATAAATCAGAATTAACAATTCTCCGCCAGACATAACAAAGGCCGCTCGCATTGTTTATAGGCTCGTTCTTAAACGGGTCCCAACGCAGACGGCCGACATCTTTATATGCTTCAGTATTGTATTTTACGTAAATATCCTCGTGATGAGATATTGTTTTTCGTTTGAAATCCATATCCACAAGGATACTTTCTCGTAAGCGGATCAGCCTTCCAACGTTTAAGTACCGGTCCACCTTTGGATATTTACCGTTCACCCATGTGTAAATGATATGCTTCTCTTTAAATTCTGTTCGATTGCGATAGAAGCCGTTTGCAACAAATACCGGAATATAGTCCTCCCAGGTATCTCCAGGGGTGGCGGAGAGTAGTATCCACTCGTTCTTCTTTGCGATTTTCAGGAATGATTTAACCCAGGCACCGCTTCCTACGACACGCTGTTCGTCGAATATAAAGAATGCATCTGTAATGTCCTTATACTTCGAAATATTGTTCCAAGAGTCAATCACGACTTTGTTCGGATACAAATTGACATCAGGATTGGTGGAGAGAAGGAAGGGAGAAAGCTCTCCCTCCCATTCCAACGTATCCCGCTTCTTCGCAGTGGTTATAATATAGAGATCCTTTGGAGGATCACCCATTGGAAAATAAGTGCCACCTAAGAGGCTCTCTTCTTCCCCACCCTGCCGAAGATAATAGTAGGACAGTGCTGTCAGAGATTTACCGCTGCCAACTCCACCACGGAGTATGCAGCCGTTTTTCATCCGTCTTACCGCATCCAACTGGTAGTCGTACAAATGTATACCAGCCATGATTACGCGTCCTCTACCTCTTCAAAATGCGAAGTCCACTTTTTAATAATTTGCTTGTAGTAATGATCCCCGCCAAGGTATTTTACAATGGCCATCGCTAGTCCCTTTTCCGGGTCAAACCTTTCCCCGTGAGACTTTACGACAGTTTTTGTGCCATCATTCCAATAGACAATAGTTGCCGGGTCGTGAAAAATAACTTTTTTTATTTCATTGCAGCATCTGGCCGCACAAAGCTTGTTAGTGCTCATAACGTCATACCGAGTGTATGCATCCAGAGCTTTTTTGAAAGCATCATCGATCTTCATTAAATTATACATACTTTTTCCCCTTTCAAAAACTCATGTCAGTTTTTCTAATCCGTGAAAAATTCGGCGCATGGTCCAAATTTGAGAGAAATACATTGGTGTATACCAATAGTTCTCGTCCGTATCGTTCTCTGTCATCGGTTCTGTCAAAGAATTCCCGACTTTGATACAAGCGGCCACACCAAGAAGTGAAAGCTGAATATAACACATCATTGCCGCAGTGTAATCGATATCCTGTGCATAGACAAGCACATAATTCTGAAAATTCAAATTCTCCTTTACGAGCTGCTTCCTTGCTTCATTCACACCAGCAATCAATGTCGCTCCCGCTCCGCAGCATGGGTCATTTATTGTAATATAACCTTTCTCCTGAACTTTTGCCGCTACGTCATTCATAGAAATCCCTGCCATACATTGACAAACGCTATACGGCGTGAATTCTTGACATTTATGCTTGTTTCCAAGGCCAAGCCTCATGAATATATGCCCAAGAAAATCCTGTTCGGGATTACGCTCCAATGCCATAACTGTATGAGCAGCCAGCTCAGGGAAAAGTTTTTGTTCTCTTCCGTTGTATTTTTTGATGGTTCGAAGATATAATTTTTCTCGTTCATCATAATGAGCCTTGTCAACCGGATTGGACAATGCACAGGCGAACATCGAAACAAAATCCTGCCAAACCTCGTATGGAGATACTCTATATGTAAGCTGGTTAAACGCCTTTAGGAATTCTTTTTCGATGTCATCGCTTCTAATGAATTCCGGAGTTTTTTCTTTCTTCTTCGGAAGAGATTCAGGCACTGGAGGTTTTGCCTTCTTCGGATGTGGTGATTGCTTTACTTCCGGCTTTTTAGGCTGTACCGGCGATTTTGTTGGCTTTTTCTTTTTGCTCTGTTTTGTTTTCTTTTTCCAAAATAGCACGATTTTCTCCTTTCAAAAGAAAAAGGGCGTCAGCTAAAACCTAACCGACGCCCTTGAAAATATCAAAATTCATCGTCCGCATACTTTTCAGCGAACTCGTCTTCCTCGATGGTGACATACATTGTTTTTAGATATGCTTTAATACCTGTTTTACCGTTCACTTCCCAGTGACTCGGACTGATGATGAGATCCACATTTTTGATGTCTGCGTAATCCAGCGAATCAATCGCCTCCTCGTCAAGCTGCGTCTTTGCACGTCGGGTAATCATAAAAACCTTTGGTGGAATGTTGTCGAACCGAACCGCGACCTGAATATAGTAACGAGGTTCGTCATCCTCGTCACGTGGTTTTGAAATTTTTACATTCCAGCCATCTTCAGCCAGCTGTTGTGCTTTCTCCGGATCATCAATCAAAACGCAGAAATTGCGATTACCCGCTCGGTTATAGGTAGTCTCACGTCCTGCAAAGTTCCGAAACCGGATTCGTGCATTTTCGATGATCAAATTGTCTACTTTCTGATATGCCATTTCTATAACCTCTTTTCAAAATTATCGTACATCGTACGGTGTTCTATCGTTCCACGGTTCGCTCGGCTCCTGCCAGGGAGGGGTATCCGGTACATATGGATCGTCTGATACAAACCACTCGAAATCGCCATATTGACTGATTGTCTTGACTGCTTCAGTGACCATATTATCGTAATAGGATAAATCAATGCTTTCCTCTTTGCCAAGTTCTCGAACCATCTCAGACTCCAGCCATCGATAGCCCTTTGAACTGGCGGCAGCCGCATATCCTTTTTCTCCGGTCTTTTTGTTCTCGGTCTCACGCATAAGAAGACCACCACCGCAGCCCGGTTTGATGGGACAGAATTGACCGACCTTGCCTATGAAAATATAATTGTGACCTTTACTAATCTCTCCAACCATTGAATCCAATTCGGAATCTCCGGAATGACCAGATGTGTCCATGTCGACTCCAAATTCTCTTGCTTTCTTTACAATACGTTCGAGATCTTTCTCCTGCTCACTCACATCCGGCAAATTCTCGTTCATATCCAAATATAAGGCCGAAGTGACTGATTTTGTCTCGCACATGTCCTTGAACTCGATGGGCTCTTTGCTGAAGAGTTTCTTGAACACATATGGAACCTGGAACTGCGTACCCGTCGCTGTCCATTCTCCAGCATGCTTTCCATCTTTGAACTTTGCCACATATACGGCATCATTCACGAGACAGAACTTTTCAAAGTTCGCTTCAGTCTCAAATAGATATCCGTATTCTTTGCCGAAGCGAATAACAAAGTCCATAATCTCTGGCGTGGCGTCCGGAATTTTAATCGAGTCTGTCTTGATATGTGCAACACAAAAGCCCCGTTTCTCAACTTCACTCTTAAGCAAAGTCATAAACAGGGCTCCACGTTTTGCTACAATATTATCTTTGTTTCTGGGGTCTCGGAACGGATTCTCAAAATTCGCCGCCGTAAGGCCATAAACCGAATTGATCACGATTTTTAGAGCCTGCGCCAGATCCTCCGCTGTGAACCATGCCGTGCCGTTTTCCAGTTGGTCTATGTACTCCACCAAAGCTCCATCCAGCATGGTACGAGCCTTGGCATAGTCATGGTGCTTAATTGCGACACGGGCCTCCTTAATTTCTTCAAATCGCTTGGTATAAAGGACGCCAAATAGCACCTCGGCAATAGCGCTGCTTGGGTGCTGTGACGCGATGTCCCCATCCCAAGCATTTCCGTACATTCCGGGACGAGAAAATACACGCCCACCCTCTCCGATTTCGTCTCCCATAAATGTGGACTTTCCATTCTCATACTTATAACCGGGAAAGAATGGAAGAATGGAGTAGCCTTTCGGAAGAAGCGCTCCCTCCTTATAGGTTTCGTAAGTAGGCAAGCCATGCTCGTCGAAAATTCGGAAAATATAATCCTCACCGAATTTCTTACGGTATGCACGATACTCCGTCTCCGGAACCGGCTGAGACAAGTCGCGATAATTGAATTGATCCTGTGGTTTTCGGTTATTCCCAAATATAATCTTGGCAGAAAGCGAGTTGGTCGTGTCGTTGACGCATCCGTTTGCTAATTTTGCCAGGATCTGTCGTGCGGCGAAGTCCCCTCTCCTTTCATTGAAAACAGCCTCCGTTGCGATGACATCATTGTCGCAGTATTCGGCTACTTTTGGCCAAAGCTCTTCGGGAACCGGTTGATCCCATGGAAGGCCAAGTTCTTGATGATGAAGTCCCAGCTCGATCTCCCATTTTTTCAAAGATTGCTTTTTCGAGCAGAAATCATAGACATCCGTATAAGAGACGTTATACGCCTCGCCAAAGAAGCAATTTGCGCTCCCGCCAATAATTTTCTGAGACAAATTGAATAGCTGCTCGTTATCATATCCGATAAGCCGTGCATAAAGAATATGATTATCATATCGACGACAGTTGAAGCCGACAAGCCGAAAATGCATTAGCTGCTCAATATCTGCCGGGCTTGGGTTAATCATGCGAACAACGGATTTTTCCGTCCCCTCCACTTTCCAGTTGACAAGGAAAAGGTTGGGAAACACCTCAACGTCATAGAACACCAGTTTTTCGCTATCGTTCTGAACATTTTCAGACGGCTCTTCTGATTTAAAATGCATCTTATTGACGAGCTTGATGCAATATTCCGCCTGATGAGTGGAACTCGCTGCAAAGGCCAATATCGAATTTCGCATATCGGTGACATCATAGTGTAGCCCACTCGCATTTGCATCTTCCAGAATTTTGTAAATAAAATCCACACTTGGTTTTGTAGCATCATGTATTTCCTTGTTCAGGTTTCGCTTTATCTGTGTTCTTAGACTTTTCTCGCTTTTCACCCCTTCAAAATTTACCATCTTATTTTCTCCTTTCAGTGGTAAACCAGAACTGATTTGTGCAATTGGTAGATTGTTGCATTTTGACAGCTTTCTTCTCAAAGAGCTTTTTCCAGTAAAGACTTTTACTTCAATATGGTCGTCATAGACTCTACTGAGCTTTGAAGCGTCGCCAGTATAAATATAATGCAGATGAATCCCAGCTCCGCTCTTACTGAGCTCTGCATATGTCGGCGGCCACTTACTTGCTTCCTCAAGATTTTTCTCAAACGACTTTTCTCCATTTTTTCCGGGAATATCAAAATCGATAACAATATGATTTTCCGGAATTTTTACATAATGGATTTTGGACGTGTCCAACTCAGAAAGTTTTGTCGTTACCTCATCCCATTTTTTCGATGGAGTTTCTTTTGACGTTGCATACTGAGCAGGGCAGTCAGCACAAACCTGGTCGAAGAGAGATTCTGTGCTGTCAAACCAAATTTTAGGGTTGGTGTCTTCCTCCTTTGCACTCACGGTTTTATCTTCAAATTTTTCCGTACGAAATCCGCTGTAATAGCTTCTGAGCCGGGTCCCATCATCAAGATTAAACCGCTCTTTGTACTCCTTGAAATAGTTCTTAAGCTCCTCTTTAAATACTCTTTGAGAAAATGGATACGCAACTTTTGCATCATCGCAGTAAGTTTTGTACATCTCCCATGCGGACTTTAAAGTCGTTCCATCCTCTTTTTTGAAAATATGATAAGAGTCCACTACAAAGTTATAGAAATCGTTGGACGCCCCGAGCATGGTAATTGGAATATAATCGTCGTATCTGCCGGGTTCGCTCAAATATACCTCCTGGCAATGGTGTGCGATCGGTCCGAGCTCAAATCCAACTTGCTTTACCGCATGTCTGTACTCTTTTGGACTGAGTTTTTCCCCTGAAGGAGAAACATCGATCAAACGCCGAATCAAGCCCGATTTCGCATCTGTGATTTTTACAGGCTTATTCGTTCCCATGAACAGGAAACATTTGAAGCTGTTTGAATATGTGGATTTAAACTTCTCATTCACTGTCATTCGCTCATGAGAGACCAGACTGTTCAGACGTGTGTTGTCCTCAATCTTGGACAAATCACCATCGTGTTGGATTGCTACAAGCGGATTGTCCTTAAAAGCCTCCAGCGCAAATGCGTTGCTAGATGACCCTAATGCTTTTGCATCAAACACCGAATAATAACCTTCGAACAACTGCTGTATGATATTTAAAACCGTAGATTTACCCGTTCCAGCCGCTCCGTAAAGCACCATGAATTTCTGAAGCTTTTTTGATTCTCCAGATATAATCGAGCCGATTGCCCATTCGATTTTTCGGCGTTCCTCTTCCTCATAGAGTGTACTCATCAGCTTGTCATATGCAGGCGTTTCCCCAGCCTCCAGAGGATACCCCAACCGTTTGCTGGCGTAATCTTTTTTATTGGTAGGGGTATTCGAAAATATCAATTTTTCGTCGAGCATGTGGAAAGAGTCCCGCATCTGCTTCTGGCAATACTTGTGCCAAGAATCAATCATGCCGGACTCTGAATCCCACATATGAAGCACTTTGATGTTCGAATCAAAACGGTTTCTGTTCTCTTCCGCGTATCGGTCAAGTTCCCGATCGATCAGTTGCAAAGCATCCTGTTCGTCCGTAGACCACAAACCACGTTCCTCTATCCAGATAGCATAAAAATCGCCCCCGCGAATCATAAGGTCGGAGCTCTTTTTGATGATAAACTTGGGATAAATCTCTATCAGGCCATTTTTCTTACTGCGGGTCGAGATCATCAGAAAGTCGATCATTGCATTGAGATTCCCCTTCCTCTTGTTTCAGTTTCTTTATTTCCTCGTCGAGTTCCTTGATTTTCTTTTCCATGAGGCTACGATTGATTTCTGAAATAACCAGATATCCAACTGTCAGCCAAGCAAAACGCTTAAAATTCCGATTACGCCTTGCCTGGTTTTTGAGCACTCTTTTAACACCTCTCAATGTCAGTTCGGAAGAACGCATGCTTCTGAAAATATAGGAAACCATCTCATCCATTTCGCTTCTCTCCTTTCTTGCCATTCAAAAAACTGTCAATTGTCTCGAACTTCCAGTCTTTTCCGTTATTAAACGAAAATATAAATTCATCGCCGTTTGCTTCTCGAACTCGAATCGAGTTCCGTCCGTTTGGAAACCATGCAGCAATATTTTCTCCGACATAAGTCGGAAAGTATTGACGGAAAGCTTTATAGACTTCAGCGTGACTCATCTTGCCCTCCTAAAGTTTTCTTGCAGATGCCAGCACATCTGATACCAGATTTCGACACTTCTCATATCGAGGCCTCGACGATTTATAGTGAACAGGCCTCCTTCACCGTTTCGTTTGTAATCTCGGTTGAGAAACCGTTGGAGCACCTCGTCAACATAACTGTTGTCAAATTTGGAGTCGCTCATGTTCCCCAGCCCGAGATTGTCGATCATGTCCCAAAACCATTGCCCCGTACGATTCCCAATATCGGGATCATCCATTATCTGCTCTTCACAACGCATCGAAAGGGCAATCATCATCTCAAGGACACTGCACGGACGATCATCCAAACCAGATGCAATCATTGGCTCAGAATAGTCATTTTCGTATCCAAACCGATATCTAAGGTCTATCCCATCCTCTGCCCGATTTCCGTCCATCGGCAAAGTATAAGTAAACTCCACCTCATGTAAATGAGTTAACAGTTTACGATAGGAAAGACGCTTAGAATATCGTTCGTTAGACACGAGCTGACACATCCATGCAAAATAGGATTGATTTAGCTCATGAAATGTCATTGTTCCTCCGTATCCCAAGATCGGACGTGTGTTGCAACGTCCTTATAATTTCTGTGGTCGAGAAGAATTTCATAGTCGCACTTCATCACGTCATTTCTAACGAAGACCGAGTCATCTTCGTACTCTCCAAAATGAGTCAGGGAGTCAAGGCCTACGATTTCATCAGCATTTTCCATTACCTCGTCATCGTCATCTGCAAGGATTCCATCGGCATAGTAACTCAAACTGATTTTTTCATATTCCTCGACTCCGCCAAATTCATCCGGAGAAATAACATAAGGCGCAGGCTTGTCTTCTTCTTTCCCGACATCTGAATAATCCACACGATTGTATCGCCGAAGCATAGACGAATACTCAGCCAAATCCGGCTTTGTTTTTATTCCTACTTCGGCGATTTTAGTTTCCTTCTTTTCGGAAAAATCCTCTTTAGACGTGAGAACAACTTTATCGTCCTGTAAAATCTCTTCATATTTTTTCTTAGTGAAATACCACGCCAAAGAAGCCCCAAGAGCCGCTCCCAGCACAAACATAGAATAATCTATGGTTTTAGTCGTCATCTTCCATCACCTCATATTCATCGTTGCTTTTTATGGTCATCACCGTAAGGGCCAATCCGCCAAAAAGCAATGACGCGCTCACCAAAATTCCACCGATGATGTGCCTTTTTCGCTTTGTGTCGAGGATATAATCCAAGACTGAAATGAAGTTCTCCATCCCATCCATCTTCAGATTTTCCCTCCAGACAGCACGGCAAGACCGCTGACAAAGCAAATTCCGGCCATGGCAGCAAGTGTGTACGACATGAAAGTCAATTTACCGTTCATTATCAATTCACTCCTTCAGTCATCCAGTGTATCAAGAATTGGACCATCAACATTGAAATCAAGCAGGATAGAACGCTCATATCCATTCACAAAATCCCTGGCCGTCTCGCGATTAGCATTGTAGATACCAAATGAAACATACCCATCACAATCGCTTTTTTCCGGCTCATATCGCCACCCAACTACCTGGCCGGCGCGAGTCGGTTCAAATCCGAGCATCTTATATACATCATTCAGGAACAGATAGCCACGTTTCACCAGAAGATCGTTCGCATAATTTTGCTGAGCCCGCAGGAACATCAGATTGTACTCGGAGTCTTTCTCCCAGTTCGGATTGTACTCATCAAAAAATTTTGCGTAGTCGCTGATTCCGTCGATTCCTACGACGTCCACTTTGTTTTTTACAGTTTTTTCTTTTCCTGTTTTTTCGTCAACAACTGTCTCTTCGAACTTCTTTGCCTTGATGGCGTATCTGAGTTCACGGTCAACCTGCTCGCCAAAACGCTCAACGACATTTCCGCGATACTCTTTGAAGCACTTATCGAGCGTCGCATACGCTGCGGTCAGAGCTACGTTACGCTTACGCAGAATATTGTTTGACGCCAAAATACTTGTGATAGATGCAACGCCGAGCAGAACCGAGGGTGCATAAAGCTTCGCAAGCTCGAAGCTCGTTTTGGCGTAGATGATAACCAAATCCTTCTTTCCGTCTTCCTTGGAGTAGTCTTCTTCCGACTGAGTTTCGAGACATTTGTGAACAGCGTCCACGTCAATCTTTGTATCGGTCATGATTTCACTTACTTTTGTCGTAGCGCGGCAGGCCAGCACAGCGCTCACAACAGTGCCAACAACCCCGGCCACCACTAGGATTTCCGGACTGTGCTTTTTCAGGGTGAATCCAACTTTATAAAATGCTTTTGTTGCTTTGTTCATGATTTCTGTTTTGTTCATAAGTACATCAATCTCCTTTTTAATTCAACGGCAAAGCCTTTGGCAGCTTCAGCAAATATCCATCGCGCACACGTATTGCGGAAGCGCTTCGGATATCTGTCCAGCCGTATTTATTGTCTGTGTAGTTTCCAGTGACTCCAACAAGTTCGTACAAATCAGCTACGGACGCCATCCCATAAGTGGAAATCAATTCGTCCATTCGGGACAGAACGTCTTCTGCCTCGTCCCTTTTGTCTAAAACGATATCGTCGTAATCGTATCCAACTCGTGTTCTCGTACGGCCATAATCGTTACGCTCGTTTCCACGGTCATAATAACTTCGATACGAAACTTTAGATGCAGGTGCTCCTTTATTAGATTTTCCACTGACGCCGAGAAGAGCTCTTACCGCATCCAAAATAATATCCTTAACCGCCGGAACAACAATATCTTCAAAAATATAAGATTTTACATCTTCCACATCCTCAGGAACGAAAATGCTCGTAATTTTCTGGATACTGTTTTTCTTTTTAGACTTTACCGGTCCGGATACAATTTTCTCGACTTTTTTCTCTGGTGGGAGGGCCCTTTGCTGTTCTTTGGCCTTATTGGAATTGCCTTTGTATTCCTCCACTACATAGCCTCCTTTTTACTGGACAATCACTTTGCCCGGTAATGTAATTTTCAAATTGGTTGGTTTGTTATTTGCTTTTTTGAATCGATATGCAAGATTGCTTTTTGCCTTCTTTTCTGACACCGCATAGGTCGAAGCCTTCCAACGGCGTGTTACACAGGTGTCAAATTCCATGACCGGACCATCGTATACGTATCTGTTCATAAGCTTCTCCCTTCCAGCAGAAAATGAAAAAGGGAAAGCACCCTGTTAAAGGCACTTTCCCTCATCGGAACACTCTTTTTTCTTATTCGGAAATATCCTCGGAATCCTCATCTTTGACATCGGATTCGTTGAATTCCACGTCGGCGATCTCCTGCTTCTCTTCTTTTTTGGCTTTGAGTTTTGCCAGCAACGGTTTTCCGATGTACTTATAGGCCACTACGCCTGCCAGTACAGCCAAACCAATGCCAGCGGCTACCTTAAAGCCTTTCCCAGAACTCGCATTTACGATCTCCTCAGTAGTTTCCATAACCTCTTCGTTCGTCAAGATTTCGTTGTTTTCCATTGTAAATTTCTCCTTTCAAATTATGAAAATATAGAGTTGCTCTCCATTAAACACCATGCTTTTTTCGCGCACTATTTTGCATATGTATAGTCGTACTTCGGCGCAATCTGGTAGTCAATTACCAAACACGGTGTACCGTCTTCTGCCAGTTGAGAACTAAATCGTAAATCTACAAGTCCATTGTCGACATGCCAACCCAACTCGTCTCCCAGCTTTGTTTCGGGGAGTGCGATTTCGTAATAGAAATCGTTCAAAGAAACATACCCTTCATCCAGCATTCGACGGCTAAGGTCGTTCGCTGCTCTCTTCAGCTTTTCAATATCGGATTTGAAATATCGACCAGATATCACATCATAGCAAAGAGTGTTTCCCTTTTCTGTAATAATGACTTCCTGGTTTGTAACCGGTGATTTATTGATTCGTTCTTTGGCAACCGCGTCTTGTACTGCCTGTTCTTTTTTCTCGCCGATGGTCTCAACTACTTTCTCTCGGTACCCCTTTAGCGCAGACTCAGAAAGCTTGTAAGCAGTTGCTAGAGCTGCATTTCGTCTAACGTTGACTGAACTGGCACCGATCAGGCACGTCATCGACAGTGCCCCTGTTACTGCCGCTGGAACATAGCAACGCCAAGTGGCTTTGATTGTTTCGACAGGAGTGAGTGCCTCGTCTGAACTTTCTGTCTGACTCTTTACCTCCTCAGCCTCTTGAATAAGCAGAAGCGCTTTGGGCGTTGCTCTGACAGCCAGAATAGTCGTAGCAACCATCCCGGCAATTCCAATACCAGTCATTATTTCCGGACTGTGCTTTTGTAGTGCCATTCCCATACTTCGAGCTATGGCTTTCAAATTCAGTTTCATCAAAAAACTCCTTTCGGTCGATTATGAAATCATTGATAAAATATCTGCTGCCGTATCCGCAGCATTGGTGAACATCTCACGAGCAGACGTTTCAGGGGATATGTGTGCAAAATATGTCATTTCCACCATGAATACTTCCACCGTACTAGCAATTGGAACTTCCGGATTACTGCGTACTCTATCCAGAATCTCGCTTACCGCCCAACGAGAATAACTTCGCTCCGCAAATTGTTCAGGAGGCCAGTTTATACTTGGCTCAAATAAGCATTCCTCCAGATAATCGCAGATAGATTGGACTTCTACATCGTTCATCACATCACTCCACAAAAACAAAAAGAGCCCTTGTTAGGACTCTTCTTCGTCGGTTTTGGCAAGCGCCTCATTCACTTTTTCCTCGATTTTCTCTTCCATCTTTTGCTCGTTCACCCAATCGGTTACAAGTGACATACCTGCACCGATAACGGTAGCGGCAAGACCCAGAACTTTAATCAATGTATTTTTTGTCATAGCGCATCCGCCTCCTTTCATAACACAGAATGTAGAATGTGCGCAGTATTTTGTGCTATACTGTGCGATAGAGGTGATTATAATGTTTCTCGTAAAATGTTCCTGCGGCTGTATGTATACCTTGCAAGATAAAAATTTAAATTATCCGCGTCCTGGGTCTTCTCGCCATTGTCCTAATTGCGCAATGCGTCACGAATTCACGACCAGCTTGACCGTAGCCACCATGCCCGGAGAAGATTTCGAAGTCCACCGGATACCAGATAGTGCCAAAATCGAAGTTAAGTTTGATTATTAGACTTGACCTGGCTACTTTCCATCAGTGATAAACCATCGATGCCAGCTTCTATATTTATCTTACAATTCTCCAACTTACCCAATGCAACATGCATACGTTCTGTTAAATCTGCCAGTTCTCTGACTCGCGCTTTAATTTCTTCAAGTCCCGTGATGTTGATCTCTGTATAAATCATGTTTACTACTCCTTTGTTTAAAATGTAAAATCACAAAAACAAACCCACAGATCGGGCAAGACCTGTGGGTGATTTGCTTTACCCCTCTAAATAATCCGCTGTTGGTTCAAACAACGCAGATACAATATAGCACTCCAGCCCATCATCATATTTGACATACCGATTGTCAAAGTCGATCCAGAAAATTCCGTCTTCCAGCAAATCTTGACCCCAGCCAATGCCTTCGCCACAAACCACCTTCTCGATTCCTAAGAATTCATAGAATTCATTTAGAGACACATAACCGCGCAACGTAAAATTCCGATTCAGATGATATTGCGCATTCAAGACAGACGCCATCGTGGACTGAAAATACCGGTCTGATATCTCGTCATAGAAAAGGCATTCTTCGCAGCCGTCATCGTGACTCGCATCATAAATAGCGCATCCATCCGCTGAAATATATGTCTCCTTAGCAACCTCTGCTTTAATCTTTGAATCCGCATCATCCCCGAACACAGTGTTTGCGGCACCTCGATATCGGGAATATGATTCATTCAGCATCGCATAAGCTGCTGTCAACGAGGCTTGATTTCGTTGATTGAGCACGTTGGCACCGAATAAACAAATCAAAGATGATATACCAATTGCTGCAACAGGGATATAAGCTGGCGCGGCAGTTCGAATGGTCTCCAGCTTGTCAAGTTCTTCTCCTTTCTGAACTTCTGCCTCTTCTAAAAGCTTCATTGCTTTGGGTGTTGCCCTGGCCGACATGATTATAGTCGCAACAACTCCGGTGGCTCCAACAAAAGTTAAAATTGTCGGTGAATGCCGTTTCAAATATGCTGCCGATCTGTAAAAGGCCTTTTGAATAACGTTTGCTTTCTCCATACTTTCTCCTTTCGTTTTTGGTGGATAAAATAAAAGAAACAGTACAGGATTCGAACCCGTGATCTCTACATGGTTTTATGTAGTGCTTTACCTCTCAGCTAACCGTTTCTTCATAAAACAATTTGTAAATTTCGCGAAGCAAAAAAAAAGGAAAGAGACTTTGTATTTTGTCTCAATCCTTCCTGCTCAACCATAAATATAATTCTCTTTAGCCACGAGTAATGGTATTGCCAGAAATGAAGTAAATACAAAGAATGTCCAATCATTCGAAATGATCGCGGCAAACAATCCAAGACTAAGCAATGCAATAGCACACAGCTTGTTCTTAAATGTTTTTCGATTGCTTCGAATCAGTTTTCTTATGTACTTCCTTATTCTTTTACACATAATCTCTTCTCCTTTGAAAATATATAGGTTTCCATAAAAGAGCCTGCTAAAAATGCGCAAAAAAAAGAAAGAGCCCTTGTTCAGGACTCAATCTCTCGTTTCTTGATTTTTACTATAATTTCATTTCCTTCAATAAACGCCTCAAGTTTAAATTTTTCCGGCTCATCAATTACCTCCTTTATAAGCGACGGTTTCTCTTTCTCCTTCTCAGGGCTCCTTCTGAACCTCAAATTCGAAATATCAATCTTGCTTAAAATTTTGCTGATAATCATACCTCTTCTCCTTTCGAGAGTCGTTTATTTCTCTCGTAATAGAAGATGCAATTTTGGCGTAAATTGTTCAAATATCTTTCCTGTCGAAACAGGTCTCCCATCGAGCTTTGGGCAGCGGCTTCATTTTTAGTGCCCACATAAGCTGCCGCACGGTCACAGTCGGATAAAGGCCATCCGTGCAAGCTCCAGCCCGCTTATCAAAATACTCCTTAAAGTTTGGATGCAAATATAAGTCATCCGTAAGCCACGAATCAACCTCACTCCACCATGTGGTTTTCGTTCTAGCGTCAAAACGCTGCTGAATAACGGCAAGCCCCTTATCTCCAATTAGAAATAACGTGCAGCTGTTGTATACGGGATGCTCGCAGACATATCGAACGCCATACATTGACAAATATATCTGCGGTTTCTCATAATGATAGCGCATCATATCCTCCAGAAACAAAAAAAAAAAGAAGAGCCCTCGTCAGGACCCTTCCTTTTGATAATTTATTGATCGGACTTCTCTAATCGTCGCTCAGCTCGTCGAATTCTTCGTCGTAGATTTCATCGGACTCATCTTCGTCCTCATTGTAGCCCAACACTTCTTCCTCCGTTGGGTATAGGGCCTCATATTCTTCATCACTTTCACATCCGTAGCGGTCAGAATCTATCGAATGACCGCATTCTGGACAAATGAGCACATCTTCCCATTTGTCTTCAAACTCCATAACTGCCCCGCATTCGCTACAAATATACCTACCCGTCTCAAATGCTTCAACTTGCTTGTCGTTAAAAAATCCCATGTTCAATTATCTCCTTTCAGATTAGAAAGTACGATACACATAGTGTATGCCTACTTCCTGCATTTCGTCAAGAGATAAAAGAGCTCTTTGTATCTCCACAATAGAAGATGTAAATTTCACGTACATAAAAACGAAGAGACATTGCAAATTCAACGTCTCCTCGTCTTTGAACCCATCGATTTATTTCTTTGTCGGTTTAAAACGGCTGATCAAATTTCTCAGCATGTTTGAGGTAAATGTCCCCTCTTTCTCGAAATCCAGCCCGCTATAAAACATAGAAGCGTAAAATATCAACGGAATCAGCAATTCTGCCGCTGCCATACCGAACCTGAATTTTCGCTCTTTGACCTGATCCACAATCTGCTCTTTTTTGAATTGCTCCTCCCGTTCTCGGGCATTCACTCCTTCAATAAAGTCTCGATCATTCTTGGTCTCCTCGATTCTCAGACGGTACAGCTTCACCAAATCGTCAACTGCCGTTTTTCTCTTATCGCTCCCTACATCCATATCGGACAGAACCGAAAGCTGGTCCATAATTTCCTCGTCTAACTTTGCTTTGATTTCATCATACATTTTTGTTTCTCCTTTCGTTAAACGGATTAGGTTCCATAACAGAACGTGTTAATCGTGCGGAATATAGCTTTCGGTGTTGACTCGGAGAAGGACATACTTTTTCCGGGAAATATCGCCCATACCCTTCTCAATTTCCAGAAACAAGTATGGTGCATCTGTCGGATCTGATTGGTCCACACGCAAAGTCCCTACAAAATTTCTGCAAAATACGTACGCAGTCACCACAGCGCCAATCACTATCCCGATGAATACGATAAGCCAATCCATACACATCCTCCTTGTAAATGATTTTTCAAAAAATCCACCCCGGGCTTTTTTTCAAATACAAAAATATCACATATTTTCGTCACCTACGTACCGAAAAAATAAAAAGCCCGCCCAAGAGCGGCTAAACTCCTGAGCGGGCCTTACTAACTGTTTATTCAACACGAAACCGGCGGGTGATAACCATTTCCTGCGTGGTGAGTTCACCCTGAATTGTATCCACTTGATCCTGCAATCTGTCGATTTTGGTTTCCATCCGGTCCATTTTTTCAGCAAGCATCTTGTGACCGTCCGCAATCTGACGAATCTCTTTCTTCACATCATTCTCGATGTATGCCATAATGCTCGTCTTTGTGCGTTCTTCTGAAGCGGAAATCAATTCTCCAATCGCTTGTAAATCCTCTTTAGTGAGCATTCGAGTCAACCTCCAGTTCGTTGTGTAGATAGTATATCACGCTGCGCAAGGCGATTCAAGAGACAAATTACTTACGCTCCCTGTCGAGAAGCCAGAAAAAGCGTCTGTACAAGTCGTAATAAGTCTCCTTGCAGCAGGGTATGTCTAATCTAGATTTAAGGAAATCATAGGATACGCCAGAGGTCACTCCCGTTACAAGGTATTTCGCAATCTCTGGCGCAGCGTTTTCAGCCGTTCGCTCAAGCAGATCAATTCTATCCAGATAAAAAGATCTCGCCTCAGCACAATCCACTGTCGGATCGCTGATACGCCCGGATTTTATATATTCTTCCAAGAGCGATGGACTTTTACTCAAGGCATCGAGCAGCTGAGCAGCTTTTTTCCATATCGGATACTGAAGACAAAAGTGTTTCAGCTCATAGTATCGATGTCGGTCAATCCAATACTTACTGCTCTTAGATAGCTCCGGACGTATGACCGTGCTCATACTACCGCTCTCCTTTCCAAACATACCCGGTGTCCTCCCACAATTTCCTCGGAGAAATATAATAGGCGATTCTGCCTTTCCTAGAGTCCATCTCCTCGATATAAGGTGGTACCGGTTTGTTGTCCCTTGTGGCAATCCCAATTGGGAGCCATTTGCACAGAATCCCCGCCCGCACCCAACATGAGTCTCTGCCATAAACCTTGGCAGCGATGTGTACAGGTACGGAGCCTGGAGGGAACTCAATACTCTCGACAGGACCTTCGCATAGTTCAAATTTTTGTACATCCATAATGGTTTTTCTCCTTTCTGACACCATTCTAGAATACGTTCTGCGTTTTCTCAAAACAATGTGAGTGGAAAATGCAGAAAAAAAATAAAAGGTCTTGAATCTTACGACTCAGACCTCTTTTTGCCCGTGCACGAGCTATTTCCTCCTTTCACAATAGAGGATGTAAATTTTGCGCAAAAAGAAAGAGCCCTTGTTCAGAGCTCAATCTTTCTTGAAAAATCACATTTTATAAAGGAACACCTTGTCGCCACGCCTACATACCTTAACTGAATATCCAGACCGTCTTATGGCGTTATGAAAGCACCCAGCGCAGCTCTTACTAGAACTATAATCGTGTTCATTAAAGTCTACATTCACAACTTTAGCTTCACCATTTATAAATTCTTCAATGAGCTTCTGCAAATCATGCTTCGCACACCTTCCCGGTATGTGTTCTGTCGGTACGAGTTTCATTCTACAATTCCTCCTTGATACTTATGGATTTCTCCATAAAAGGAGACGCAATTTGTGCGAAGCCAACCATCGACGCATTGTCATCTCACAGGGATAATCTTCATAGCCGAGGGTTTCACAGGTTATAAGCCCCTCCAGGACGCCCTGTATGACGTCTTTCTCATATTGCTTATACGGACATATGTATTGAGGAATCTCTCTGTGTAGGCCCCCACATTCGGTACAGCGGAGGCGTCTTATAGAAACACGTTTTGTTTTGCGGCCTTTCGTACGTACAATACGCAGAACCTTATCATATGGTTTTAATTTTCCTCCGCACGTAGGACAGGTTGATGTGCTGCTGCTTATCATACCGATGCTCTTATCTAGATTCAACTTTGTGTAGGAGTTGACAATTCCTACATCATCTTATATGATATTCAACAAGAAATCAACCAATGAAAAGATGTGAAATTTTTTTGTGACTAAAGAGCAAATGAGAATATGCGATACAATAGTCAGACATGAAACACTAGGTTTGGTGTTAGAAAAGGCAGACATCTCAGACTATTACGCTTTACAGGAGAAGTTCAGACCGGGTTTGCTTGATTTCTCCGATTACGATTTTACAGACGACACAAGAGTCATTCTAAGCGACGAACTCTTGGATGACTACGAACGTCAAAAGAGTGAAGAATTTTACCGTCGTTGGCCGCTTATAATATCTATTATCGCAATCATTATATCATTTCTCGGAAGCATTGGCTCAGACTCTCTTCTCGGTTGCCTTATAGGAAAAATTTTTGAATAAGTGAAAGCAACGATATTATCAGAGCAAATATCGAAAGTCCCAAATTCAGTCGATAAGAATGCATTCGCTCAGCGTGTTCTATTTTTTTCAGTTCATCCTGCGTCATTCTTCGTACACCTGCCTTTTCTAGCTGCCTAAGCCTCCTTAGCTGGCTTTTTTCTTCTTCATCTAAAAATAGTTTCATTCTGCATACCTCTTTTATAAAAAAGAAGAGCCCTTGTCAGGACCCTTCTTCGCTTTCGTCTTTGCTATTTCTATTTTTTCTGATCTTCTCTTTAATCTCGTTTGCGCACATAAAACTAATTGCACCGATGATTGCCGCTGCTAGTATTCGCCTACGTTCGCCCTTTTGATATCCTCCAATAGCCGCGCCCGCCGCAATACTGCAAGCATACACCAACTCTTCACCATGTCCTTTTAGCACCATTTCATCTAATTTTTTCATCAGAATTTTTTCATCAGTCATAGCAATGACCTCCTTCATAAGAGGCGTTGCAATTATTGCGGAGGTAGCGATATGAGAAAGAAACTTTATGGAACGGCCAAATATCTAAATAAAGTCTACACTCTAAACGGAGGAGAGATAAACCACGAAGACAAAATTGAAACAAAAGGTATTATTAAACTTGGTCTCATCATCGCCGGAGCTTTACAACTAAAGAAGCTGGTGTATAAGATCGAGAACACCGAGACCAAAGCCAGTAAAATCATGAAAAATAAAAGGTGAAAATAATGCTCATAAAATGCCCTGAGTGTGAACTGCAAGTAAGCGATAAGGCTTTGTCATGCCCACACTGCGGATACCCGTTGCAAGATGGTGCGCCGGCTCGGAAGCCAAGGAGCAAAAACAACAAGAGAAAACGGCTGCCAAACGGATTCGGACAAATCAGTAAAATAAAAAACCGTAACCTAAAAAACCCTTTTCGGGTTATGGTTACGGTTGGCAAAGATGAAAAAGGTAAACCCATATCTAAGCTATTAAAGCCTGATGCATTTTTTCCTACATATAACGATGCGTACAACGCGCTTGTAGAATATCATAAAAACCCATATGACCTGGACTTAGCTCTTACCATGAGTGAGCTGTTTGCTAAGTGGAGCGAAGATCATAAAAAGAAACTTAAAAATCCTGAAAGCTTTCGAAACATGGAAATGTGTTGGAGATATTGTTCCGCCATATACAGCATGCGTGCTATGGACGTTCGACCTCGTCATATCAAAGGTTGTATGGAAGATGGAACATGCATAGTGAAAGGTATAGAGCGCCACACAACGCCAAGTCTCAAACTAAAAATCAAGTCAATGTTCAACGTCATGTTTGACTATGCGCTGGAATATGAAATCGTAGATAAAAACTATGCCAGGACGTTCAACGTGTCTGACGAGGTCATAAAAGAAAACGAAGACTCACAGAAAGACGCCCATATCCCTTACACCGAAGAAGAAATGGAAACCCTGTGGAACAACATAGACCGTTTTCCGACAATTGAGACAATCCTTATACAGTGCTATTCTGGATGGCGGCCTCAAGAGCTTGGATTGATAAGGCTCGAAAATGTCGACTTGGAAAATGGAACATTTTCTGGCGGAATGAAAACGGATGCCGGTATAGACCGAATCGTTCCAATCCACTCCAAAATTTTAGACCTTGTAAAAAAGAAATACGATGAAGCGGTCGAGCTACATAGTGAATATCTCTTAAATGCCACGGGAAAATTCACTAAAAGCAACGACCTAATGCTGACGTATGACAAATTTAAAAGCCGATACTATACAGTTCGAGACAACCTTCATCTGAATCCTACACACAAGCCTCACGATGGTAGAAAGCACTTTATAACAATGGCGAAGAAATATAAAGTCGATGAGTACGCCATCAAGTACATGGTCGGTCATGAGATAAGTGATCTCACCGAAAGAATATACACCAAACGTGAAATTTCTTGGCTAAAAGAAGAGATAGAAAAAATAAAATAGAGTGTAGGAATATAGTGTAGAAGTAGTGTAGGAGTAATGTAGGAGTTGCACAAAATCTCCTACATTTTCCTACACTATTCCACTTCCTCGAAAAACTCAGCCCTTGATTTTACTGGCTTTTTCAGCACGATTCAGAATTTTCTCGTAACCGCCGCTTCCATATTGGATACAACGATTAATCCGGCTGATGGTCGCTGTGCTGATCTCGACATTTTTGACGATCTGCTCGTATGTATTGCCGCTCAGCAGCATCTTGGCCGCCTCCACGCGCTGCACCATATCCGCCAGTTCTTTCATCGTACAGAGGTCCTCGAAGAAATCGTAGCATTCATCCAGCGTTTCCAAAGAAAGGATCGCTTTGAACAGCACATCCATGTCTTTGTCTCTGCGGGTATTTTTTTCTGCCATGATGCACCTCGTCCTTTTTGATGGTTCCGTTTTTATATCATTCCCGATATTGCTTTAATACTTTAACATATTAAATGCAAAAAAGCAATGACGAATCTGTTAAATATTGGGCGCGCAGGCCTGGCGTCAAAAAACCGCCCACACTTCCGTGCGGGCGGCCTGTATCCGAACGATACGCTTATTTCATCATGCTGGCAACTTCGGCCGCAAAATCGTCGGCGCGCTTCTCCAGGCCTTCGCCCTTCTCAAAACGCACGAACTTGACAATCTCGATGTCCGCGCCCAGCTCTTTAGCGGTGTTCTCAACATACTTGGAGACAGAAATATCCGGCTCCTTGACATATGCCTGATCCACCAAGCAGTTCTCTTTGTAGAACTTGCCGATTTTGCCTTCGACCATCTTCACCTTCACAGGCTCGGGCTTTCCGGCCAGCTTCGGGTCGTTGCTGATCTGCGCCAGCAGGATCTCCTTCTCTTTCTCGATCACAGACACGGGCACCTCGGCCTCGCACAGATAACCGGGATTGGCCGCGGCGATCTGCATGGCAATGTCTTTGCCGAACGCCGTGAACTCAGCTTTCGCAGCCGTCGCATCGTCGGTGTCGAACTGGACCAGCACGCCGTGCGTACCGCCGCCGTGCACATAAGCGGAACAAACGCCCTCGAAGCGCGCGAAGCGACGGATCTTAATGTTCTCGCCGATGACAAGGATCTTTTCCTGCAGCGCGGCTTCTACCGTCTGCTCGCCCAGCTTGCAGGCCATCAGAGCCTCCACGTCGGCGGGATTCTGCGCCATGACAACGTCTGCAACTTCTTTTACAAAGGTCTGGAAACTGTCGTTTTTCGCAACAAAGTCGGTCTCGGCGTTCACTTCGATGACAACGCCCACCTTGTTTGCCACGTCGGCCGCAGCGTAGACCATGCCCTCGGCGGCAATGCGGCCTGCCTTTTTCGCGGCGGCGGCAAGACCCTTTTCGCGCAGATACTCGACAGCCTTGTCAAAATCGCCGTCAGACTCGGTGAGCGCCTTTTTGCAGTCCATCATGCCGCAGCCGGTCTGTTCGCGCAGCTTCTTAACATCTAAAGCGGTAAATGCCATTTTTCTTTTCCCCCTGTTCGATTATTCAGCAGCCGCGACTTCTTCTTCAGCCTCGGCCTCGTCCATCTGCTCGCCCTGACGGCCCTCCAGCACAGCGTCCGCCATTGCGCCCGCGATCAGCTTTACAGCGCGGATGGCGTCGTCGTTGCCCGGAATGACGTAGTCGATCTCGTCCGGATCGCAGTTGGTGTCGACAATGGCCACGATGGGGATGTTCAGCTTGCGGGCCTCGGCAACAGCGATACGCTCCTTGCGCGGGTCCACAATGAACATGGCGGCGGGCAGCTTATCCATCGTCTTCACGCCGCCCAGGAATTTTTCAAGCTTCTCCAGCTCCAGCTCCAGCTTCGCAACTTCCTTCTTGGGGAGCATGTCGAAAGTGCCGTCCTCGCGCATTTTATTGATCTGCTCCATGCGGTCGATACGGCGGCGGATGGTGCGGAAGTTCGTCAGCATGCCGCCCAGCCAACGCGCGTTGACATAGTGCATGCCGCAGCGGGTGGCTTCCTCACGCACGGAATCCTGCGCCTGCTTTTTGGTGCCCACGAACAGAATGCTGCCGCCGGCGGTGGCCGTGTCGCGCACAAAGCTGTAAGCCTCATCCAGCTTTTTCACAGTCTTCTGCAGGTCGATGATATAAATGCCGTTGCGCTCGGTGAAGATATACTTCGCCATTTTGGGGTTCCAGCGGCGGGTCTGATGACCGAAATGCACGCCGGCTTCAAGAAGCTGTTTCATAGATACTACTGCCATAATTGTGTCCTCCTAAAATTTGTTTTTTCCTCCGCATGTCCTGCATGGCGCGCCACCCGAAGGCACCGGACGCCAAAGACATGCGTGCGTATTGCCGAATCAGTATACCATACCCGCGCTCGGATTACAAGTGTTTTTCGCTGTACAGCGCGTTTTTTTGCCGTTCATTCCTGCGGCGTGTAATCTTCCAGGTACGGCTTGCCGAACATCAGGTCATACTGCAGCAGCCAGTGGCCGTCATAGCACTGCCGCTGCGCCTCGGTCATTTCCTCGCTGAAGGAGCCGTCCGTCTCCACGGTAACACCGCGGGTGCGCGCACGCATCACCGAAAGGCTGTCTGTCAGATACTCGAACAGCAGCGGCTTTTCCAGGCCGTACAGGTCCATCATTACAGGCGAGATATCATAGGCCGCGATGGTGCCCAGGTCGATGGAGGCGCCGCCGTAGTTGCTCCAGATCAGCAGGTCCGTGCGGTGCAGGTCCGGGCTGCCGGTATCTCCCTTTTCGATATAGCCCGTCTTTTCAAACAGCTCGTAGCCCTTGCCCACGGGGTTGAAATGGTCGCCCCAAAACACGATGATGGTGGGCTCGTCCACATTGCGGAAATAATCCACCAGAGCGCCCAGCGCCGCGTCCGCCTCATACACGCCCGTTGCAAAATCCTGCAATTGGGAAAGCGTCTGCGTGGAAAGACCGGGATGCTCCGTGATCTTCACCAGTTCGTCCGCCGCGTAACGGCTTGCGTCGTAGGTCGTGTGGTTTTGCATCGTCACCGCATGGATGAAAAGCGGTGCGCCGCCGTCCCGCGCTTCGTATTCCTCAATAATGCGCTGCGTCATGGCTGCGTCCGAGATAAAGCCGCGGCGGGTGTGCGGGTTCACAAAATCCTCGGCGGCGATGAACTCGTTAAAGCCGAGGTAGGGGTACGCAGTGTTGCGGCTCCAGAACTTGCGGTAGTATCCGTGCACGGCCAGTGTATCGTAGCCCTGCGCCCGCAGATACTGCGGCAGAGAAAACATATCATGGGTGACATGCTGCTGATAGGGCTTGCTGCCCGCAGGCAGATGCTCCACTGAAAAACCCGTCAGCGCCTCAAATTCCACATCACAGGTTCCGCCGCCGAAAGACGGTGTATAGCAGTAGCCGTAGGCCGCCTCGTTTTTCAGCGCCGTCAGATTGGGCGTCAGCTCCCGGTCATAGGATATGCCCTCCAGGCGGGAGGCATCCCAAAACGATTCGTTCATCACAAAGATGATATTGGGCCGCTGCTCGGGCGCGTCCGCCGTGGCCGCGTAGGATTCCTTATACAGCGGCTTCGCCGTTTCGGCCGTCTCTTCCACGCGGGCGGCCAGCTCCAGAACCGATTTTTCAGAGTAGTTCTCCGGCGCTTCGATGTCCAGCACCTGCAGATTCGTCATGAACCCCGTGATGACGCCGTAGTTTTTGTAATAACGGTCCTGCATCCACATATCGGAATAAATGCCGAAAAATTCACACATGGAGGCGTTCAGGTATACGCCGAACACCAGCAGGCACCACAAAAAGCCCGAAACCGCCGCGCTGCCGATGCGCCAGCGCCAGCGCGTCTCTTTTCTATAGGGCATGCGCAAAAAGCAGCTCGCTGCCAAAAGCACAAGGAAAATTGCAAGCGTCCACAGCATCGTGGGCTGTATGTCCAGCTCCACCTTGCCGGCCACGCCGGCAAAGTCCCCTACCTGGGTGATATCCCAAGGCAGAAACGGCTCGCCGCGCATCTCCAGCTTAAAATAGGTGACGGTCCCCGGCACGTTGCTGATGATGCCCGTAAGCAGCGTGGCCAGCCAGTGCAGGCCCGAAAGCTGGCTGATGAACACATACAGCAGCACCAAAAACAGCCACTCAAAAATAAAGCCCCAGGGATGCGGCTGCACGCGGGCACTCCAGAAATCGCCGCCCAGCGTACCGCGGTGGATCCACTCCATCGTAACAAAAAAAACAGTTGGCACCAGCACCGACCATACGGCGCTCAGCCAGAAAGAGGCGCGCAGCTTCGCAAAACGCGTGGGCTGCGCACCGGGTCCGATCTGTTGCACGTCAAACGTCCTCCCGATTTTCAAATGCCAATCTTCCGCTTTTCAAAAACTTTACGTTTTCCACTTCATTATTATAAAACACCTTGTCAACCCATTTTATTTCACTCCAAACAATTTTTTTCTGCTTCTGGGCGGCGCGGATACCGCCGTGCGCACCAAAAGAACATCCGTCCCGATTTTTTCGATGTCTCCCCACGGGATGGCCGTGTCCTCCTCCCGGCCCAGCAGGCCGAACAGCTTTAGCCGCCCGTACAGGATAACGCCCGTGATGCGGGCCGTCTCCGGCTCGAAGGAAATATCATCCACTTTACCAAGGTTCTGGCCTGTGGTAACATTTACAACGTCCCGTTCGCACAGCTCATATACTGTCATAACGACAACCTCCCTTCTCCGGCTACACGCCGGCATTCCATACCTATTCCGAACGAAGCCCTTTCTATACCGCAAAAAATGTTGTATAATAGTGAAAAAGCTGCCGAAAGCCGCTTTTTGGGTCCCGGCCGTCCACGCGCGCGGCGGCGGGCGCCCCGGACAAGGCGCGCAGAATCCAGGGGAACGCGTTCCCCCGCACAGGACAGGTGAACGTTTTGTATAAAAATATTATTTTTGATCTGGGCGGCGTCGTGGTGGATTTTGACCCTCGCGAATTCCTCGTCGACCATTTCATGAACGAACGTGTGGAGGACCAGCTCTACGACATTACCTTCGGCAGCGAGGAATGGCTGCAGATGGACGCCGGCCTGCTCACCCGTGAGGAAGGCGACCGCATCATGCGCGAAAAGGGCGCAGCTCTGCGCCGTTCCTTTGAGGTGGGCGTTATTCTGGACGACTGGTACGATATGCTGCGCACCAAGGACGACACCGTGCAGCTCATCAAGCGGTTGAAAAAGCGCGGATACGGCGTGTTTTACCTTTCTAATATTTCCTGGGACGTGCTGGAAATGCTGCAGCAGCGCAAATTCTGGCAGCTGTTCGACGGCGGAGTTGCTTCCTGTGAGGTAAAGCTGACCAAGCCCGACCTGCGCATCTACCATGCGCTTCTGGCCAAATACGGTCTTTCGGCAGCGGAATCCATTTTCATTGACGACAACACCGCCAATGCGTCTGCCGCTTTCGACGCGGATATCACTGGGATCCACTTCAAAAATGTGCGTACGCTGCAGCGCGCGCTGCTGAGCTACGGCGTGGAAAGCGAAAAAAAACTGAGCAGGCAGAAACAGGCTGCCACGGTTGCCGCGGAATAGCCGCATTGCCGACGCAAACAAACCCAAAACGCGCCCCGGAACATTTTGTCCCGGGGCGCGTTTTTCATGCGGTGTCACAGCTGTTTTTTGATTCGCTCCAGCGCGTTTTTTTCCAGACGGCTCACCTGCGCCTGGCTGATACCGATCTCCCCCGCAACCTCTACCTGCGTTTTACCGGCCAAGTAGCGCAGGGACATGATTTTTTTCTCCCGGTCC